>Ga0098059_1000074_pt1 | contig 107245 bp, 99 predicted proteins | sample 20_taG_FD_92580 | JGI IMG/M metagenome (GOLD analysis project Ga0098059, IMG submission 92580) | Marine viral communities from the Subarctic Pacific Ocean - 20_ETSP_OMZ_AT15318 metaG | ecosystem: Environmental > Aquatic > Marine > Oceanic | place: Subarctic Pacific Ocean | collected 2015-01-19
CAACTGGAATTGAACGCCTTGGAATTCACCAATTGCTTTACCGAATTGCTTACGCTCTTGTACATATGCTAAAGCGGCATCAAACGCGCCTTGTGCGATACCGATCATTTGAGCACCGATTCCAATTCTACCTTCATTCAGCGTTTCGATAGCTACTTTATAACCTTTTCCTACTTCGCCTAAGATATTCTCTTTTGGTACGCGGCAATCTTCTAATAAAATTTCACACGTTGAACTCGCTCTGATTCCAAGCTTATCTTCTTTCTTTGATACTGAGAAGCCTTCAAAACCACGCTCTACAACAAAAGCGGTGATGCCTTTATATCCTAGCTCTGGGTTTACATTGGCAAGCACGATAAAGATATCTGCTTCATTTGCGTTGGTAATCCAAAGCTTGGCGCCGTTTAATACATAGTCATCGCCATCTTCTACAGCTTTACACTTTAAGGCAAAAGCATCACTACCTGAACCAGCTTCCGACAAGCAGTACGCACCTACTTTTTCGTTTGCTAGCTGTGGTAGATATTTTTCTTTCAGAAACTCTGATGCGTAGTTTACAAATGCGTTGTTCACTAGTGTATTCTGAACATCCATGAACACACCCGCTGAAGCATCTACACGCGAGATTTGCTCAATGGCTACAACCGACATCATGAAGGTACCACCTCCACCTCCGTATTGTTCTGGGATATCAATACCCATTAAACCCATTTCAAAAAATTGCTTGATCAAATCAGGATTTAATTTTGCTTGTTCATCCATCTCTGATACAAGTGGTTTAATTGAAGCTTCTGCAAAATCAGCAGCGGCTTCTTTCAGCATTTGTTCGTCTTCAGTGAGCTGGGTTAAAGGGGCCATCATTTGCTCAAGTTGTTCCATCGAATATCTAGTCTTATTCAAATTTCTGTTTCACTTAATATACAAATTGAAAGCGCTTTTCTGCTAATAAAAATCGGCTCTCTCCTGAATCGTGCACTTTCTACACTTCTATTATTTCCTTTTCGGATAAGCCTGTCAGTTTCTTATTTTAGCCCCACTAAATCCTACGACATGAAAGACAAAAAAACGACATTCTCTAAGCAACTTCACTTCAATGAGTTCCCTGCAATTGAAACGGACCATTGGGATGCAGTAATTGAAAAAGATCTTAAAGGCGAAGACTACAAAACTAAGTTTAATTGGCAATCGATTGAGGGAATTAACTATCTCCCCTTCTATCGCCAAGAGCATCTAAAAGATGTAAATCATGAAATTGCCCCATTGAAAACAGGGCAGAATGAGTGGGAAGTCTCCCAACATATTCGCCATCAAACGATTAGCGACGCCAACAAAAAAGCACAAGAAGCCCTAGTTAATGGTGCTTCAGGTTTAGTTTTTGATCTCAACACGCTCACTATTTCATCTTATGATGACCTGGAGGTATTGTTAAAAGATATTTACATCAACTTAATTGGTGTACACTTCGAAGGCCTTACTAATTATTCTCAACTCGAGGAATGGTTACAGCAATATGTTTCGGCAAACGATTTGAGTGTTGATGAATTAACCATCACGTTTTCATCAGATGTGTTTTCAAAAGCTCTATTGAGTTCGAAATTACCTACCTATTCAGAGCTTCAAAACGATGTAAGCTCTCGACTAAATTCTCCTTTTAAGCATCTTCATATAGATGGATTTTGGATAGCCGATGCAGGTGCCTCCATCGCCCAACAGATTGCCTTTATTATCTCAAGCTTAGTTGAGCAACTTGAACTTGCAAAAGCTCAGAAGCTAGACCTTCAACAAGTGATCGACAAAACTCATATCACATTGGGAATTGGTTCCGATTACTTTTTAGAGATAGCCAAGTTCAGAGCCCTTCGATTGCTTTGGAATAAAGTGCTTGAAGTGTATGAACTGGAAGCAAGCGCCCCATACTTGCGCGCTATTACTTTAGAGATGAACAAATCTACCCAAGACCCTCACAATAATTTGTTACGAGGAACTACGGAAGCGATGGCTGCCGCAATTGGTGGAGTGAATTCAATTACAGTGCGTGCCTTTGATGCGGCTTATAAAGAGGCCAACAATTTCTCAGATCGTATGGCACGTAATATTCAGCTTATTCTTAAAGAAGAAGCTTATTTAGATAAAGTAAGTGATCCAGCAGCAGGCTCGTATTATGTGGAAACACTTACCCATAAATTTGCAGAACAAGCGTGGGAGTTATTTAAAACTTTTGAAAAGGAAGGTGGACTGCACGCTTCTATCAAAGCTGGCAATATACAGTCTCTTATAAACGAGACCGCCTCAAAGCGTAAAGCGGCCATCCAAAATGGCGACATCGTGATGATTGGTGTGAATAAATTTGAGCCGGCAGATGGAGCGATGGCGAAAGCGCAATTGAGCCTACCAAATTTCTCTCTTGAGTCTCATTTTGAATGTGATGACATCGAGGCCATACAACTATTAAGACTTGCCGAACCTTTTGAAAAGGAGCAAAACTGATGAGAAAAGATTTTTCAAATATAGACTTTACACCTAGTTCTCAAACTAAAATTAGCGATGAACCTGTTTGGGAAACACCGGAAAAAATTCCTGTTAAACCAGCTTTTGATACATCTGACATTCAGGAACTAGAGCACTTAGAATATGCAGCGGGTATCCCACCCTATTTACGTGGTCCTTATTCAACCATGTATGCGGTTCGGCCGTGGACTATTCGCCAATATGCGGGTTTCTCAACGGCGGAAGAGTCTAATGCTTTCTATCGTCGAAACTTAGCTGCTGGCCAAAAAGGACTTTCTGTTGCATTCGACCTTGCCACACACCGTGGATATGATTCCGATCACGAACGTGTTACCGGTGATGTAGGTAAAGCAGGGGTGGCCATCGATTCTGTGGAAGACATGAAGATCCTATTCGATCAAATTCCATTGGATAAAATGTCGGTTTCTATGACGATGAATGGTGCCGTTATCCCGGTAATGGCTTTCTACATTGTTGCGGCTGAAGAACAAGGGGTTAGTCCTGAAAAGTTAAGTGGTACTATTCAGAATGATATTCTAAAAGAGTTTATGGTGCGGAATACCTACATATACCCACCGGCACCATCTATGAAAATTATCGGTGATATTTTCGAATACACTTCGCAAAATATGCCGCGTTTCAATTCTATTAGTATCAGTGGCTATCATATGCAGGAAGCGGGCGCCACAGCTGATATTGAACTAGCATACACTCTTGCAGATGGACTAGAGTACATCCGCACGGGTATTGAAGCAGGAATGGACGTGGATGAATTTGCACCTCGTTTATCATTCTTCTGGGCCATTGGGATGAACCAGTTTATGGAAATAGCCAAAATGAGAGCGGGTCGACTCTTATGGGCTAAAATTGTTAAGTCATTCAACCCAAAGAACCCAAAGTCTCTTTCTCTGAGAACCCATTGCCAAACTTCGGGATGGAGTTTAACAGAACAAGATCCGTTTAATAATGTGGCTCGAACCTGTATTGAAGCAATGGCAGCCGCACTTGGCCATACACAATCGTTACACACTAACGCTTTAGATGAAGCCATTGCTCTACCTACGGATTTCTCAGCTCGTATTGCTCGAAACACACAGCTTTACCTTCAAAATGAAACCAACATTACTAAGGCGGTTGACCCTTGGGCGGGCTCACACTATGTGGAGTATTTAACCGACAAAATTGCCCGTAGAGCTTGGGAACTCATCACTGAAGTTGAAGAGCTTGGCGGAATGGCAAAGGCTATTGAAACGGGTGTGCCGAAGATGAGAATCGAAGAAGCGGCTGCACGTAAGCAAGCTCGTATTGATTCAGGTAAAGACACCATTGTTGGAGTCAATAAATATCAGACGGATGAAGAAGAGATCATCGACATTCTTGAAGTTGATAATGCCAAAGTGCGTAAGTCTCAGATTGAGCGCTTAAACAAGATGAAAGCTGAGCGTAATGAAGAAGAAACCCAAGCTGCACTTGAAGCTATTACCAAATCCGCTGAAAGTGGTGAAGGCAATCTCTTAGCATTAGCAGTGGATGCTGCACGAAAGAGAGCAAGTTTGGGTGAGATTTCCTATGCTATGGAAAAGGTATTTGGCCGATATAAGGCAACCATTAAATCAATTTCAGGCGTGTATTCTTCAGAATCTTCAAACAACCAAGAATTTAAAGCTGCACAAAGCTTAGCCGATGAGTTCTCAAAACTAGATGGCCGTCGCCCTAGAATCATGGTCGCAAAAATGGGCCAAGATGGGCACGACCGTGGTGCTAAAGTTATTTCTACATCCTTCGCTGATCTTGGTTTTGATGTGGATATTGGTCCACTCTTTCAAACCCCAAAAGAAGCCGCTCGCCAAGCCGTAGAAAATGATGTTCATATTCTTGGGGTGTCGAGTTTAGCCGCAGGCCATAAAACCTTAGTTCCTGAAGTAATCGCTGAACTAAAAAAGCATGGCCGTGAAGATATCATGGTAATAGCTGGTGGAGTAATTCCTCAGCAAGATTATGATTTCTTGTATGATGCGGGTGTAACCGCTGTATTCGGCCCGGGAACTGTAATCCCTAAAGCCGCGAAGCAGATACTCGAAATACTCATTCAAAATCATACCGCCTAAGGAGTTCCTTTGAAAGACCTTTCCCCGGCAGAATATATTGATGGCATAAAATCGGGTAATAGAGCCCTTTTAAGTCGAGCTATAACTCGGGTTGAAAGCACAAGAGCCGATCACCGTGAATTAGCACAAGCCATCATTGAAGGTTGTTTGCCATTCTCGGGTAATTCTATCCGTATTGGGATCACCGGGGTTCCAGGTGTGGGGAAAAGTACTTTCATCGAATCGTTTGGTACCTACGTAACAGAAGAGCTAAATCGCAAGATTGCAGTGTTGGCCATCGACCCTAGTAGTACCCGTTCGCGTGGCAGTATACTTGGGGATAAAACTCGGATGGAAACTCTTTCTAATAATCCGAATGCATACATCCGTCCTACTGCTTCATCTGGTTCCCTAGGAGGCGTTGCTCGAAATACCAGAGAAACGATTTTATTATGTGAAGCGGCAGGCTTTGATACCATTATTATCGAAACAGTGGGGGTAGGTCAGTCAGAGACAGCCGTTCACTCTATGGTCGACTTCTTCCTGCTTCTAATGCTTGCAGGCGCTGGAGACGAATTACAGGGCATTAAGCGAGGGATCATGGAAATGGCCGACACCATTGTGATTAATAAAGCCGATTCCGGAAATGAAGACGCCTCACAGCGTGCTATGTTGGAATACAAAAATGCCCTTCACTTGTTTCCGCCTACCGATTCTGGTTGGATTCCTAGAGTTACGAAGTGTTCAGCCTTAAAGTCTAAAGGTATTGACGATGTGTGGTCGATTATAGATGAATATATTCGCCATACTACCTCTAATGGATACTTTGATCAAAAGAGAAAGGAACAAGCTATCTATTGGTTGAATGAGCATATTCAGCAAGAACTGCACAGTGCTTTTTATGGCGACGACGACCTTAACGCGGCTCTTCAGTCTAACAAAGACAAAATTTTAAATGGAGAAATCACTTCTTACACAGCGGCTAAAGAACTTATGAAGCTCTTTCATTCTAAATAGAAGTTGTTACTTGAGATTCATTTCGGATTGTGCAGCGCCGAAACTCAGATCCGCTTCAAAGTCAGATTTACCAAACGCTTCTTCCATTTCTGCTCTTAACTTCTGAATAGTTAAACCACTCGTTAGCGTACCATTTCTTGCTAAAGAAACTCTTCCTGTTTCTTCTGAAACTACCAACACTAACACATTATTGGTTTCACTTATACCTACCGCCGCACGGTGACGTGTACCAAACGATTGGGCTATGTTTGGGTTTTGAGATATGGGCAAGTAACAACTGGCTGCCACTATACGGTTATTTCGAATTACAACGGCACCATCATGTAGTGGTGTGTCCTTCTGAAAGATCGTAGTTAACAATTCAGATTTTACAGCAGAATCTATTTTCACCCCAGCATCCACTAAATCTTGAAGCGATGAAGAACGAGCAAATACAATTAATGCCCCTGTTCTATGTTTCGCCATCTTTTTGGTGGCTTCAATGACTTCATCAATCATATCCGAGGAGCCAGTGCGTGAGAAGAAGCGATCGAAACTGGTATTGTTACCAATGCGGTAAAGTAGCTTTCTAATCTCAGGTTGGAATAGGATGAATACGGCGAGAATCCCCACATCAAGTATACTCTTGAGAATGAAATTAATGGTTTCAAAGCCAAGTAATCGAATGATAAAGTTGATCAGTATTACAAAGAAAATACCGATGGTTGCTTGAATTGCGAACGTACCTCTAATCCACCGATATAAATATACCAGTACACCTGCAATAATAAGTGTTTCGATGAAATCCTTGAGACCAAACTCAAGAAAACCAATTGGGATCAAAGTAGTTGCCGTCTAGCGTTGTGATTGAATGGCTTGGAATATACGCAATGAATCTGAGGCTTCCTTAACATCATGAACACGAAGTATATTCGCTCCTCGTGTTAATGCGTCGTAATGAACAGCGATGGTTCCAATTAAACGATCTTCAACTGGGCGCTCATCAAGGAGGTTACCTATCATAGATTTGCGTGATGCTCCAACCAATATAGGAAACCCAATTTTCTTGAATTTATCAAGGTGTGCAAGCAACTTTAAATTATGCTCGGTTGTTTTCCCAAAGCCAATACCTGGATCTAGAATAATGGATTCTACTCCATAACTCTGAGCCACTTTAATCTGCTTTTCAAAAAATGCATAAACCTCTTCCACTACATTGGTATAGCTTGGGTTATCTTGCATGTTTTTTGGATCACCCACGGAATGCATAATAACATATGATGCTCCATACTTTCCGGCTAATTCAGCCATCTGTGGGTCTTTTTGAATGCCACTTACATCGTTAATGATGCGCACCCCAGCACGAAGCGCTACTTCTGCAACTTCATACTTCGTGGTATCAATAGATAGGATGGTATCTGGGAAAGTATCAACTGAGGCTTGTATAATGGGAAGCACACGTTTTACTTCTTCCTTTACAGAAATAGAATCAGCCCCAGGTCTTGTTGATTCTCCACCTATATCGATGATGCTAGCTCCTTCGGTACGCATTATATGAATACGATCTAAAGCTCTATGCACATCTAAATACCTCCCTCCATCACTAAATGAATCGGGAGTGGCATTAAGAATCCCCATGATCTGAGGCTGTGATAAATCTAAATCCTGAAGAGGATTTTTAACTGTAAAAGACAAAACGGTTGTGCTTGTTAAAATTGGTTGTAATTACTTAACCAATAATAACTTACTACCATTCCTCTTGCAACTCGCTTAATTTGTCTTCTTTAGTTGCCCACTCATCAGCATTTTCCAATGCGTCTTGAGTTTCGTTAATAACACGATCTTCCCATTGTTCAGCAAGACGTTCGTTTAACTCGATGTAACCTTCCCACTTCTCAGGTACTTCGTCGTCTGGGAAAATAGCTTCCACTGGACATTCCGAAACACACGCATCACAATCGATACATTCGTTGGGGTCAATTGCTAAAAAGTTAGGTCCTTCTCGGAAAGCGTCAACCGGGCAAACAGCAGCACAGTTGGTATATTTACATTGAATACAAGGTTCAGTTACAACGTAAGGCATTTGTAATTTTTTAAATGTTCTTTTTATTAAAAATGGAATATCTAAGCATTGTACGACAGATGCAATCCAAATTATTTGAGTACAGATTGAACGGCTTCCAGACTTCCATCATTCGGAGCTGGTTCTACTTCTAGAATTTTTGCCATAAGCTCATAAAGATGAATGTTTTCGATCGGCTCTATTCTTAAACCATTCTTAAAAGCAGGGCCATGAGCAATAAACACTGCATGCATTTCTGTGTTCGCATTGTCGAATCCGTGCGTACCGCCACTTGGATAATCAGGTCGACGATCAAAATATTCCTTTGTGTTGATGGTATAGCCTTCAGCTGCTTCCATCAAGAAATCTTGAACTCGTCGGTTATTCTTTAAGTGATAACGTTCCGGTATATCTTCTTTCTTATAGATTTTAAATCCGTCCTGTTCATTGGCTTTCAATGCTTGGTATACAGCTTCTTCTTTCCCTTCTGCTACATTGAACTTTAATACCGGCGAATAAGATATAAGCTCTAAATCATTCACATCCACGTAATCATCAAGTACAACGATTCGTTCACGTGAAAGTGCCGTCATACCATGATCAGAAACGATCATCATGTTGATTTTTCGCTCTGGGTCTACTGCTTTTAATTTATGCAGTAAATAACCTACTAATGAATCAGCTCGCTTGATGGCCTCTATTACTTCTTCTGAATCAGGACCATACCCATGACCTGCATCATCTAAGAAGCTAAAGTATAAAGTACCTAAGTTTACGGCTTTGCTCGAGTCTGTCATCCAGCCTAAAACACGATCTATACGAAGCTCTTCGCTCATACTTCCATCATAATACTCCCAGTACGTAGGGCGCATTCCTTGAACAGGAGCTTCAGATCCAACCCAAAACATGGTACCTGCTCTTTTACCTGCTTTTTCTACGGTATTCCAAATAGGCTCTCCCCAATACCAATCTGGATTTTCAACCGCTTCTCGATCGCTTATTCTATAGTATGCATCCATTTCAGGATCATACATGTTGTTACCCACTAAGCCACTATTCTCAGGATACAGCCCTGTTACAATGGTATAGTGATTTGGAAATGTCTTTGTTGGGAAAATGGGAATCAAACCATCTGAAACTACCCCTTCTTCCACTAAACTATCAAAATTCGGTGTGTCTGTTTTTGATAGATAATCGGCTCTAAAACCGTCAAACGAAATTAGTAATAACTGTGGACCATCTAGTTCTGTAGTGCTGTCACTACTCACACAGTTAAGTGATACAATCCCAATAAATAGTATAAATAAATGTCTCATAGTCGTATGTGTTTTTAAAAGACAAAAGGCTCCTACATAGGAGCCTTTTGTTAGCGTCAATAAAAAATTAACTCTTAGTTAAATAGGTAACGTACACCTACACGCATTCTCCAACGAGAAGAGAAGCCACTGATGTTATAACGCTCATCACCAGTTTCACCATCTCTGAATGTAAACTGAGGAGTAGTACCGTCACCTTCGTAACCTTCAAATTGGTATAGGTAGTAGTTGTTGAAGTCGCCTGGTACGTTGTAAACAACACCCCAGTCTTTGTTCAACATGTTAGCGATGTTGCTGATATCGAGAGATAATTGTAGACGGTGTAGTTGTCCACCTGCTCTAATACCAACATCCTGACGAATACCTAAGTCGAAGATAGATACGAATGGAGACCAGTCGCCATTCTTCTCAGCGTACTTACCACGACGGCTGTCTAGGTAGCTATCGCTTTCAATCAAGTTGTTTAGCTTGTTCCACTGCTCTGCAGCTGTAACAGTTTGTCCACCAGAAGTGTAGTCAACTAAGTTGATTTCGCTAGCATTTCTTGGGATGTAAGCTAGAGATCTGTTACGGCTAGTGCTACCAGTTTCGTTGTTTAAGTTACGAGCACGGCTACCAGCAATTACGTAAGAGTAAGGTGTTCCAGACTGTCCATTAGCGAATAATGAAACGCTAGTAGTTTGTGCCATATCTGGTCCCCAGCTAAACTTGTACGTTAATGAAGAAACATATCTGTGGCCTACAGCGAAATCAGATCTACCGTAAACTGGGTTGTTTCTACCATCAATACTTACTTGGCCTCTCCACTGAGAAGAGTTCTGAGAAGAAGTACCTTCATTCAATGCATAAGAATCTCCGTAAGAGTATGCAAAGGTTGCAGAAAGTCCGTTATCCCACTGCTTAGCAAAAGAAGCAGACAAGTTGTAAGTGTAACCCTGAGAAGTGTTAGTTGCTAGGTATACAGCGCTGTATGCATCATCGATGTCATCACGGTTGTATACGTTACGGCTATCAGGAGTACCAGTCCAAGCGAAGTCTACAGTAGGATCACTGTTGATGTTCGTGTACACAACATTGTTCAATGTTTTAGTGAACATCGCTTCGAAAGTTGAAGTAATTCCGTAAGGAAGAACTGCATCAAGACCTAAGTTAGTTCTGAAGATCTGTGGGTACTTGAAGTCTTTAGAAAATAGATCCATTTGACCCGATGGAGTAGTGAAGTTCGGGTTAGTGTACTGGTTCTGGATATCTGAACGGAAGTTAATTGGTCCAGTAATATCATCTTCGTCAACACTACCGATTGTTAAACCGTTGTTGCTATACATAGCACCTGGCCATACAAAAGGAATACGGCTAGTGAAGATACCTAAACCACCACGAATAATGGTTCTGTTGTCGTCGTTCACATCGTAGTTAAAACCAAAACGTGGAGAGAACATGATTTGTCCGTCTGGAGCTTCACCTGCTCTTGCATCTTCAGCTTCTGGGTAGAAAGCTTGCATGTTTGGAAGAGCTGTGTTGTTGAAGTAAGTATCTTCTTCAGGATCCGTTCCGATAACTGGGATATCAAGTCTTAAACCAGCTGTTAACGTTAACTGAGAGTTTACATTCCACTCATCCTGTGCGTAGAAACCTAACTGCATAGCGTTGAAGTCGGCACCGGCAGCAGAACCATCACCAGATACATTATCTACTAAAGAGTAAGAACGGTTGTATTCTGATGCTGGGTTATCATTTAAGAAGTCAGCTAAACTATCAAATCTGTAAACACCGTAGTTCTGACGGATGAATAAGTTATAAATGCTGTAGAATTCGTTGTGCGTACCTAAAGTAATAGTATGGTCGCCTTTGAAAATTCTGAAGTTGTTAGTGATCGAGAAGATATCTTGATCTAACTGGTTACCAGTAGAGAACTGTTCAGAACCGAATTCGATTTCACCATTGCTACCATCTTCGATGATAACGTATGGGAAGTCGCCACCGATTGGATCACGGTCATCACGTACAGTAACATAACTGATGATTAAGTTGTTTGAGTAATCAGTACCAAACAATGAGTTTAATTCAAGAGCTGTAGAGTTAGTTACAGAAGGGAAGTAAACACCCGTGTTTGCAAAACGGATATCACGGCTACCGCCAGTGTTTCTGTTAAACTCTTCTGCTTTTGTATACTGGTGACGTAGAGTAAGGTAGTTACTGCTGTTGATGTTGTAATCAAGCTTAAAGAAAACTTTCTCACCGTCTAAGTTATCAGTAACACTACCGAAAGTACCTGGATCGTAATCGTAATTACTGATTAGGTAGTTACGTAGGTTTGTTAAGTCTGCAACCTGTGCACGACCTGCTTCAGAAGTGTAACGCTCTACTTCGAAAGTAGAAGGAGTTTCGTCTCTTTGAAGCTCAACGTTAGCGAAGAAGAATAATTTATCTTCAATTACAGGGCCGCCAACAGTGAAACCGTATACTTTCTCAGTAAACTCATCAACTTTTTCTCTTTCGATATCAAAACGATCAGCAAGAGTACCGTTGGTTTTACCAATGAAGTTTTCGTTCTGTAAGTACGTATAAACAGAACCTTTGTATGTGTTTGTACCAGACTTAGTTACCGCGTTGATACCACCACCAGCGAAACCACCGTAAGTAACATCGTATGGAGATAATACAACTTGTAACTGGTCGATAATATCGATACTGAATGGAGTAATACCAGTTTGGCCACCATTAGTACCAGAAGAAGAAAGACCGAAAACGTCATTGTTTACCGCACCGTCAATATAAAGTGCGTTAAAGCGGTTGTTAACACCTGCGAAAGTAATACCACCACCAAAGCTGCTTGATTGTGGAGTTAAACGTAGGAAGTCGTTTAGATCGCGATCCGTGTTTGGAAGTGCGTCGATTTGAGCAGAAGAAATCTGAGTTTTAGTACCAGAGTTCTCACCACCTGATCCTACTTGTGCAAGAACTTCAACACCTTCAAGCTCATAAGCACCTTCACGAAGAATAACGCTTAACTCAAGGTTTGCACCTAATTCTAGGTTTACGTTTTCTTTTTCCCAGGTTGTGAAACCTATGAAAGTAACTCGAATAGTGTATGGACCACCAACACGTACAGCAGGTAAGTTGAAATTACCATTTACTTGTGCTGAAGTTCCAAATGTAGCCCCTGAAGGGTTATGTAATGCAACAATAGTAGCGCCAGCTAAAGGCTCACCGTTTTCATCAACAACTTTTCCGCTGATTGATGAAGTAGTAACCCCCTGTGCCAAAGCCATTACTGAAAATAGCATCACAAAAATTGGAAGTAATAATACTTTTTTCATGTTTGATAAGGATTGATAGTTAGTTAAAGATAACATGTATGGGAAGATACGATGCCAATGTTAGCAGACTGTTAACAAAGCCAAAATTCCCCCCAAATTTTGTAGCCCATCCATATAAGGACAGGTGTACTGATCGTTTATTATTTGACCTCTTAAGGTTTCAAATATATTTATAACTCGCGCCTAAATGTAAGCAAAACTTCGCAAAGATGACCACTTTTCACCTATATAAATGCAATTGTTTCAAATAGAAATCTTTAATAATAGATTGAGAAATCCCTAAATAATAAAGAACAACTACCCCTATAAATATCCATTGCAGCCTCAACCTTCCTACTTGTTCATATTTACGCGCTGAGGTACCAATACTATCTTTTAGTACTTTAAAAGTGGCTACTTTTTTAATGCGATGTATGATTTCTTGGTCTTCCATAACTTGTAAACTCTCATCGAAACCACCTATTTCTTGAAATACTTCTTTCTTAATAAATAGGCTCTGATCCCCAAATCTGAATAGATTTATATCAAACCTTGTGAACCACGCATAAAAATCTAGTATAGGATGAGAAGGGTAAAACCTTAATCTAAAACATCCAGCATCTATCCCTTTCTGTTTAGCTCGAAGAATAGATTCCAAAAACCCTGAAGGCAGTTCACTGTCGGCATGAAGAAAGTATAATACCTCTCCTTTTGCCTGTGCGGCACCTGCATTCATCTGAACGGCTCGCCCAACATTCGAGGAGATATACTCCACCGAGTACTGCATACATACATTCCTTATTTGTTGAGATGCACCACCATCAACTACCAACACTTCACAACTCCCATCATTCAATAACACAGAAAGAGTCTCCAACAAACTCGGCAAGGTCTCCTCTTCGTTATATACTGGAATAATGATACTAAGCACGAATTTCACTCAAATAAGCATTCCAATCGGTTTCATTATCAATATCGTTGAGTGGCTGAAGGGTATAAAGTGTTTTCCCAAGGCTTTCTAACACTTTCTTACTTTCACCAAATACTTTTTCCGTACTCCAGGTTATCCCCTCAAAAAGGTCTGGGATGAATTGGTTCATTCCAATTAAGTAATACCCCCCATCTAATGATGGCCCAATCACAACGTCATTTTCATTCAAAGCATTAAATGCCTCTTCAAAAATAGAAGTAGTAATTGTAGGACAATCGCTCCCAATTAGAACTACTTTTTCACAGCTCTCATTAAAGCTACTAGCGAAAGCTTGACTCATTTTCTGCCCTAAATCCCCTTCCACTTGTACTTTTTTGTTGAAAATGTCGTCATCCCAAACATCTCTCTCCTCAGTGTGCCATGCATACCAAACTTCTTTTTCCACTTCTAGTGGCTCAACATTGGCCTTTGTTATCGCTAATAACTCTTTATAAACAGCTAGGGCCTCGTCATCGCCCAAGGTTTTAGCTAACCTCGTTTTTACCTTTCCTTTGATGGTATTCTTTACAAAAATAATTATGCGGTTTTTACTCACCAATTCTCCTCTTTTCGATTATAGATTGGAACTTAAAACTAATTTTTATGCTTAAATAATTCGAATACTAATAAATTAATATCAAATGAAATCCATTAAAAAATTTACAATTTGCTCAATCGTTTTTGTTTTCACCGCTATCCTTTCCTCTAACGTGATGGCACAAAATACAGATGGTGGCCACACTGGATTAGGGGTAATGCTTGGTGAGCCTACAGGTATTTCTTTAAAATCTTGGAATAACAGCCGTACAGCTTTTGACCTTGGCTTAGCTTGGTCGCTTTCGGGTAAAGATGCTGTTCATATTCATGGTGATCATCTATGGCACAAGTGGTTAGATGTTGAAAATGGAAATCTAGCATTTTACTACGGTATTGGTGCCCGCGCCGTTTTTTCTGACGACACTTATTTTGGTGCACGTATTCCATTTGGCCTGAACTATCTAATTGAAGACTCCCCTGTTGGGCTCTTTTTTGAAGTGGCACCTATCGTCGACTTCTTACCAGATACAGACGGTGACGCAAATGGTGGGATTGGAATCAGATATTACTTCTAATATCCCGAATTGAATTACAAATTAGGACAGGTTTAATTCCTGTCCTTCTTTTACTAACCCAACCGTTTGGTAGCTATCTGAAGCATATTCAGCTACCTCTAAATTTATTCGATCTAACACCTCATCACAATGATCGGGATCGTGATGAGTAAGCACTAAATGTGAAATACCGAGATCTTTGGTTACATCGATAACCGTTTCCCAGTCGCTGTGTCCCCATCCTAATCGATCCTTATGCTGCTCTCTTGTAAATTGTGCATCATGGATTAAAACGTCTGCACCTTTAACGAATGCTTTAAATTCATTTAAAAAGGCAGAATGATCTTCGTTATCAATAGGCAGCTCATTATCTGGGGCAAATATTACCACATGTGAACCGATATTAAATTTATAAATGGCAGTAGGGACGGTGTGATTGGCCCACATATATTCGACGGAATAACTTTCGAAGTTTAAGGTTCCTTTCTCGAAAGTCATGCAGTCTAATTCCGACTCCAGCATATCTATAGAAACCGGGAAAAAAGTATTGGAGAGATGGCCTTGTAAAATCTCCTTACAGCCAGCCTCATCTTGTGGAGGCATGAATACTTTGAAGGCATTATTACTGTTATAAAACGGCTTAAAAAATGGGAAGCCTTGGAGGTGATCCCAATGTGGGTGGGTAATAAAAATTTTACCCTGCAAGTGGTGCCCATTGCTAGTAAGCTCATTGCCGAGGTTTCTAAAACCTGTTCCGCAATCAGCTACTATCAATTCATCTGTACCATCCAATTCAATTTGAATGCAAGAGGTATTACCCCCGTACTTCATATTGTTTGGATTTGCACATGGCGTAGAACCCCTTACGCCCCAATATTTTATTTTAATACCGTTTTTCAATAACACATACTTTATGGATGGTTATGATAACAAGTTCTCTCTTAAGTACTTACAATATTAGAAGAATTTAAATTTACTCTTCTTCATCCGAATCAGAAAAGGTATTTATTTCCTTATCTATTTCGACTAGTCTATGTTGCTTTTCTGTAATTCGGCCTTCCGCCTTTGTTATCTTTTCCTGTAGTTCATCTTTTAATTTATTGCCTTTATTTGTTGGCTTAAAATAAGTTTGTGCTTCTTTGTATTGTATCACTTCAGCTTCCAGCTTAGAGATATCTTTTTTAAGTGCACTTTGCTCTTTTTGCAGTTTTATGATCTGCTTTCTTTCTTCTGGTTCATACCCCTGAGAAGCCAATTCACGCTCGGCACCTAAATCAGAGCCCATTGCTCTGAAGCGATCGTAAATTACATCGCATGCTTCGCGATACTGCTTCCAAATTTTATTCTTCGCTTTAATAGGTACGTGCCCAGCATCTTTAAAGTCAGCCTGTAGTTTTTTGGCTTCTTCTACTGCTTTTGCTGGATCTTCGTGTTCACCTAAAGCGATAAGTTTATCAATAATTTCTTTTTTAACCGCGAGGTTATCTTTTTGCTCGCCTCTGCGTTCTTTGAAATGATCTCTACGGCTTTCATAGAAGTCATCCATCGCTCCTTTAAATTTCTTCCAGATCTTAGAAGACTTTTTACGAGGAACTGGCCCAATTGCTTTCCACTCTTTCATGAGGTCTTGCATCATGCGGTGCCCTTCCTCATAGTTGTCGGTGTCTTTCACCTTTTGAGCCTTTTCGATAAGAGCTTCTTTGTGATCAAGATTTTTTTGCTCTTGCTCACGCAGTACTTCTAAGTTGTCCGACTTCTTTTCGTTAAATGAATCGGTAGCAGCTTTAAACTGATCCCATAATTCATTTTCGTCTTTTTGTGGAAGGTTCGCTGTCTTCTTCCAAGCTTTATGCAGCTTATTAACTCGGCGAGCTGCTTCCGCAATATTCTTGTCATCAATTAATGACTCTGCTTCAGCGATTAATTTTTTCTTTTTCTTTAGAGCAGCTTCAATTCGCTTTCTATACTCTTTGTCGTGCTTGAAGCGCAGTTCGTTAAATACATCTTGAGCCGCATTGAATCGATCCCAAATTCCTTCATTTTTTTCAACAGGAACACGACCAATTTTTCGCCACTGCGAAAGTAGGTCTTCAAATTCTTCATTGAGTGCATTGAAGTCGGCTTCTTCCGTATTACTCTTCTGATTTAACGCATCCATTTTATCTAGGATGAGCAACTTCAATGTTAGGTTCTCTTCTTCCTTTTGAAGCTTTTTAACGAGTCGGTCAACTTTATGACTTTCAAATTCCTTCATTAGAGCTTCAAATCGCTCGTTCAGAGCCTCAATTTCATTATGAGGCACCTGCTTAATGTGCTCCCACTTGTTCTTGATTTGAGCTACTTCTTTGGTTGCCGACCATTTTTCTTCATTAACAATGGCTGCAAATTCTTTAAGAAGGTCTTTTTTCTTTACGAGGTTTTCTTCGCGCTTTTTATTTAGCTCTTCGTAGTGTGCTTTTTTACGCTCTTCAAAATCTGCCTTTAGTTCTTCGTACTCCTTAAAGGCTGCTTTCGACCCCTCATCGTTTGGAGCAGGGCCATCACTTATATGAAGCCCTTGATTTGCAAATTCGTTGGATACCAAAGCCCAGTCGTTCGACTTCACAAATTCTTTTGCTTTGGCTAAAATCTCATTATAAAAATCTGCTGCTGAATTTTCCTCTGATTCTTCAACTTCGCTTTCGCTTTCTGCAACAGTTTCAACTTCCGAAGACTCTTCTGTAGTTTCTACTTCCTCATCAACCTCAGCTTCTACTTTTTCTTCTGCTTCTGTTGTTTCAGTTTCTGCATTTGTTGCATCTACATTCATTTCTTCTTCGGTATTTTTTTCTTGCTCCAGGTTCATGGTATTAACCTTCTTTTCCACTTGGTTCGTTATTTCGGCTGATGCCTGCTATAGTCAAGCTACTAAGATAGTATTTCTAATCTTTTTTTTATAATAGATATACCCATGAATAAAAAAAGCCGACACTTCCTCAAGTATCGGCTTTAAACCTTCTAAAAAAGCTCTTCTTAGTCTTTTATTTGATGCACATAAATATCTCTTTGTGGATATGGAATGCTTAAACCTTCTTTATCAAATGTCTTATACACTTCTTCGTTCATCCTAAAATGTACCGGCCAATAATTGGATGCATCAACCCATGCACGAACTACAAAATTTACTGAGCTATCAGCAAGCTCTTTAACAGCTATAAATGGTTCTGGGTCGGTATGGATGCGATCATCTTCTTTCAACAATTTTCGAAGTACTTCATAAGCTTTGTCTACATCATCTCCATAACCTATTCCAAATACCCAATCCACACGACGTGTTGGTTGGGTAGAAAAGTTAATGAGTGAATTTGTAGCTAAGGGACCGTTTGGTAGGATAATCGTTTTGTTATCCGGGGTAGTTAGTATGGTTACAAAAATCTGAATTTCTTTAACTGTTCCAGAGTGGCCTTGTGCTTCAATAAAATCGCCCACTTTAAAATATTTAAATAGCAGGATCATAACACCGCCTGCAAAATTCTGTAGAGTACCAGATAAAGCCATACCTATTGCTAAACCTGCAGCACCTAAGATGGCAATGAATGATGTCATTTCAATTCCCAGCATTCCTAATGCTGTAATGTACACCATAATCTTCAGCAGGATCGAAACCATCGATCGTAAAAACCCTTGTAGCGAGGGATCTACATTACTCTTATTCAACATCTTTTTAACTACACGGCCAGCCAATCCAACGGCCCATAAACCTACTACTAGTACCAGTATTGCTTTTACCAGATTCGGCCCATACTCCATCACAAGTCCAGTAAAAAAGCTGCTATCAAATTCGAAATTTTCCATGCTATAAAGTTTATTAAAGTTCTAAATGAATATAATAGATTAGTATACGCCCTCTAATTAGCATTTTTTATACTTAAAGAGTTCATATAAAAAAAGGGGAAACTAAATAGTTTCCCCTTTGAAATAGTCTATGAATCAAAGATTGTTGATTTCATCTTTGATCTCATCTTTGCTCTTACCGAGCTTTTCTTGCAGTCGACCTAACAACTCATCTTCTTTCCCATCTACATAAGTGAGATCATCGTCGGTTAAGTCTGAATACTTCTGCTTTAGTTTACCTTTTACTTGATTCCAATTTCCTTCAATTATTAAGTCGTTCATGATAATATATGTTTAATGAATAGTTCATTAGTTCATATAGTACACCACTCAATAAGTTCCGAAAATTAAGACTTTACCGTTATTTAGGCTTCGATGTCGTGAATCTCTTTCAAGATAGCTTTTGCATTGGCGTCTTTGCCCTGCATAGCACGGTGCTGAAGGTTAGTGATAATTTCTGGAGTAGCCCGCTCATACGCTTCTTCTTTAGCATCTTTTTCTGAAGCTGTCCTTATTAAGTCGTAAATGTCGTCAGCACGAACTACACTGTAAATATTCTCACTGTTAAAGGCATGAGAACGAAGAGATTCGAACTCGCTAAATACGCGTGGGAAATCAGCACTATCTTCCGCTTTAGTAATCACCTCTACATCTTCTGGCCCCTCTGCGCTTAGTGGAGTTTTGCATAGGAAAAAATAGTTTTGCTGAAAGTTCATATGAAATGTGCTTTGAGTTTTTTGAAGTCAATTAAAAACTGAATATAAAGAATGCCATATAAAGTTATAGTGGTTAGTTCGCTAATCTTTTAACTGCTTCAGAACTTTAGGAATCATCATCCATTTCAATTGCGAGGTACCCCAATTTATTTGCTCCCACCTTATTGCAAAGGTTTGAACACAAACTAGTGCCGCGGTAGGCATGCGTACTGACGCTTGATTTTGTGAACCCACTAAACCACTGGTAATGGCTTCAACCATTGGGTTATGGCCTACTAACATAATTCGATCAACTCGATCGTCTTGGCGTTGTATGGCTTCCAAATATGATTCCGCATTCCCGTAATACAAATCTTCGTCCCATTGAACTTCATTCACAGCGCCGCCAAAAGCATCTACTACATATTGTGATGTTTCTTTTGCTCTCTGAGCTGTTGACGAAATAACCTGCTGTGGCTTTTCCCCTATATCTCGAAGAAATTCGCCCATCATGGGCGCATCATGAATCCCACGAGGTGCCAAGGGTCGATCAAAATCTTTCAGGTTTTCTTGCTCCCAGCTAGACTTTGCATGGCGAAGTATCAGAATCTGTTTCATATCAAGCTCCTTTCAAATTAAAAGCATCGAATAACTCTTTCTTTGCAAATAAAGTTAATGTCACACCCCGTACAACCATAAATGATGTCATAGCAATCCATAGCGCGTGATACCCTGTATACGGCTCAACGATATAATAAACCGGAGCGAAAAACAGAATCGTAGCAATGAGCATGGAGTTTCTCATGGCCGATGTTGCCGTTGCACCTATATACACCCCATCCCAAATAAAACAGATGCTATTTATTATTGGGGCTACAATTAGCCAAATAGCTACCACCATAGCCGCTTCAATTACCTTGGGCTTATCCGTGAAAATCGCAATTAGTTCGCGATCAAAAATACCGTACATCATTGTTCCAAAGGCTCCAAAGGCCAAACCCCAAAACATACACACCCAAATGGCTTTCCTCATTTGTTTGAAATCTCGTGCGCCTAAATATCTACCTACTAAACTTTCGGCGGCATAAGCAAAGCCATCAACAGCATATGAACTGATATACCACAACTGAAGCAGTATGGTATTTGCCGCCAACCAAGTATCGCCTAATTTGGCGGAGGTTGCCGTAAAAAAGGCATAGGAGAAAATGAGGCACAGAGTGCGAATAAAAATATCTCTGTTAACGGTGAAGAATTTCTTGAGCTCGCTCAATTCAATTAGGTCATTCCACGCTATCTGTATTTTAACCTTATCATATTTGAACTTATAAAGAGTAAAAGCGAGGGCTAGTGCGATATAACTTGAAATCAAACTTCCCCAAGCCACACCGTCTACAGTCATATTGAATTTAAACACGAATATTAGATTGGCGGCAACATTCAATATGTTTAGAAAGATGGTAATCACCATTGGGTAACGTGCATTTTGCATCCCCAGAAACCACCCATTAATTGCAAACAAACCGAGCGTTGCGGGCGCTGAGAAAATCCTGATCTGATAATAGACTCTTGTAAACTGTTCTACTTCGGGTGAAGCATCTATTATTTTTAGCGCCAGTTCAATAATAGGATATTGTAAAAGCATGATTGCGGTTGCTCCTACCCCTGCCACAAGTAAAACTCTGTATAATATTACTCTAGTTTTGTGTGCATTATTTTCTCCATATGCTTGCGCAACCAGGCCGGTTGTACCCATGCGCAAAAAGCCAAATCCCCAGAAAATAAAATCAAAAATGATACTCCCTACAGCAATCGCCCCTAGGTAATAAACGTGCTCTAAATGCCCTATAACAGCGGTATCAACGGCTCCAAGCAGTGGAACAGAGATGTTACTTATTATATTTGGAATAGCAAGTGCGAGTACTCGTTTATTCAAAATCTTTGGCTTTTTTTAAGCCTCAATAATACGTTACTATTTGAAGAAGGCATATTAAATTATTGTTCATCTGTAGCGCAAACTTTTGGGATGGTTGCATCTATAGAGGTGCCAATGTATTTTTAGCTCTTCAAGTTCTGAAACCATTTACAATTAACTGACATTTACCTCACATGAATATTGATACGCGCAATAAAGTACTGAGCATCGTTTTGGGCATTATAATCATAGGGTTAACCTATGTTCTTTACGATTCTATCATTACTCCTTACCAAGAAGTAATAGAGAAACAAGAAATGACTGAGCGCGTGCGCACCAGAATGTTAGCGATTAAAGATGTTCTCGTTCAGTATGAAAATACTTTCGGAAAATTCCCGCCAACTGAAGGTGGTCTTGATTCAGTAGTACAGTTTGTTCAAACAGATTCTATGTTATCAATGCGAAGCGATAGCATGTTCCAAGTAGACGATATCAACCAAATCGTATACTCACCTCGTGATGGCGCTAAATTCGTTTATACCGTAAACGACACTATTCGCCCTCCGTTATACTTATTGGAAGATCCTGGAACAGACGACACTATTGGAAGTCTTGAAAGAACTACCATGAGAAACGCTCCTAGCTGGAATTAATGAGCGAATCCACCTCAAATCTAGGTGTTTGTTTTTTTGCGGATCGGCTTTTCTATGCATTAAATGATCCGCAGAACAGCAAACACCTTTTTCGTATTGGCTCGTATGATTTCAACTTTGATGTTAACGAAGCCATTACAACCCTTCACTCAGAACACTTCCCTCTCCTTCAAAAAAGTTTTGAGAATATTTTCCAGCAACACAAAATCCAATCTGTTCGAGCTTTAACTCATCCCGGTGATGAATGCTGGACTGTTTTACCTAAAGTAGTGTACGATAACGCCGATGAACGTGAAGATCATCTTTCAATAATAATGAAAGGCGTTGAACGAAAAGATATTGAGCCTACATGGCATGCACTTAGTAAACCAGAATATAAATTTCTGTGCTTACGCCGTAGGGCTATCATGCATGGCTTTAATGAGCTGACTAGTAAAATTGCCACTACGGAATTCACCAGCGATTTTGAAATCGCCCAAAAGTGGTCGAGCTTTTCTAAGCCAGGTGGTTCCTACCTTATGATTGGGTGCCATAAAAATGTACTCACCATCACTTCTTATCTACTGGGCAAATTTAGAGCTGCTACGTACATTCAGTTCGATCAAATTGAAGACGTGCCCTATCATTGGCTCCAACAAACTCAGCATTCTAAATGGATGAGAGGACTACACGAGAATATATTTTTGTTTGGTCACCATACCCACGAGACCGAACAAACACTTCGAAGTTACTGGGACAGTAGTTCTGAAATCGTACATCTAAACTCTCTTTCTCAAATCGGAGTTATTGCCGAAGAAGAAACTTATGGCTTCGATTTAGCTGCTGCATTTCCTGCTATATTATTAGCCTTAGATTTTTAATCTGTGTGAGCACTAAAAATGCTCATTAATTAATGTTAAATTCTCTATTCAGAGAATGTCAATAAAGTGATATTTACAATTCAAGCCCTCTCGAAGATCGATTTCTAGCTATGAGAATTATTACCGGAAAATTAAAAGGACGAAGAATTACGATTCCAAAAGGATTAGAAGTTCGGCCAACAACAGATCGCACTAAAGAAAGTATTTTCAATAAAATTGAAGTGTACAAGTACTTAGATAATGCGAAAGTACTGGATCTCTTTGGTGGATCAGGTAATCTGGGTTTTGAAGCTATATCGCGAGGAGCTAAATCGGTACTCTTCATTGAAAAAGACCCGAAGAATGTAGCCCTTATTGAAAAAACAGCTGAACAATTTGGTATTGCCAAGCAGATCAGTACTCAAGTATCTGATGTACAACGCTTCTTAGCTGGCATGGCGATGCCCTTCGACTTCATTTTCTGTGACCCACCCTACGACTACGAATGGATGGAAGAAATGATTGAGCTAATCCTTGAAGAAAACTGGTTAGAACCCTCTGGCTGGTTAATTCTCGAGCATGATAAATATCATAATTACGATGACCACCCATTATGCTTTTTCAGCAAAGCCTATGGACGTACTACGGTAAGTATATTTTCAAAAGAAAACCCTGACCAAGAATGAGTGAAACCATGAAGCATATAGCCTTATACCCAGGGTCGTTCGATCCTATTACATACGGTCATTTAGATATTCTGGAACGAGCTACTAACCTTTTCGACAAAGTGATTGTTACAGTTGCCGTGAACAACAGTAAAAAGGCTGTATTCACCGGTGATGAAAGGGTAGAACTGATTAAGCAGTGCATCAAAGACAAAGACTGGGGAGCAAATATCGAAGTAAATCAGTTTACAGGTTTGTTAGTGAATCATGCGCAAAAAATGAACGCCAACACTTTGATTAGAGGTGTTCGTCAGATTTCTGATTTCGAATATGAATTTAGAATGGCTTTAACTAATAAACGCCTCGCTCCTGAAGTGGATACCGTATTTCTAATGCCTGATGAGCACTTCACGTTTATTTCGGCCTCTTTAGTAAAAGAAGTGGCGTACTGGGGCGGAGATATGACTTCATTTTTACCCCCATTAGTTGCTGAAGCCTTAGAAAAAAAACAGCAGCAAAATAGAGCCGAGAAATAGATGCATTTATCTACGAACACCCTATTCCCTTTTATCTAGTTATTTGGGATTTTCAGTGCCCCCACAAAAAACTTTTTAACAACCGTATTCATGATTTCAAAACGAGCTCAGCAACTACAACCCTCTGCTACTTTAAAAGTAACAGGACGAGCAAAAGAGCTGAAGCGTCAAGGTAAATCCATTGTATCGCTAAGTGCAGGCGAACCTGATTTCAAAACACCACAGTTTATTTGTGACGCTGCTATCGAAGCCATTCAGAATGGCTTCCATGGATATACGATGAATACAGGGACCCCTGAGTTACGCACGGCTATTGTTGAAAAGCTTAAACGTGATAACAATCTCGAATTTGATGCCGCTCAAATTGTGTGCTCGAATGGTGCAAAACAGTCGGTGGGTTTTAGTCTACTAGCACTCATCGATAAAGGAGATGAAGTTATTATACCTGCTCCTTACTGGGTTTCTTATCCTGAAATGGTTCGCTTAGCTGAGGGAGAGTCTGTAATTGTTCGAACATCCTTTGAGAACAATTTTAAGCTTACACCGAGCCAATTAGAAGAGTCGATTACTGAGAAAACGAAAGCGATTATTTTATGCTCTCCAAGTAACCCAACGGGTTCGTGCTATTCTAAAGATGAACTAGCAGCTCTAGCAGATGTATTACGCAAGCACCCGAATATCTATATCATATCGGATGAAATTTATGAGTACATCGTATTCGAAGGCGATCATGTAAGTATACTAAATGCTGCTCCCGACCTTAAAGATCGTGTTGTACTGATAAACGGTTTCTCTAAAGGATTTGCAATGACGGGCTGGCGCCTAGGGTATTTAGCGGCTCACCCTGATGTGGTAACAGCCGTATCTAAAATTCAAAGCCAGGAAACTTCTGCTCCTTCATCCATTTCTCAAAAAGCGGCTGAAGCTGCGTACAATGGTCCTTTGGACGAAGTTCTAGCAATGAGAGAAGAGTTCAAAAAACGACGTGACTTCATGGTTGCTTCTCTCAATAAAATTGAAGGCGTAAGCTGTTTCACTCCGGGCGGTGCATTCTATGTATTCCCAGATATTTCACATTACTTAGGTGCTAAAAAGCCGAATGGCGATACGATTCAAAATTCTACGGAATTATGCCTTTACTTACTGGATGAGTTTGGCTTAGCGGTTGTTCCTGGAGATGCTTTTGGTGAACCCGATGGCCTTCGCATGAGCTATGCAGCAGCAATGAGTGACCTTGAAGACGCAATGAATAGGTTTCAAGAAGGATTAGCTACGCTCACCGTACACTAACGGCTGGCCTCATTACTGTGGCAATACTTTGATATAAAGGCTGTGCTTTCTAGATTGCATTAACTAATCGGATTGCCATGCATACTTTTACTCAAATTCTTATTGGTCTCGTTGCTTTCTTGCACCTATACTTTTTTTGGCTCGAATCTTTTGCGTGGCAAACAAGGGCACCCAAAGTATTTAAAGGATTTTCAAAAGAATATTTTGCCACAACCGCTTCTCTTGCCAAGAATCAAGGTCTTTATAATGGCTTTTTGGCTGCTGGCCTGATTTGGACCTTCTTTATTTCTGATCACCAGTGGAACTTTTATATCTCCATTTTCTTTTTGACCTGTATTGTGATAGCAGGCGTTGTTGGAGCTATTACAGCCAATAAAAAAATATTCTTTATTCAAGCACTACCCGCCTTAGTAGCTCTGATTCTACTACATCTTTAAACATGAGCACATACCATATTCTGAATGGCGATTCTCTTCTTCAATACATAAATGAACATCACTTAGTTAAAGGCGAATTTATTGTTTTGCGTGAATGCTTAGTGGACGGCCCTGTTCAACATGAAAGTATTGAAGACCTTTTTGAAAAGAGAGCACAGTTTTTGGCTACAGCCTATGGCGACTCAACCATGGATTATCAGGCCAGTTCTGTATCTGAATTCAAAAAAATATCAAGCATACCTCCGAATAGTAACATTCACTTGTGGTTTGAAGAGGATTTATTTTGCCAAGTGAATCTTTGGTTCGCCTGCTACTTGCTTTCGAAAACAGATTTACAAGGATCTAGTGTCTATCTAGTATTACCCTCCAAAGAGCACCCCTACAGTTTTGCATCAATGCAAACAGAGGAACTAATGAATGCTTATTCAAACAAACTGAGGTTGGAGTTAGACGACCTTCACCTACTTGCTAATTTTTGGCTAGAGTATGCAAAAGGGAATTACTATCTACTTCACACATTGGCTACACAAGTTGAAGAGAAATTTCCTTTTCTACTTAAGGCAACCAAAGCCAATATCGTATTGCATAATCCCGATGAGCATTCAAAAAGCCCTACACAAACACTGAAAATAATGCTCGATTTACATGGAGCTGAAAATTTTGGGCTGATCTTTCAGGAATTCACCCGCTTCTACCCCGAATTAGGCTTTGGCGATTTACAAGTGATGAGAATGCTTAAAGAACTTCAAAAGTAACTTCCTCCTTAACTTCTTAGCATCGTATATTCAACGCTCATTATTTTGCTTGAATAGCGATATAACCGTTTATTAAACTCATGGAAAGAAACGAAGCATACACTGAAGCCTTAGATAAGTTTGTTAAGCTCTGGGGAGATATGGCATCGGCATGGGGAATCAATAAAACAATGGCGCAAATCCATGCCCTTCTATATGCGGAATCTCAGGCCCTTGATACGGATTCCATCATGAAAAAACTGGGTATAAGTCGAGGTAATGCTAATATGAATTTGCATCGTTTACTCGAGTGGGAGCTGATTCATAAGGAGCAAAAACTCGGAGATAGAAAAGATTATTATAGCGCCGAAACTGACGTTTGGAATATTGTATCTACGATAATTCGTGAGCGGCAACAAAGGGAAATCGCCCCCATTCGAGCAGAATTACAGGATTGCATCAAAACACTTGAAGCTGGCGGTTTAGAAGATGAGGAAAGCCGTGAGTTTAAAGAACGCATTGAAAACTACAATGAGTTTTTGGAGATGTTTGAACGCTTTACGGATGCACTACTGCCCTATATCAATAAAAAGAACTTAGGATTCCTCAAACAGCTCATTAAGCTAGTTGAAGTAAAAGAATCACTGATTGGATCAAAAAAGAATGACTAAGAAAACCACCACCGACATTGGCAATGAAGGTGAAGAACTCGCATGCGCATATTTAGAATCTAAGGGTTGGAGAATCCTAGAAAGAAACTATTTCTTCGAAAAATCGGAGGTCGATATTGTAGCTTATGATGATACCGCCATCGTTTTTATTGAGGTCAAAATGAGATCCAGCGATAAATTCGGTAAGCCAGAAGAATTCGTGAGCGAAGTGAAAGTAGAGCATGTTTTTAAAGCGGCTGAAGCCTGGATGTATGAACGGAAAATGGAAGGCTCTCCTATGCGATTCGACGTAATCGGTATCTTAAATGAAAAAGGAAAAGCTCCTGCCTTTAATCATATTGAAGACGCATTTCGATAACACATACCATGAGTACCCAGCTTAGCCCTACAGAATATATTCGCAGCTTCATTGGTATGTTTGTATTCATGCTTTTATTAGCAATTGCTGCGATTCTTATCATCATCCTTACTCTTCTAAGCTTCGGGAAAGCTACCGATTGGATTGTACGCACTTTTCCCGCTTACCTTGGCCGACCTGTTTTATTCATACTCGGTATAAAATTCACAAAAGTTGATCTCCGTCCGAAAGAGTTAGGTCCGGCAGTGTACATTTTTAATCACAGTTCAACTTTAGACATTCCCGCTTTTCTATCCCTCGCTCTCGAGCGTTTTAGGATTATTGTTAAATGGGAATTACAGTACATCCCTTTCTTCTTCATCATTGGCCGGCTTACAGGACAAGTGTTCATTAAACGAAGCAATCGTGAACACGCTGTTGCTACCCTCAAAAAAACCTATGATCGACTTAAGAATAACAACCTCAGTGTGATTATTGCTCCAGAAGGTTCACGAAAGCATGAGGGACGCATAGGCCCATTCAAAAAAGGAGCTTTTAGAATGGCTATGGACTTAGGCTACCCTATTGTACCTATCTACTTCGATGGTAATGATGAACTAAGCAAAGGAGCTTCGCTTATGTCGAAAAAGGGAGAGATTATAGCCACCATTCATCCTCCTATTGCTACAGAATCATGGTCGCCTGATAACTTAGAAGAGCACATCGCTGAAGTTAGAGAGCTCTATTTAGATTGGGCGGGTGTAAATACACAGTGATAGCACTCTGCATTTTAAGATTGATTATAAATGAATTAGATATAGACTTAAATATCAATCTTATTTATAAACAAAATGTATAAAAATATAATAACTACAAGGTTAATAAAGACAATTACTTAACTTTATTATAATTATCATATTTTAGAATAAAGTATAAATCTAATTTTTTTTTTCGATTTATACATGTAAAATCAGATTAATATTTGACTTACAACTAATTAACTACCAATGAATTTATTAATGAAAACTACATCAGTATTATTACTGTTAGCTCTACTGACCTTAAATCTTTCATTTGCTGATCGATCGATCAATATTTTAAATGTAGCAAACGCTCAAAGTGGAACGGATGTTTATTCCTGTGCAGAACATCCTGATGACTGCAACTCATCTTTTGCTAGTTGTGCTGGCGGGGTAAAAGATCTTTGGGATGATTGCATGATTAATTGCCCCCCATATAATGGTGCTCCATGGCTTTATTGTGATGGCAACTCAGATCCTCATTAAGAATTAGGATACATGAATAGTAAATTTTGGATTAAAATATCATTTGCATTGATAATTCTATCTACGTTGCAGACTGTTTTCATTTTTAAGTTAACTTCAGAAAATAAAATAAGTGCCACTTCAATAAATACTAATTCATTTGATGAATTTAGAAATGACCTATTGAATACCTACAGATACGATAAATCCATTTCTAAACAAGAGGGTGATTTGAAACTAATTCAAGTTGTACCCTCCAATAGTTGTAATTCATGTGTAGATTATGATTTGAATGTATTAAGTAACCTTAATTTCGAATAAAAATATATAGAATATTACTATTTAGATTACTCTAACAATCATGATTTTAAATTCAAGAAATTAAAGGTTCTTCAACCAACTATCATCAATTCAATTAATGAAGCTTTCCATCAATTTATAGATGTTCATTATCAATTGAAGAATCCTACTTATTTTCTACTACTCAATAATAAAATAATCTATGTGCATGAATCTAGCCTTCATTATCCAGAACAGACTAAGTATTTCTTAAACTCCTTATCTAATTTTTTAAAATGAAATCATTTCATTCAATAATTATCATAGTTCTACTGGTACACGTTTCTTGTACTCAACCTCAAACATTTGAAAATGAACAGCTATCTTTTATCAATCAATTTGGAAATGAAGGAGTTATAGAAAGTTTAATTAATAGAGCAGGCCAAATTGAATTAAATAACAAAGGAGAAATCTTTATACCTGATGAGACCACCGCAACTATTAAAATTTATGATTCATCAGGTAATTATTTGCGTTCATATGGAAGAAAAGGAAGGGGCCCCGGTGAGTTTTCTGGTGGTTTTTTTATAGATACTAGAAACGATACTGTTGTCACTTATGATAGATCAAATTACTCAGTAAACTTTCACACAGAGAAAGGAGAGTTCATATCTACTTTTACTGTTAATAATTCTTTTACAGGGCCTTTTAAATTTATTGAAGGGAAAAAATTAATTACAGCTGATAAAGCATCTGCTTTCAGCATTGATTTGCAAAATGAATCTCTTTTCCACGTCTTCGACTTCGAAGGAAATTTAATCCATCAATTTGGTGAGTTCCCTATCATTGAAACCGACACTCCTGCTAGAGTATATAGGCATACGTTTGAAGTCATTGACAATAAACTCCATGTCCTTTTTGCATTCCTACCTATTTATCAGATTTATGACTTGAATGATTTTTCGCTGATAAAATCTATTGATCTTACAGAATTTGAGACCTTTCATACTTCCTTTAGTGATTCCGATGTATCTCTAACACGAGATGAAATTGTCAGTAACAAAAAAGGCTTAAGTACATTTGCAGGGTTATTAGATGCGTATGAAAACAATGCTTTCTTTTTTCAAAACACCGAAGAAGATGATGCCTTAGTAATTCGAAGATTCAAGATTGTAGATGATAGCCTATCATTTATTGAACGTATTGATATTCTAAAAGGTGACGACATATTTAGTTCTCTTGATCTTACTTACGATCCATCAAATAACATTTTAAACATCCTAAATATTAGTAGATCTGCTGGTTTTGTAGTGAATCAATACAAACTCAAATAACCCAATTCAATGACCACATATACTACTTCGGCACTAGATACTGCAAGCTGAAATATTGGTTTTCATCGGTCCAAACTTTCTTCACCTCAAACCATTTACTTACAAGTTGGGCAAAGCCTTCTAGCGTATATTTGTGTGAATTTTCAGTGTGAACCGACTCTCCTTCATTAAAACTGATCGTGGTTCCATTTACTTGTACTTCATGGCTTTCTTTTGCAAAAAGATGCATTTCTACACGGCCTTTATCCTCGTTCCAAATTGATTTATGCTCAAAAAGGGTTGCATCAAAATTACTGTGAATCACTGAGTTTATATGCGAGAGTATATTTTTATTAAAAGCCGCTGTTACCCCTTTTTTATCGTTATAGGCTGCTTCTAACACCGATATATCTTTCTTCAAATCAACACCTATTAAAAAAGCACCATCGTCTTTCACAAGATGATAAATAACCTTTAAAAACTGGTCTACTTTATCTCTTTTGAAGTTGCCAATGGTTGAGCCAGGGTAAAACACCACACGGCGTGCATTCGGACTATCATCTGGAAGCTTGAATGGCTGAGTATAGTCGATAGATAAAGGTTTTATTTCAATGTGGGGGAACTCCTGTTGTAGTTGTTCAGCTACTTTCAGTAAATAATCTCCTGATATATCCATAGGCATATAGCAGCCTATGTTACTCATGCGTTTTAATAGAATTTTAGTTTTTTCACTGCTTCCACTTCCGGGTTCTATCAACAGAATATTTTGCCCAAGTTGTGATTCAATTTCATCCACATATTTTTTTAGTATAGCTCGCTCTGTACGAGTGGGATAGTATTCTGCTAGCTCAGTAATCTCATCAAAGAGCTCCGACCCTCGTTGATCGTAAAAATATTTACTTGGTAGTGTTTTAGGAGTAGAAGTCAAACCAGCAATGACTTCTTTCAACATGGTATTCTTATTTGTCAACAGTTCAATATTTAAAAGTTATTTGGCTAGGCGGATTCCACTGAACTGCCAACGTGCATCAGCATGGAAAAAATTCCGGTATGTTTTTCGGATATGAGATTTCGAAGTAGCACAAGAACCACCTCTCAATACATATTGGTTGGCCATAAATTTCCCATTGTATTCACCAAGAGCACCCGGTAAAGGTTTATATCCTGGATAGGGAGCGTAGCTACTCATGGTCCACTCCCACGCATCTCCATACATTTGTTTTAAGCCCTCTTTATTCGAAGCTGCAACGGGATGCATAATATCATTATCCACAAAATTCCCCTCTATAGCTTGCGCTCCGCAAGCATGCTCCCACTCTTGTTCAGTAGGTAAACGCACGCCTTTCCATCGGGCAAAGGCATCTGCCTCATAATAGCTGACATGGGTAACCGGCTCATTATTGTTGATAGGGTGCACACCTGATAAGGTAAATATGTGCCAATCCCCTTCCTTTATAAACCAATACAATGGGGCTTCCCAGCTTTCTGCTTGAACCGCACTCCACCCTTCGTCTAACCAAAGCTCGGACCGCTTATACCCATCATCTTCCATAAACTGAAGGTATTCCCCAACAGTTACTAAGCGGTCGGCTAATTCGAAATCTTGAACATATGTGGAATGCTTAGGATGCTCATTGTCATAAGTAAATTCATTTTCTTCATTCCCAATTTCAACTATACCTTTAGAAAATGAAATCCAGTTTATATCGGTGGGTGTACTTCCATCCACGTTATCCATCTTTTTATAGGTAGGTAATAACGGATTCTGAGCTAATAGATATTTTAAGTCGGTTAAGATCAGCTCTTGATGCTGCTGCTCATGATTAATTCCAATTTCAACAACTTCCGACGCTTTTTCCCAGACTGAATCATCGCATTGCTTAATAAAATTTCGAACCTGTTCATCCACATATTCCCTATAAGTAAATACTTCTTTTACCGTTGGGCGCGATAGCAAGCCACGTTTGGCTCGTGTGAATGGCACTCCTGTTTGTAGATAGTATGAGTTAAAGAAATAAGCGTACTGTGGATGTAAGCTTTGAAAAGATTCATCAAATTTCTCCAAAACAAAGGTCTCGAAAAACCAACTGGTATGTGCCAAGTGCCACTTAGTGGGACTCGCACTTTCCATGGGTTGTATTACGAAATCCTCAATTTCTAAGGGATCAACTAAATGATGACTAAACGCTCTTACTTGATTATATAATGATAACAGATGCTCTCTACTGAATCTTTTATCATTCTGTATACTTGATGCTTTTTCTAAGCTCATACCTCTTTGATAATTATTAATGATCAAAGAATGTATAAAATGAATATTAAATCAAAAATTGAATTTTCTATTTATCTCTGAAAAAGAAAATCTTCTTATTAGCGGCGTCTCTTCTACTTTTAATACTAAAATCTTTGTTTTTACAATACTGATATACAGCCGTTCGCATCGAGTTAATATTTTTTTCGCTCGTATATGAAACTTCAATTGCTTGCCCACCAGGCTTCAATTTATCAATAGCTTCTAGTAGAGGTTTGAACTTTGAGGTTCTTTTTTTGGTAGATTTTATAGTAGAGCGCTTAACGAATTTTATATCCATAACAAGAAGATTATTTAGAATAATTTGTATATCAGATTATATAAGATAATAATAAAAATAATTTTTCTGAGAAATCATACACGTATTAATCGAACAATTCCTACAATAATAAAGGGGGTATCATTCCAATTCTGTATCTAATAAATGATAGTTGGGCTGAGCAATTAGTGGGGCGTTAAATAATTTAACTGTGCAAACTTGAATCAAAATGTGTTGCACCTCAATCGAGACTGGCGGATACAAAAAAAGCCATCCGAATGGATAGCTTTTGTAATGTGGGCGATGAGGGACTCATATTATTGTATTAATATTCCTTTCGAATTTACAAATTTTCTTATAAATAACTGATTTTAATAAATAATTGTATCGAATTGATAAAATTAAGCGTAGAGTTATTCAAAAAATGTTTGTACCATTGTTTGTACCAAATATTAAAACATGCCTCTCACATTACACTTTACACAACTTAAACGAAAGCAACGCAAAAACGGTGAAATACCGATTTACTTACGCTTCACACAAAATCGAAAAACTCGTTACTTAAGTACGGGAATTGCTGTTAAAGAGGACGAATGGAACCCAAAAAAAGAAGAGGTTCGTAAATCCCACCCGCTAAGCGTTAAATACAATGCAGAACTCACTAAAGTAAAGATCAAAGCTGAGGCGGAGAAATCAGAGCTTAGGCAGGAAGGTGCGCTTGATACTAACTCCTTAAAAGATCGGTTACGTTTTGATAAGGCAAAAAGTATAAAAGAATTTGGTGAAGAGTATAGAGAAGGACTTAAAGACAATGAACGGTTTTGGGAACACCGACACTTTGGAGTGTTACTTAATGATCTTGAACGGATGGGAACGTTAAACCTTCCAGTTGCTCGTATTGATCAACTATTTATTGAGCGCTTCAAAGATTTTCTTTTTAATGAAATTGGCAACGCTAACAATACTGTAAGAAAGAAGCTCCAACGCTTTAAAGGAATGATTAATGAAGCCTTGAAACAAGGCTATCTTACTAATGATCCTTTTCAGTTTGTTGAATCAGTCAAACGTGAAAGCTCAAATAAGGCCAAACTAGGAGTTGAGCAAATCGAAGCAATAAAGAAGCTCGATTTAACGCATGATTCATTTGAGTGGCATGTTCGAAATTATTTTCTATTTAGCTACTATATGGCAGGAATACGATTTTCTGATATTTGCACCCTTAAGGCAGAAAACATAATTGACGGTAGGCTTAAATATTTAATGCATAAAACTGGGACAGAAAAGAATATTCAACTCCATAAAGTCCATTTAGATATCCTTTCTCATTACAACACTGAAAAGAATGGTTATATCTTTCCGTTGATAAAAGAAAACTATACGGATGAATTCGCTTTAAAAAGGAAAATTTCGAGTTTGAATGTTCTTGTTAATAAAGCGTTAAAACGCATTGCGAAAAAAGCGTTAATAAAGGAAAACGTTTCATTTCACATATCTCGCCATTCTTTTGCCCATAATGCGTTAAAAAAGGGAATGGACATATATTCCATTTCAAAAGCACTTGGACATAGTGGACTTAAAATAACGGAACAATACCTTAAAAGCTTTGATGAAGAAATGCTAGATGAATCAATGAATTCCTTCTTTGAATAGCAACGCTTTAAACGTTTCAGAATTATTCTTTTACATTAAAAGTACATCACTTTTTTGATCATTGAACCTAGTTAACATACGTTAGATACTAAGTTTAAATACTAACTAACGTAAACCATCATTACTTAGTCCAAATATATACAATGAAGCAAAGTATTGTACCAACATTCTTAATGTTCAAAGACTACCCTAAATCACCAAAGGTAAACGATCACGCATTTTCTATCATTCAAGATATGGAGAGTGATGTTCCTAAAAAGACAGATAAAGCAATTTGGAAATTGTACGAACAAGCAGAGAAAAAACTTGGCAGGTTAGGAGCTTATAAACAGATTAACGATTGTATTAACTATACAGAAAAAGATCGTCTTATTGCTTTGGAAAAAATTCAAAAGTGTGAAGCTGTATTTATAAGAATACTTGAATTCCATTCATCAAACAAATACTACACTGAGGTAACTCAAGAAATTTTTACGCATTTAAAAGTATTATACAATGAGTACCAGCCAATTAAATTTGAAAGTTTCTTAAAGCAATATAAATATCGCTCATATGTCTATTTAATAGACTCTCTTATTTTTGTTGATGAACATATAAAGACCTTTAAAAAAATTCCACGGACTCAATTAGATCAAAAAGCAATAGAACTAAAGAACGCTATCCTGCATTTTGATTACATGCATATTTTCTATACAAGATTAATAGATCTACTCGAACTAATTAAAAGCAAAGACATAGTAGGAAAAATTAATGAAGGTGAATTTATTCGTGATTTAGAAACCATCAAAAAATTTAATTCTAGCAAAAAGGGCCCCACTGTCGATAAGGAATTGTACTATGATATTGAAAGAATCTTTGACCAATATTTAGCTGACGACTTCACAGATAAAGATGCCATTTGTCATAAAGATGGAAAACCAATAATCAGTAAAATCGTAGACCTTGCTATCCAAGATGAAGATTTTGGAAGTAGATGGAGTAGCGAATATCCTTCAAGCAAGAATACTAAAAAAGGATATGACAAAAGAACACTAGAAAACCATTTCAGTGAACTCTATCAACTCTATGAAAAGTATAATACCTAAAAATTAATTTTTTACTTTTCTTAGTTTGCATAAATACCCATTGTAATTTCTTTCAGTTCAAAATAACAAACTGGAGAAATTATGAATCAATTCATTACAAGTGAGGATGTTCTTAAAGAAACAGTTCGAGATACTGTAGAAAGTATCCTCGCTGAGGAACTTCCAAATATTATACGAAAAGCCAAGCTGAAACCTTGGATGAATACTAATGAACTCATGGAATTTACTGGATGGTCAAGAAGAACCATTCAATATCTGCGTGATGAAAAGCGTATTCCATTCTCACAAGAAGGAAGAAAGATTCTATACCCCACTGCAGGAATAGAATTACATCTTAGAGAGAATCTTATAGATCCTTATAAGAACTAAAACAAACAATATACTTACCTGAAGTGGTCTAGAACACTTCATTATTTAGAAATCAATTACTGATGAAAAGCATCATGGGAGAGCTACACCTTTTTTCCAAATGAAGCTTAAATATAAAACGATCTCGTTCTAGGAATCGAGCTCAAACGTACCGTGGGCTTCTATTCTTGTCCCCACGGTACGTGGTTCTCTAAAGAAGCAACCAACTAACGCAAACGGGCGGACATGCAACTCAATGTTGCTTGTGCGACCTCACAAAATTTCAACATGCTAAGTAAAGACACTCATAAAGTTCAAACGCAATATGCTGAATGGCTACAAAATGAAGAATGGGATTATTTCTTCACGGGCACATTTGGTCTGAATAAATATTCTGAAATAAACAAAGAAGACACAGATGAAGTTAAAAGATATAAGACTAAAGATAATTGGGGGGACATTACTCCAAACGGCGCACGTAGGGCATGTGAGCGATTTTTTAGAAAGTACAAATCAAAAGAACTTATTGTTCTTTTCATCGAATTCGGTTCGATGTATGGAAAAGTCCATGTTCACGGTTTGTTACGTTTCTACCCTACTTATAAACCATCAGCAAAACTTATTTGGGAACACTGGTTCGCAAAATATGGACGTGCCAAGGTGGAAGTTATTAAATCCAGAAAGAACGTATCCAACTATTGCTGTAAGTACATCACAAAAGATCTACATCAAGAAAGTTTAATTGTAATTACTCGTGATGACTAAAAATGAAAAAAATGGAGAACTACACAAAGATTCAGGAAGATGGAAATATTACATGCCAGTGAATCTTGTTGGTGATGTATGTTGTGTTTGTGGAAAAAAGATCACTGATGATAATAGTATTGAATACTCAATCGAATCAGCAACTGGAATAGATTATTATCAATATCATATAAAATGTATTTAGTAATGAATTTCTAAATAACTAGGCTATATCTATATTTAATCTCATCAATTGAAAAAACTTTAGTTTCTATACAATTTACTTTTGATTCGTTGAAAAGCACAACATTCCTTCCATTAGCATGTAAACTACTTGGGTATTCAACACCATCAATTCCATGTAAATCCTTTGCCATTTCTACAAGATATTGCGTTGGTATATAATCAATATCACTATCTGTTGGCTTATTAGGTTTTGCCAAATCTAACATAACACCCTGTATAAAACTATCATATTCAATTAAATCTAGCAATTGTATTTGACTTAACTGGAAAGGACTAATTTCTTTTACAGGTCTTAGATTGATAATGTTTAATTTATCCTTTACATGAAATTCTCCAACGGTTACATAATTATGAAGTGCCGACCTTATTTCATAAATAGTAGTATCCAATTCTTTAGCTAAATATAGATAAGGAATACCTTTCGGATTAGCCCTGCCCGCTGTTGCAATATTTGCAGGAGGCATACCCATTTCCCCAGCTCTGTAACCACTTTTATTACTTAATCTGGATCTATATAATACTGTCCCTATTGGAATTTTTATTACCAATAGTTTTAGTAATTCTGAGAATTCGTCTATTTTACTTGATTTAACTCTTCTATATCGAAAATTTGTTTTTATCTCATTTTTAAATACTTCCCAAAGTTTTTCTCTCTCTAAATTTCTTTCCCTATTCTTCTTCTCATACTTTAGAGTTAAAAGAACATTTTCATTAAATAGATTTTTAAAATCATCATAATATATCCCTAAAATGTCTTTTAATAATTCATAATTGTTAGGACTATTTAATATTTCTCCCCAGTCTTCATTAAGTTGATTTATTATATCTCCTTTTGAAAACTTAGTGTCAGAAGTTTGATAAAGCTCAATATCGTTTACGGTACTATACGACTCTAATAGATTAGCAAATTTGTGTGATAGTAAATTTACATCTATCACATCTAAATCCTTCTTTCTGCAATATGAGCATATTCCAATAACTTTATTAGAACTAAACTCAGAAATTAAATACTTATCATTTAAGCAGAATGAACAACAAAACATACTTATGATCTTTCAAAATATCTGTTGATCAATTGTACATGATGTTTAATCTGTAGTTTTTTTAAAAACCCCAAACCAGGGTAATGTTCATCTGAGTGTAATTTAATTAGTTCAATCAAGGATTCTGTCTTATCAAGTTCATCTTGCTCTTCTACCCAATCCACTAGAGCATTCATAGCCTCCATATATTTACCAGCTATATTAGATTGATCAGAATTACTCGTAGAAACAAAATGCTTTATCCAGCATGACATATCATTCAATAAATAAGTCAAGTGTATTGCTACAGCATATGGCGCAAAACCTGATTCACTATACTCTTCTCCGATAGTTAAAAAGTCACTGTAGCCTAAATAACCTTCTTCAGAATAATAAAGGTGATCATCTGACAATGATTGTTCACTAACTTCTGCATAATCAGCGTTTCTTCTCTCAGATGTAAATGGGTCTCTTAGCATAAAGTTATTTGTATATCCTCTAAATCTTCTAAGAGCAAATGGCCCAAGTCTATCAAGATGTATAAAATTGAGAAATTTATTTTCATCCATTCCATTAAAGTAACTCTCGACTTCTTGCTTATTCTCGTAATGAAATAATGCTATCGATTCTGAATCAAAATCATTAATTAAATCGGAAATTATTTCATCATTATTATTATCAATAATAAACCCAGGGATTTGATTTTCGCCCTTAAAAATATTCTCCTTTAAATCCAGAATGTCGTTTTCAGTTTTTATCTTTCCAACATTCGGTTTATAAATAAAAATGTACTTTTGATTTTTCTCTTCCAATAACTCAGTGGCCTTATTCAGAGCACTGTAATTATCTTGGACTGGTTCAATAATGGGAATTATATTTTCTAATGAAGTTGTTTCAGCAAGCTCTCTGATTGCAAGTAATTCAAACAACTTTCCTCTTAAGAACGGGTAATACATCTAATTAGATTTTAAAATTTGCTAAATATCCCTGCCTTTTAATTTTTTCTATCTCTGTTAATTTCTCTAAGCATACGGAATAATCTCTTTCTTTAATTTTTAGTATAAAATCTGCTTTAAAATCATCCAGATCAATTTTACTTAACATATTAAATGATTCTGAATAAATTTTAGTATTAGGCACATCTGGAATAAACCCATAATACTTTAATACCAAATCTAAATACTCTTCTTTTCTAAGAATCTTAAATAGATACTCAAATGAAATATTAGTATTAATATCTGCATCTTTAATTAATGTGAAATTAAAATTCTTATCTACTGAAATTAACCCACAACTGTCTGGAATCAATTTAGAAAATTGTTCTACTCTCTCATTATTAGTTACTAAGTAATTCTTATCAAATACTTTTGAAAACTCCTCTATTTGTGTCTTTAAATTTAGTCCTTTATCTAAATCCGATTTTATTTCAAATGATATACTTTTTCCGTTAAAGATTGCTATATCAGTAACACAACGACCTGTTTTAAATTCATTAACTACATATGTATCTGACATACTATCTATCAAAGTTGATAGCTTCTCTAAAAATTCAATCTTAAAAATTATATCATTTCTATAGTTTTCTAATGCAAATGCATATATAGTATCAAGAACTTTTTCTTTAGTTGAGTTAATAGGGATGTCTATATGTTTTAAAATTCTCCTTTTTAACTCATCTAATTTCTCTTCATCATCTTGAACAAAGGTTTCATAATAATTCTTCCCATCTAAGTATTTAGTAATATTTTGAAGGTAACTATTGTCTATATACCCAATGTTAGACATGATATCCCCACTAAATTTAATGATCTCATAATTACAATATATATCAGCAATCTCACTTAATCTACACTACATTGTTTGTACCAAAACATGTACCATAAACAAAAAAACCCATGTAAATCAATGACTTACATGGGTTAGTGGTGGGCGATGAGGGACTCGAACCCCCGACCCCCTCGGTGTAAACGAGGTGCTCTAAACCAACTGAGCTAATCGCCCCCTTGAAGGGCGACAAATATATGAACATTTCAAATCCCGACAAAGAAAATTTTTCTAAATTGTTGATTTATTGGTTAACACTGTTAACTTATAGCATCAATTAAATCCCGAATACCTATGAGCACCACTTCCTACACCCCTGTTATTGTTGATGGTATAAGAACTCCCTTCTTAAAATCTGGTACCGAGTATAATAATTTAATGGCTTACGACTTAGGCCGGTATGCCATACAAGGTTTGCTAGCCCGAAATGACATCCCTCTAGATCAGATTGATCGGGTTATAATGGGTAACGTAATCCAAGAAGTGAAAACTAGTAATATAGCTCGCGAAAGTGCTCTTGGAGCTGGCATTCCCAACTCTGTTCCCGCTTTTACTGTTTCACTTGCCTGTATCTCTTCTAACCAAGCTATCGCTAGTGGAATTGATCTTATTAAAACAGGTCAGGCTAAAATGATAATTGCAGGGGGAACCGAAACTATGTCGGATATTCCCGTTCGGTTCAAAAAGAAGTTCCGCCAGAAAGTATTAGCTGCTAGGAAATATAAATCACCTTTAGACTTCTTGAAGTTTTTTAAAGGGCTCGGAATCAAAGATTTTTTACCAGAGTTACCAGCTATCGCCGAATTTAGCACAGGTGAAACCATGGGTAAAAGTGCTGATAGAATGGCTGCTCATTTTAACATTAGTCGGCATGACCAAGATGAATATGCAATGCACTCCCATTTGATGGCCGCTAAAGCTACCGAGCAGGGACTCCTTGATGAAGAACTATTCCCAGTTAAAGTACCTCCCAAATTTAACATCGTTGAAAAGGATAATGGCTTCAGAGCCGACACTACCCTTGAAAGGCTTTCTAAGCTTAGACCCGCTTTTATAAAGCCGCATGGTACCATTACGGCAGGTAATGCTAGCTTCTTAACAGATGGGGCTTCAGCCACATTGATTATGGAAGAACAAGAAGCATTGCGATTAGGCTTGAAACCTAAAGCCTATCTACGCAGTTATGCTTTTGTTTCCCAAGACCCCAAAGATGAGCTCCTTTTAGGTCCTGCTTATGCTACTCCAAAAGTGTTGGATGACATGAATCTCACATTGAATGACATTGGTGTATTTGAAATCCATGAAGCATTTGCAGGGCAAGTTTTAGCCGTACTAGCCGCACTCGATTCTACTGAATTCGCAAAAAATAAACTCGGCCGCGAAGACAAAATTGGTTTAATCCCTATGGACAAAATTAATACTCGAGGTGGCTCATTATCGCTAGGTCACCCATTTGGGGCTACGGGCGCCCGACTCGTTATGTCAGCAGCGAATAGGCTTATCAAAGAAGATCATCAATATGCCTTAGTAACAGCATGTGCAGCTGGTGGACAAGGTCATGCTATTATCCTAGAGAGGTATCCATCATGAGTATTTTATCTATTTCGAATATCGAAAACGTTGCCGTTATAACCTTAGATGCTCCTTCATCTAGTGTAAACACTTTGAATGAAGAACTCATGGAAGAGTTTGCTGGCCTCCTCGACCACATAGAGTCATCGGAGGATATACATGGTGCGGTATTAGTAAGTGGCAAAGATCACAACTTCATTGCGGGTGCTGATATTGAAATGTTCAAAGCACGAGAAACTGCCGAAGAAATAGAGCAACTCAGCAGAGACGGTCATACCATCTTAAATAGAATAGAATCTTTTCCTAAGCCTATAGTGGTGGGCATACATGGAAGTTGTATGGGTGGCGGTGTGGAACTCTCTCTTGCCTGCCATTACAGAATTGCGAGCAACCATTCGAAAACGGTGTTATCACTTCCTGAAGTTAAACTAGGACTACTTCCTGGTACTGGTGGCACCCAACGCTTCCCTCGACTTGTAGGGATTCAAAAATCGCTTAGCTATATGCTTACCGGTAAAAATATATTTGCCCGTTCCGCACATAAAATTGGTTTAGTAGATGAGCTGGTTCACAAAGATATTTTAGTTGATGTAGGCATTAAAGCTGTTGAGAACATTAGAGCAGGAAAGTTCACTAGAAAGCCAAAGCTTTCATTCACTGAAAAAGTGTTGGAAGGAAACCCTATTGGTCGATCTATCATTTTTTCTCAAGCTCGAAAAAAGACCCTAGCACAAACAAGAGGTAATTACCCAGCCCCTCTTAAAATTATTGAAGCCGTTGAGTATGGCTTTAAACATGGTGTAGCAAAAGGTCTTCAAAATGAATCTAAATTATTCGGTGAATTAGGAGCCACCACAGAATCTAGAGCTTTAGTGGAGCTCTTTTTCGCAATGACGGGCGCCAAAAATAATCCACAGAAGGAATTAGTTCGCCCTGTTAAGAACATTGGGGTATTAGGTGCAGGCCTTATGGGATCCGGCATTGCTGATGTGAGTATTAACAAAGGGAACTTTCAGGTAATTTTAAAAGACCGTGATTTAGAAGCGGCTGCCAAAGGGGAGCAAACGATTTATGATGATCTTCAGAAAAAAGTAAAGAAGAGAATCATCACTACAAGCGATCGTGATCAGACGATGAGCCGAATGGTAAGTACAGATAGTTATGAAGGATTTCATAAAACAGATTTAGTTATCGAAGCGGTTTTTGAAGACCTAAACCTAAAGCATACCATCATCAAAGAAGTTGAGGCACATACCCACCCCGACACTATCTTTGCAAGTAACACCTCGTCATTGCCAATATCCGACATTGCAAAAGGTGCTCAAAACCCCGAGCTCGTTATAGGGATGCATTACTTTTCACCTGTTCAAAAAATGCCCTTACTGGAAATCATAAAAACGGAACATACTGCAGACTGGGTTACAGCTACTGCTTATGACGTTGGTGTTAAGCAAGGCAAAACCGTTATCGTTGTAAATGATGGCCCTGGGTTTTATACCACCCGCATCCTTGCCCCATATATGAATGAGGCGCTTTTACTACTCGAGGAAGGTGCGTCTATCCCATTCCTTGATAAGATTATGAAAGACTTCGGCTATCCAGTTGGACCGATGGCTCTTCTCGATGAAGTAGGTATAGATGTAGGGGCTCATGTTGGGGAGACGATGTCGCCCATGTTTAACGCCAGAGGCGCTAAATCGTCTACCAAAGCGGCTGAATTAAAAGAAGCGGGTTACTTAGGAAGGAAGAATAAAAAAGGCTTATACCTCTATGAAGAGGGGAAAAAGAAACAGGTTAATACCGAAATCTATTCTTTTTTCGGTGGTTCAAATCGGACAGAACCGGATACTCATACCACTCAAATGAGAATGGCTTTATGCATGGTAAATGAAGCAACCTATTGCCTTCAGGAAAATATCCTACTGTCTGCTAAAGACGGTGATTTAGGTGCTATTCTTGGACTTGGTTTCCCCCCATTTACTGGTGGCCCATTTCGTTACTTAGATACTTTCGGTATTCAAAGGGCTGTTGAGCTATTAACGCAATACCAAGAAGAGTTTGGACCACGATTTAAACCTTCCGACTTATTACTAGAGTATGCGCATTCGAATAAAACATTTTATTAATTCTAGCTTAATCTATAATCAGATTAGTATATTCTGAAGTTTATGAATATCTACAGTTAATCTAATTTGGGTTGTTGAAGTCTACAATTAAGCGCACACTCTTACTATTAGGCATTCATGTCTTAATTATATTTGGGCATTCCTACCTCCTTGCTAATGGCGAAACTAGAGAGGCTTGTATAAAGGGTGAACCACTGTATGATATCGTTCATGATTGGGCAGCTCATGGAATTTGGCCATTTTCGGCATTTCAGAGTATCGATCATGCATCCATTATTTTAATCCTGACTATAACATTTATAGTCGTTCTATTCTTCCACCCACAACGTCAGCTACTTTTTAGAAGATTTCTCATTCTGCATTCAACCATGTCGGTAATTAGAGCAATCTTTATTTGGGTTACCACTCTGCCAAGTCCTACCGCTCTCTGCTACGACCGTTATATTGATTCATCGGAAGTTCTGGGGCGAAGTATAGCCCTTACCTTTGGGGCTATTGGAATTCCATATGAATGGTATGAGATTGGCATCCCGGGCATGACTTGTTGCGACAGTATTATTTCAGGGCATACCGCCATGCTGCTGGTGTTAAGCTTGTTACTCACCGCAGCAATCAAAAACTCAGGGGTACAAATTGGTATTTGGGCATTAGCAATATTGGGAATGTTAGGGCTAATCACCGTTGAGTGGCATTACACTATTGATGTATTTGCGGCTGCACTTATTGGCATTCTCTTCTATAAATGGTACACCCTGAAAGCCACTGTAAAAGCGGGATGGCTTATAAATTATTTGGAAGGTGATCTTCGCACAGAATCTGAAAATGGTGTGAAGTCTTATAGTTTGAAAAACCTTATCAAGACAACAAATAACGAAGAATAGCACCTTCATCCCAGCATTACCCCGCTTTAGACCCTCTAAAAAAGGGATTTAGCCATTTCACTCAAAGCTATCACTTAGCATTGCAAGAGTTTTTCAAACATTAAGATTCTGCCTTTCAATGAATAATGCCGTATCTTTCGAGCTTCAATTAACTATAGATATCTAAATAAATGAATTTATTGACATTCTTATTCATGGCACCTCCAGCAGAAGGCGGATCCGATAGCGGTTTTACTAGCCTTATTTTTATGGGTGCAATCTTTGTGGTTTTCTACTTCTTTATCATCCGCCCACAAAGCAAAAGACAAAAAGAAATTCAGCAGAAAGTTTCTGAAATGAAAAAGGGTGACAAAGTTGTTACTTCTTCTGGAATCATAGGTATTCTGAATACAATTGAAGATGATTCTGTACTTGTTGAAGTAGGTAACAATGTAAAAATCAGATTTCTTAAGACGGCCATTACGGATGTAAATCCAAATAAACCAGCTAAGAAAGAAAAATAAGAGCTATTCAAGATGAGTGAAGCCTTTTCTTTTAACACAATCCCGGAAGCCATTGAAGACATAAAAAATGGCAAAATGGTGATTGTTGTTGATGATGAAGACCGTGAAAATGAAGGCGATTTTCTAATGGCCGCTGAGTTGGTAACCACCGAGGCTATCAACTTTATGGTTAAACATGGAAGAGGCTTAGTTTGTGCTCCCGTAACAAAAGAGCACGCTGACAAGCTCAAGCTCACTCATATGGTAACAGATGGGGCTGACCCTGATGAAGCCAACTTTACTATCTCGATTGATCATAAGCGATTAACAACAACAGGTATATCTGCGGCCGACCGCGCTAATACCATTCGTGAAATGACCAACGATGAGGCCAAGCCAGGCGACTTCCGTCGCCCAGGCCACGTATTCCCTCTACTTGCCGTTCAAGGCGGTGTATTGCGCCGTGCAGGCCATACCGAAGCGGCTATCGATCTTGCTAAGCTTGCGGGGCTTAAGCCTGTAGGCATCATCTGTGAGATTATGAAGGATGATGGCGAAATGGCTCGTGTGCCTGATCTTATTGAGATGGCTAAAGAGTACAACATGAAGCTCATCACCATTAAAGACCTCATTGCTTATCGTAATGCAACTGAGTCGTTAGTTCATAAAGTGATGGACATCAACATGCCAACGATGTATGGCGATTTTACCCTTCGAGCTTTTAAAGAAACCCTTACGGGCGACATCCATTTAGCGCTCACAAAAGGTACATGGACTATAGATGAGCCGGTACTAACCAGAGTTCACTCTTCCGACTTGATTGGCGATATCTTCGGCAGTCGATTAAATGACACTAGTGAATTACTTCATCAGGCCATGTTGCAGGTAGAGCGTGAAGGTAAAGGTATCGTTCTGTACATGAACCGTAACCAACGCGGCTCAGTGCTAGTGAATCAATTACGCACGCTAAAGGCGATGCAAGAGTCTTTTGGAAGTCACGTGGAAGAAGAGGACAACAATCCTAAGAAAAGTGATTCACGTGATTATGGAATCGGAGCTCAAATTCTGAAGAACCTCGGTGTTAGCAAACTCAGAATCCTATCTAACAATCCCGTAAAACGAATTGGGATTAAGAGCTTTGGCCTTGAGATCGTTGATCAAGTACCGATCGATACCAATATCGAATTTTTAGAAGGCCAACTAAAAAAGGACTAGCGTTTACTAGTCTCCAATCACTTTCCCATTAGTATACTTTGATTTGAGTCAAAACAAAGTTTCTATGTACATATCAAGCCTATGATATGTTACTGCAATTTACTATTCTATACCCTATATCTTAATAATATTATAGCATTTACAACTATAATATTTCATACCTAGTTGATAACTTTTCATCAATAATGATTCTACAATTAGAATTATCAATAATGAGAACTCTGTTACTTTTCTTCGGAATATGTCTATTGAATTGTAGCTCAGCAGATAATTATTTCTCAAATCAATTATCAGAGGACTTTACAGAAATAGACATTCAATTAGAGTTATCTAAAGACACTCTATTTTTAGAGCTCTTTTATGATGTAGGTAGCAGTGATGATGTCTTGATTAATCAAGCTAATTCAATTGTAGAAGTTTCAAAGAATAAGTATTGGGTTTCTGATTTTTTAGGTCAAGTCGTTGAACTTGATAATAGCGGCAACTTCATAGCTACTATTTTGGAAACCGGCAGCGGCCCAAATGAAATACTTAAACCTATTGGAATGGGGAAAAGCCCCAATGGAGATATCTATGTATTAGACAGCGCATTGATGGCATATGTAGTATTAGATACTTCAGGGAATGAGATAAGAAGAGTGCCAACAAAATCTATCTCAACCTCTGTAATGGTTGATCAACCAACTGTGCTCGCTTCAAACAGAATTTTATGGAAGAAAATACTTCATCCAGAATTTTCTTTAGTAGAATGGGATTCTTTAGGAAACTTTAGTCAAGGAATTATAGACAACCTTGTTAAACCAGGCGAAACCCATGTAATGCTCAATAATGTCGTTTATGACTTTGACTCCTCATCAAATGCTTTTCTCTATGCTTATAAGCCCATACCTACATTGTTCGAACGGAAGTCAGGTAAAATTTCTAGACAAATTAATCTAGTTGGTTCAGAATCTGATTACGACTTTAACAGTAAGGTAACTGAGATTAAAAACCAGAACACAAACCGCGTCTCAAATCTAATTAAAGAAGTTTTCTGGCTTAAGGATGGAATTTTGGTGGCCCATGAAAACTATGTTACTTATTTACCTGAAGGTAATTTTACACAGCCAAAATCCTATCAACTATTTAATTCTAATGGAGAGAAAGCAGTTTACCATTATGCGGGGAAAACGAGTGCTTACCTTTTCCTTTTCGATGCATTCAACAAAAGAATATATAGAGTGAACTTAAATCACTTTGAGAATAATTAAGAATACACCCCAACTAAAAAAGGACTAGCCTTTACTAGTCCTTTATCTATTCAATTCTTTACTAAATAAAATCGAGTATTTATTTCGTTATGCTTGTGATGGCGAATCCGCTACTTCTGTAGCGTTGTTTGATTCTTCACTTTCCACTACTCCATCGTGCTGAAGCAATCTCTTGTTAAACACAAGTAGACTAATGATGGATACTGAAATTGCGATATCAGCTACATTAAAGATGTAAGGAAAAACGGTCCAATCATTGATTCGAAGACTGAAGTAAATGAAGTCGATTACGTGGCCTTCAAGTACTCCACCATTTCCATAAACATAACCCATAAAGATTCGGTCAGAGATATTACCGAGTGCACCACCAATAATTAAACCCATAAAAGCTAAATAGCCTATGGATGCCTTATCTAGGGATCTAATCAGATATATGAGAATCCCCATAGTTGCGAGAATCGCAACACCACTGATTACCGGTGTAGGCAACCAGTCGATACCCATAGCCATGCCTGGATTTTGGGTATAATAAAACTCTAGCCAGCCGTCGATTAACGTTTTCGACTGAAGCTCTGGAGTTGTTCTAATGATCCACTTTGTAAGCTGATCAATGCCCAGTACAATTATAGCGGGCACTGATAAGACTAATATCTTTTTTTGTCTCAAACCTTAGGATTATCTACGCTTTAGTTTGGCATCGATACTAAGCTGAGTATGTGGCACGGCTTCAAGACGCCCTTTAGCAATCTTCTTACCTGTTACCTTGCACACACCATAGGTTTTGTTATCGATACGCTTCATGGCATCATCAAGGTATTTGATGAATTTTCGCGTACGGTTTAACAGTACATAGGTCTTCTCACGTTCCTGTGCATCAGTTCCAGCATCAGCCATATGGAAAGAATAGGCTGATTCATCAGAGGCGTTCTCCATACTCTCGCGCAGTGTACGCTGCAGTACGTTTAGTTCATCTTCTGATTCTTTCAACTTTTTTTGGATGATAGCACGGAAATATTCCAGTTCTTCATCACTATAAGGTGATACTCTTTCTTCGGTTTTGGTATTCTCAGACATCTCTACACCTCAAGAATTTAAATTTCTGCGAACTGAAATCTCACATTCCGTTTCGCCAATCTCCCATTTCTTATCGAAATCAGAGACCTCCAATTGTTCCAGTTTTATTTCTTCAGCCAAGGTTTCTTTCTTTATGTAATCAGACATAGAAACCACAGCTTCTTTAATTTCTTCAGAGCCTTGAACACCAATCACAATCCGGTCAACAACATCAAAATCTGCTTCCTTTCTCATGTTCTGTATTCTGTTCACAAATTCACGAGCTATACCTTCTAGTTTCAACTCATAAGATAGCTCCGTGTCTACGGCTACGCTTAATCCTCGTTCTGTTTCAACTTGCCAGCCTTCTAGCCCAGTTCGAATTATATCTAAACCCTCTGACTCAATCCGAACAGTTTCCCCGTCTTCAAGAGTTAGGTCAATATATCCGTTTTTTTCGAAATCAGTAATTTCATTTGTCGATAACTGCGAAATTTTTGAGGCAACGGCTTTCATTTTTGGCCCTAACCTTCTGCCCAACACTGGGAAATTCGCTTTAGCTGATTTATGAACTATACCAGAGTCATCGTCAACGAACTGAATGTCTTTCACATTCACTTCTTCAAGGATAATATCCTTAATTGATTCAATGGCTGCGCGTTCAGCTTCATCTTTAATTGGAAGAATAATACGCGCTAATGGTTGGCGTACATTCATTTCAATTTGGTTACGAATGCGCAATACAATGGATGAAATCAATCGAGCCATATCCATTTTATGCTCTAGGCTCTTGTATATAGCTGTCTCTTCAACGGTTGGGAAGAAAGAAACGTGTACAGATTCTTCCTCAAGTCCCGTTACGTCGTTTAAGTTCTGATAGAGCCACTCCCCAATAAATGGAGCAATAGGACTTATCATCTTACTTAAGCACTTTAAACACTCATACAATGTCTGGTAAGCCGCTGTTTTATCTAGCGTATTGCCTTCTTTCCAGAAACGGCGACGGTTACGGCGAACGTACCAGTTACTCAGCTCTTCCACAAAAGCTTCCATCTCTCTAGCGGCTTTTGTAGGCTCATAATCTTCCAAGAACTCTTCCACATTTTTGATGGTGGTGTTCAATCTTGAGATTACCCACTGGTCAATTTCTGGGCGTTCATTTGCCGGAATTTGAGATCCAGAGTAGGTAAAGCCATCGATATTCGCATATAAAGCGAAGAAAGAATACGTGTTTACCAAGGTATTAAAGAACTTACGCTGAACTTCTTTCAACCCTTCTTCACTAAATTTTAGGTTCTCCCATGGCGCTGAGTTACTCATCATATACCAGCGAACGGTGTCGGCACCGTACTGATTGATAAGCTGGAAAGGTTCTACAGTGTTCCCTTTACTCTTACTCATTTTCTCGCCATTGGCATCCAATACGAGACCATTGGAAATTACATTACGGAATGCTTCTTCATTGAAAAGCATAGTTCCTAATGCATGAAGTGTATAGAACCAACCTCTTGTTTGGTCTACCCCTTCAGCGATAAAATCGGCTGGGTAGTTATAACTGAACTCATGATCGTTTTCGAATGGGTAGTGCCATTGTGCAAACGGCATAGCACCAGAATCGAACCAAACATCTAAAAGATCTGGGATTCTGCGCATAGTGCCTCCATCAGGAGCATCCCAAGTAATATCATCAATGTATGGGCGGTGTAAATCAATCTCTGCATCCTCAGCTAAACCTGCTTTTTCACGCAGTTCACGCATACTGCCAATACACTCTACATATTCAGGGTCTTTATCACTCGCCCAAATAGGAATCGGTGTTCCCCAATAGCGCTGCCTTGAAACAGCCCAATCCACATTATTTTCGAGCCATGTTCCAAAACGACCCGTTCCTGTACTTTCAGGCTTCCAGTTGATCTTGTTATTCAACTCAACCATGCGGTCTTTAACACTTGTAGTGCGAATGAACCAAGATTCAACAGGGTACGACATCAACGGTGTCCCTTTTCTCCAATCAAATGGATAGTTGTGCACACAAGTCTCGTGGCGGAACATCAAATTCTTTTCTTTGATAGCTCTTGCGATGTCTTTATCCGCTTCTTTGAACCACTGACCGGCGAATTCAGGCACGGCATCAGTGAACTTCCCATCTCTATCGATAGGATTGAACATTGGGATATTCGCTTTTTGGCACGAATCATAATCATCTGCACCATAAGCGGGTGCTGTATGTACTACACCAGTACCTTCATCAGTAGTCACATAATCAGCCTCAATCACTTTCCAAGCTTGAGACTTATCAATTTCTTTAGAAGCGTAATCAAAAATTGGCTGATAGGTACGTCCTAGTAAATCCTGCCCAGAATATTCTTCGATAAACTCGAATCCTTCTCCGAAAACATCCGCTGCACAATCTTTTGCTACAATGAAGTTTTCCCCTTCAAAAGATACTTTAGCATAAGTGAGCTTTGGGTTCACTGTTAATGCCATATTTGAAATGGTAGTCCAAGGAGTGGTTGTCCAAGCTAAAAAGAAGGTGTTTTCATCGCCATCCACAGGGAATTTCACATAAATAGATGGATCCTGAGTTTCTTTGTAGCCTAAACTAACCTCATGCGACGAAAGTACGGTACCAGAACCCGGTGAATACCACTGGATCTTATATCCTTTATATACGAATCCTTTTTCAAATAGCTTGTTGAAAGCCCACCAAACCGATTCGATATAGTTGTTCTCAAAAGTCACATATGGGTTTTCTTGATCTACCCAATATGCCATTCTTGAAGTTAGATCATCCCACAGGTGCTTGTATTTCAGAACACTTTCTTTACACTGTGCATTGTATTCTGCCACACCGTAATCTTCAACTTGAGATCGACCTTCCAGTCCGAGTGCTTTTTCAACTTCGATTTCTACAGGAAGCCCATGAGTATCCCAACCAGCTTTCCTTTCAACACGGAAGCCTTTCAAGGTCTTGTAACGGCAAAACATATCCTTTACCGTTCTAGCCATCACATGATGAATACCTGGCTTGCCGTTTGCAGTTGGAGGCCCCTCAAAGAAGGTAAATGGTATACCATCCTCTCGAGTATCTAAACTTTTCTTGAAAATCTGGTTGTCCTTCCACCAGTTTTGTATCTCTACTTCAGCTTTTGAGTAATTAAGCTGTTTTATTTCTTTAAACTTTTTCGACATATAAATATGTTGTCCAGCAAATAATTTTAAGCCTCAAATATACAAAAACTTACATTAAAGCTGATATTGTGTTCAGTATAATACTTTAGTATGAGATTGTGGTATATGACAGGGTTCTTACCTGTATAACCGCACTTTGAACCTCTATTGAGGCTTTTTCAAACATTAAATTTTTTCTCCAATGCCTAACTATCATCGTCCAATTACAAAAAACAATCCATTCGCAATCGTTTTTGTGTGCTTAGGTAACATTTGTAGAAGCCCAACAGGCGAAGGCTTATTGCTGCACAAAGTAAAAGAGAAAGGCCTAGCATCTTATTTTTACATCGATTCTGCAGGCACAGCCGCTTATCATGTAGGTGAACCTGCGAATAGTAAAAGCCAAGCTACGGCCAACAACCATGGCGTTCATCTCCCTTCCAAAGCAAGGCAATTTGAATATGCCGATTTCAATGAATTCGACCTCATTTTGGCAATGGATGCTGAAAACTATAAAAACATCAAAGCATTAGACCGGAATAACCGCTTCGAAGACAAAGTGAAAATGATGAGAGAATTCGACCCTACCCCGGAAGATGGAAATGTACCTGATCCCTATTATGGTGGACTTCAAGGCTTCGAGAATGTATATCAGATCATAAACCGAAGTTGCGATGCTCTATTAGACGAACTCATTCCACTCATTGAAGATGATTAAGTCCTCTATCCAAGATGTAATTGAAGGTGAGTTTAATGCGGAAGTCACGTCTGTTCATCCCGTTCATGGGGGTGATATTAATGACGCATATCGAGTTACACTACAAAACAGCAGTGTCTACTTTATAAAGGTTAATGACCGCTTTGATGATATATTTGAAGTAGAAGCTAAAGGACTTCAAATACTCAGAGACGCATCACATTCACTCATAATCCCAGTGGTTAAATTCCATAACCAAGAACTGTTGATTTTAGAATTTTTAGAGGAGCATAAATCACCATCCTTTGAAGACTCCTATAATCTAGGGATCGGATTAGCAGAACTGCATGCAAATACCATCACTTCCTTTGGTTTAGATCATTCCAATTATATTGGCTCGCTGCCTCAGCAAAATAATCATCACTCAAACTGGGCTGATTTCTATATCTCTGAAAGAATTGAACCACAACTTCGGCTTGTTCAGAAGAAGGGAAATCTAGAATCCATTTCTCCCGCACACCTACAAAAACTCCATAATTGTGTGGATGCTATTTGTCCAAAAGAGCCACCTGCATTATTGCATGGTGATTTATGGAGTGGGAACTACTTCTTTACTCAACAAGGGCCTGCTATATTTGACCCCGCAATCTATTATGGGCATCGAGAAGTGGACTTAGCAATGACTAAATTATTTGGTGGGTTTGATTCGAGTTTTTATGAAGGATATACATCAAAAGCCCCCATTCAGCCTAATTTTAGTGATCGAATAAACCTTTACAATTTGTACCCAATTCTAGTACATGCCAATATCTTTGGCGGACATTATGTAGAAAGAGCAAAGCAGATTATCTTTGAATATGTCAGATAAAAATAACCTTCGAATCGTTTCATTAGTACCAAGTCTAACAGAATTGCTCTTAGATTTGGGCTTAAAAGATCAATTAGTAGGTCGAACTCGATTTTGCATTCATCCTGAAGATCAAGTTCAAGACATCCCCATTATGGGAGGCACTAAGAACCCCAATATTCAGCGAATACTAGATACTGAGCCGGACCTGATTATTGCCAACGATGAAGAAAACAGAAAAAAAGATGTTGAAGCCTTAATGAATAAGGTGCCGGTTTATGTAACACACATCAACACCATTGAGGAGGCTCTTCAAGAAATTGAAAATTTGGGAGATAAATTAGATGTTCAAGAAAAGGCGCAAAAACTAGTCTCTGAAATTCAATATCTATTGTCTGAAACGGTAGCGACTTCTCCAATCAACACCGCGTACTTTATTTGGAGAGAACCTTGGATGGTAGCAGCAAACCATACTTACATCCACGATGTTCTAAGGCATTACCATTTAACGAACTGCTTTTCGGACTACAAAAGATATCCTGAAATTGAACTCCAGCAATTGAAAGAGGCTTCACCAGAGCTCGTACTCTTAAGCAGTGAACCCTATCCCTTCAAAGAAAAACACATAAGCGAAATCAAAGAATATGTTCCTAACGCCCACATTGAGTTGATTAATGGGGAATGGTTCAGCTGGTATGGGTCAGGAATGCTCAAAGGTTTTAAAGAGTTAAATGCTTGGAGACGAAAAATAAAAATCTAAGCTCCAAGCAATAAAGTCGTAACATTCTAGTTTTTTAATCGTCTTAATGGCAAGCAATCGACTTTAGTTAAGAGAGACTATTCACAAAGAGAGTGGCCTTCGAAAATTTTCGAAGGCCATTTTTTATTTATTTATATATTCTTTCATGCATGAAGTAGAAGCCTATATCGAGCAATTTGAGGGAGATCAATACGAAGTGCTCCACTACTTACATAAATTGCTTAGCTCCTACCCCACCCTATCTCCAAAAATTCGTTATAAAATTCCATTCTATTACCAGAATAAATGGGTGTGCTATTTAAACCCCATCAAAAACGAAGCTATTTCTTTGTGTTTTTTGAGAGGCTATGAACTGTCTAATGAACATGGCATTCTAGAAAGTAAAGGCAGAAAACAGGTATTAAGTATCGATTTCAAATCAATAGACGACATCCCAAAAGCGCTACTTCACGACACCATTAAAGAAGCACTTTATTTAGATGAGGTCATTCCTTATAACCCTAAAGGAAAATCCATATAATAAGTGCTGTAATACTATTACCTTCTTCATCAAGCTACACTACTTGTACACTTACAAAGTTTATTGCCCGTTACTCAAACCATGACAAAAACTGTTTTCATATCTCTTCTTCTCGCAAGTTTAAGTGCATTCAATGCCTTTGGACAAGTACAGAGTGCGAACGAAGTGGATGGAACTTCCATGTACATTCAAGGCATGGAGGCATTCCAATTAGGGAATCTGGAGCAGGCTGAAGAATACTTACTTGGTGCTTTTGAAAAGCTAGGTCCCCTCGAAGGTCTAAATTTTGCGCTTGGAGATTTGTATTTAAGCCTCAATAATTATGCAAAAGCATCTCTCTATTTAAATCAGGCGTTAAAGATTGACCCCAAAAATAAATGGTACAGCCTAAAGCTGATCGAGGTTTATCAACGAAATGGGCAAATCCAACGGTCTATAGATGAATTGGATAAATTAGTAGATCTATACCCTAACGATGACTCACTTAAATGGAAGTTGATTGACACCTACACTCAGATTGGGAATTATCAGACGGCAAATAAGATGCTCCTTCAATTACTTAATACTGGAGCTGATCCTTCTCAAGTTCACTTAGCCTTATTCAATAACTTTGAAGCACTTAATAAAAAAGATTCTGCTTTAGTGCACCTTCAGAAGCTACATGCTTTAAACCCCTATGATTTAACAACCGATGAATTATTAAAGGCATATTCTACTAATCTAAATGGAAGTGAGCCGATAACATCACAAGGCGAGAAGAAAGAATACACCCCTCAAGAAGTTATAAGTCGAACTCAGGCTCTACTAAATGAATCACAGTACGATTCTGCTAAATCTTTCTTATTAAATCAGTTTCGCCTTAACACCAAAAGTGATTATTCATACAGTATTCGAATTGCAGAGTATTTAAAGAGTCTTCAAGACAACTACTCTGAAAAACCTAGGTTAGCTGAAATTACTCATGAATTTTATTCTGAGGTATTCAATGAGTCTCCACAAAACAGCCAAATTTATGCTTTGGGTGGTGAATTTTATGCAACCATATTCCAGTACAATAGGGCACTCGAATTATTAAACACCTCTATTGCACTTTCTTCCACTAATGAAGCGGCGTGGAGGTTAAAGCTGCAGATATTAAGCACTCAAAACGATTTTGAAGCAGTTATAGAGCAAGGAAGAGTCGCAAATAAAGCACTTCCAGATGACGCCTATATTCAATTTTTTGTGGGGTCCGCTTTTTTATTCCAAAACAATTCGAACACAGCTATTGAATGGTTAGAACGTGCATCCCGAGCTCCAGCTCAACGGCCTTTCAAATCGCTTGTATTCATCACTTTGGGAGATGTTCATGCCAGCCTTGGCAATAATGACCTAGCCTCAAGAAACTTTGAGTTGGCTCTCCGGTATGATCCAAATAACAACAACGGCAAAGTTCGATATGCCAAATACCTCATCCACCAACAGTCTGATCTTCAAAAGGCAGAACAATTATTGCAAGAAGCATTAGCTGGTTTGGATGGCAACAGTGACATCAAAACGGTGTTAGGCGAATTGTACTTCAGTAAAAATGACTATGAGCAATCTGTCGAAACTTTATTGAATGTAGTTGAAGGTGGTGAAGCATCTGCTCATACCTTTGAAATTTTAGGCAACGCCTATGAGCAGTTAAACAATTTAACAGAAGCCAAAAAGTGGTGGCGGCAAGCCCTTCTAAAAGACCCTTCGCTAGAAAAAATCCAAAAAAAGATTCAATCCCTCTAAATGTTCTCTCAGTCCATTAAAATATCATCCCTCTTATTTTTTCTAATTTTTATAGGGTGTTCTTCGGCTAGTCGGTTATCAACAAATCAAGATTTTGAACCTGTTGCCAAAAGTAGTTTTGACTCTATCATGACTCAAATTCCGAACTACACCGAAAGCTTGATGAGTGTTAAAGGGAAAGGGCGCGCAATTGTAAGTGAACCTGGCAATAATGATCGAATTACCGTTGATTTCAATGCCAATCGTGAATTGAGTTTGCTAGATGTTAAAAACAGAATCGGTATTGAAGGCGGAAGCATGCTTGTTGATTCGGACTCGCTGCTATTGTACAACAAAGTAGATAAGTACGCTCAAAAAGTATCCATCACCGATGGGCGAGCTACTAGTCTGAATGAATTAGCTTCACTCAATTTCATTTATTTGATGAATTTTACGGTTCAACCTATCGAGATGTCATCCATTTACCAGACCGATGATTCCTATATAATTGCCTTAACCAATGGCGGACGTGTGTATTCATCAAAAAAAGATGGCACCATTCAACGGGTTGAACAATCACCCATATCAGGGTTACCCTACTCTACTTTAATTTATGATAGCTATGGTGAGATTGATGGGTTCAAATTGCCTAGAAAAATCACCATATTAAGTGCAGATAAGAGTTCACAGGTTGTATTTCAGATTCGAAGCCTTGAAATAAACCCTTCAAATCTTAATTTAACACTAGACATCCCATCTGATATAAAGATCCAACGACGATGACAAATAGACTTCATATTAAGCTTATTGGGTGTTTACTAATACTTGGAGTATGCTCCTCTCTTGTTTTTGGTCAAACTTATGACCAGAAACGCGAAAAGATTCTAAAAGAACAGGAAAGCACCCGTGCTGAGATTAATGTTCTAGATGCACGCATCAAAGCCTATCAACAAAGGGTTGCGGAAGCCGAAGCAAAATTCAATAAATCTTATCGTCAGTTTGAGAATTTAAACAGTCTAATTGCCTTACAAGACGACAAAATCAGGTCGCTCACAAAAGAACAAAAACAAATTGAAGAAGAGATTGAGTTAACACAAACTGAGATTGATCAACGTGAAAAAGAACTCGACATGTTGATTGAGAATTATAAAAAAATCATTCTTTTTGCCTACAAGAATGGGCGTTCAACAAATTTAGAACTCTTACTTACAGCCGACTCATTCAATGAAATGTTGGTGCGTTCTTACTATCTAAAGAAATTCGAAGAGCAAAAGGCAAAACAAGCACAACAAATTCGAAAACGCAAAGAAGAACTTGACCAAATTAAGATCGACCTCCGTCAGAGTCTAAATAAGAACAAAGTTGTGCTTCAGCAAATTACTGAAGAAAAACAGACGCTTAACGGGCAGCGTAGCCAACAAAAGAAAACTGTTGATACTATACGAAGTCAAAAAAGCACACTCGTTGCTGAACTCACCAAAAGCAGGCAACAAAAAGAAGCGCTACAAAATGCTTTCAATGAATTAATAGCTGAAGCAGACGAGATTGAAAAGCTTGAAAATGAACGACTGATCAAGTTAGCTCGCGCTCGAAAAATTGCGGATGAAAGTGTTCGAAACCGCGAAGTAGCTAAGTATTCGAAACCTATTGTACGAGAAGCAGCCGTTACTTCCGAAATGCTATTAGCGGATGAACAAAAATTCGCTGCCTTAAAAGGACAGTTACCATGGCCCGTTTCAAGCAGAACGATTTCTAAGAAATTCGGAAAAACAAGAAACCCTGTATATGGTACAGTAACTGAATATTTAGGAGTTAATATCGTAACCGATCCTGCAGCTCCTGTTAAAGTAGTTTCAGATGGCTACGTTTCACAAATCGCCCCTATTACTGGTTTTGGGGATGTTGTATTCGTGAAGCATGGTAGTTACTATACTGCTTATGGAAATTTGAGTAAAATCAACGTTTCGAAGAACCAAGTTCTTAAAGCAGGTGACATTGTTGGGCTTTCAGGTGTTGGTGTGTCGCCTATGGGTGAGAATCTATTATTCGTGGTTCGCCATAAAGACTACCAAGACCCTATGGGTTGGTTACAAAAATAAATCCGAGCTTCAGTATATTCTGCCTTTACCTAAACTTAACTAATATCTACTAGTGGATAATTTACCTCGCTTTTTTTTCTATCTCTCAGGCATCTTAATTGTAACCGTTGCCTTCACTTTATTTACTTCCGAGCTGCTGGTTCTTATTAACAACGGCACGGCCTTAGGAACCATTTTATTTTTTGTGTTCGGGCTTATCTACATGAATATCGTAGTGATTACTTCACGTCGATTCATGCGACGATTAGATGGCCCAACGATAGCGCCTTATTTGTTTGCTATCATTACTTTTTTACCACCTTCTGTATGGGTTTACCTTTACCAAGGTGGCGCTAATGCCTCTCCACTGTTGTATGTAATGATGCTTCTAATAGCATGTGGAACGGGTGCATATTTTGGGCATAGACTAGGGATAAAAGCCCAAATACAGTTTCAAGATGATTTAAAAAAGCATTTTGAACAAGAAGAACGATTGCGAAGTGACTCTCCACAGACCAATAACAAACCTACTGAAAACTAACTTAATACCATGAAATCTATTAGATACATCTTTGGTGCAGCTATAGCACTATTATTAGGAACAACGGGGGTCTTTTCTCAGACAATCACCCCTGATGAATTACATAATATTGGCACCGCTCCTTCCGCTGAGCGTATAGAACGTGACATCCAAACCCTAGTTGATTTTGGAACCCGACACACCCTTTCTGACACTGTTTCAAATACGCGCGGTATTGGTGCTGCTCGCAGATGGATCAAGGCAGAATTTGAAAGAATTTCTGAAGCCTGTGGAGGTTGCTTAGAGGTCTTTTACGTGAGCGATGTTATATCAGGTCAGCGACGAATTCCTGAGCCCGTTAATATTGTGAATGTAGTTGCCATTCAGCGTGGAACTGCCGATCCAAACCGCTTTGTAATGATGAGTGGTGATATCGATTCTAGAGTTTCAGACCCACTTGACGGTGTATCAGACTCACCTGGAGCAAATGACAATGCATCTGGCATGGCAGGTGTAATTGAATCAGCACGTGTACTTACTCAATACGAGTTTGAAGGATCTATCATGTATGTAGGTTTATCTGGGGAAGAGCAGGGTTTATTTGGTGGTAAGATTCTAGCCGACTACGCACTTAAGCAAGGTTGGAGAATCAAGGCTGTACTTAATAACGACATGATCGGTAACATCAAAGGAATTAATGGTGTCATCAACAATACTACAGCACGTGTATTTTCTGAAGGAACTCGAAAAGTTGAAACAGAAAGAGAAGCAAATACTCGCCGATTTACAGGTGGTGAAGTAGATTCCCCATCAAGAAACATCGCACGCTACGTGGATAAAATGGCGGATTTATATATCCCAAATTTAGACGTTATGATGATTTATCGTCTTGATCGCTTTGGACGTGGTGGCCACCATAGACCATTTAATGACGTAGGTATTCCAGGTGTTCGTATCATGGAAACAAACGAAAACTATGTAATGCAACATCAGGACTTAAGAACTGAAAACGGCATCAAGTATGGTGATACAATTGACGGTGTAGATTTTGATTATGCCGCAAAATTAACTGGCCTAAATGCAGTAACTATGGCAAGCATGGCTTGGGCTCCTAACCCACCTGCTAATGTGCAAATTCAAGGCGCTGTTCGTCCTAGTACCACGTTAAAATGGGATGCATTGAATGCCGAACAAAACCCACAGTTAGCGGGCTACAAAATTTACTGGAGACTGACGGACTCTAACCAGTGGGAGAAAAGTGTTTTTGTACCTGCAGGTACTACTCAACATACCCTTGAAAATGTTGTTATTGACAACTACTACTTTGGGGTAGCATCTGTTTCTAAAACGGGCTTTGAGAGCCCTGTTGTATTCCCTGGACCCGCAGGAAGTTTCGGAGAATAAAATATATTCCCAACCATATTGAGCAGAACTCTTATAGGGTTCTGCTTTTTTTATGGCTATCGAACCGGCTTAATTTCTTCAACTGTGATTTTTATTTTCTTCCCAGTCACTTCTCGCAACAGATTGGCTTTTCGAGTGGCTCCCCATATCTCTAACTGAGGATCCGATTTCACCCAAATTCTGAATTCTATTTCATCAGCTCGGTTCTCAATTACTAAGTTTTGCACGTTTTGATAATGGCTTCTATCCAAACCATCTGCTACTCTCAAAATCCCAGACAGCTTTTTAATTCTCTTTCGCGTTGAAGCTTTGAGCTTCCAATACTCTAAATGCCTTTTCTTAGGAGTAGACCGACGATGGTAACGAGCTACATTCGCCATAATCTCAATTTCATCTTCTTTGAAGCCTTTCAATTCAGCATTTCGAATGATATATAGTGCATGCTTGTGATGCGCTGAATGAGAAATATGATACCCTATATCATGCATATATGAAGCATACTCAAGTAGTTCTCTATCATTATCTGTCAAACTGAGTTCGTCTTGTAAAACGTCAAAAAGTTGTAACGACATATTTGCAACATGAGTAGAATGCTGCTGATGCCAATTACATTTTCTAAGTAACTCAAATACACTTCGTCTTCTTGGGTCCGCTAAATCACCTTTCCAAGGAATCCCGATCATATCCTTTCTCAAATAGCGAATGATAATCCCTTCTCGTAAGGCTTGAGTTGAGATCTTCACTTTCTGTATGTCAAACTTCTTAAGTAAAAAATTGACTAAGACTACCCCGGTATTAATAAAATCTAGCCGCTTTAAATCCAGACCTTTCACCTTTCTTCGCTTCGCGCGATCAAGCTTTATGAAATCGGCATAAAATTCGAAAAAATCCTCTGCGCTATACTCTAACTCATTTAAAGTGACATCTATGGGTAGGCCTTTACGAGCGGCAATCATGGTAGCAATATTTTGCATGGTACCAGATGAGCCAATTATCACATCCGTAGGATGCTCTTTAATTGCTTCACTTATCGAATCGGTCTGCTTGTCATAGTGATTCTCTAAATCTAGAATATCGGCCGTTGTTATAGGGTCGGATGGCTTATAGATATCGGTCATTCGAGACACCCCTATTTTTCTACTTAGGGTGGTATAAAACTCTGTAGCATTCCCCAAGATGAACTCTACACTCCCTCCTCCAATATCAACCATTAATACTGGGTCTCGGTCTAGTTTTATTCCGTGCTGAACTGCATACCCTATCAATTCTGCTTCCACATATCCAGGAATCGCATTAATCTTTATATCTAACTCGTCAATACTTCGTTGAATAAACTCCCCCCCATTCTCAGCCTCTCGAATAGCACTGGTTGCGTAGGCTAATATCTCCTCAACATTATAGCTATCGCACAGCACTTTGATATTTTTCAAAGCCTTCATCCCTCTTTTAAATGCTGGCTCAGCTAATCTTTTTCCTAAACCACCCTTAGCTAACTGAACCATTTCTTTGAGGTCGTCAACGCTTCTAAAACTTCCATCAGAGTATAAATCGGCGATAATCGCATGGAATGAATTGGTTCCTAAGTCAATGGCAGCAATTCTTTTTATGGGTACGGGAGCTTCTGTTGTGTGCACGTCTGTATTCAAAAATTCGCTTATTCTTATTTTAAGCTATAGATACACAAAAGCTGAAAGTTTTGGTAATTTAAGACATGATTAAAATCCAAGATGAAATTCAATTTGAACCATTTGCGCCAATCTGGTGGGCTCCAGAAGTTCATAGCCAAACGATCTTCGCCTCATTTAGCACCATTGCAGAAGTACAGCCTGAGCGCATTCAAATTGAAACTCCTGATGATGACTTCCTCGAATTAGATGTACTCATTCAACCCACTAGCAATGCTATTGTAGTTTTATTCCATGGTTTAGAGGGATCAAGTCGTAGACATTATATTCGCAATTTAATGCACAACCTTAGCAAGCATGGGATTTCTTCGATTGGCGTTAATTTCAGAGGGTGTGGTGATACGCTAAATATTCAGCGTCGAATGTACCACTCAGGAGCTACAGAAGATTACCACACCGTATTTAAATGGGTTCGGGAAAAGTATCCAGATTTAAAAATTCACACCGTTGGATTTTCATTGGGAGCTAATGCGCTTGTGAAATATTTAGCAGAAACCAACCAAAATAACGCCATTTCTAAAGCCGTTGCCGTATCACCACCCTATAGCTTAAAAGCCGGTTCTATTAAGTTGAACCAAGGCTTAAATAGAGTGTACCAATATAAATTCTTGAGGACATTGGTTCATAAAGCTCAATTAAAGAAACAGCAATTTGCTGACTTCCCAACTTTCTCTGGTTCTACTTTATATGATTTTGATGATCAAGTAACTGCACCTGTACACGGTTTCAAAAATGCTGAAGACTATTATGAGCAATGTTCTTCATCAAACTTTTATGCACAGATAAAAACACCTCTTTTACTTATCCACTCAAAAGTAGACAGTGTTTGCCCTTTCGACTTTGCCCCATTAGAGGAAATCCATGCGAACGCTCACATCCATCCAATTTTTACTGAACAAGGTGGTCATGTGGGTTTTCTTAGTAAAAAGGAAGGATGGTTGAATAGAGTAATATTGAAATGGTTGCTTCACTAAATCTATCCACCTCATCAAGGAGTTTTATCACATATCAACTCAAATGACCTTATCTTAAAGCCGTTGATTTAACTCTTACACAAAAAGTTCATGGTTATAATTATTGGTGCTGGTCCTATTGGATTGGCCACAGGTATTCAGCTTAAACAGAGAAACATTCCTTTTAAAATCATAGAGAAAGGATGCCTTGTTAATTCTCTTTTTAATTACCCTACTAATATGACCTTCTTCTCCACTTCCGATCGCTTGGAAATTGGTGGAGTCCCTTTCATTTCGCATGGTCCTAAACCAACACGAAGTGAAGCCCTTGAATATTACCGTAGAGTGGCTGAAAGCTATGAACTACCTATTCATCTCTATGAGGCTGTTCAGGCTTTAGAAGGCACAGACGGCGACTTCACTGTTACTACAGACAAAGACATCTACAAAGCTTCAAAAGTAGTGGTTGCTACAGGCTTTTATGGCAGCGCTAATATGATGAACGTTCCGGGAGAGGAACTTCCTAAAGTGAAGCATTACTACGATGAACCACATCCTTATGCATGGCAAAAGGTGTTAGTAGTAGGTGGGGGTAATTCCGCTGTTGATGCAGCACTTGAATGTTATCGTGCAGGTGCAGAAGTGAGCATGGCTATCAAATATGACACCATTAAGCCAAGTGTGAAATACTGGGTAAAACCAGATATCGAAAACCGAATCAAAAAAGAGGAAGTTAAAGGATACTTCAATACTACGGTAAAAGAGATAAGAGAAAAGGAAGTAGTACTAGACACCCCAGATGGTGAGAAAATCATTAAAAACGATTTTGTACTCGCTATGACGGGTTACCACCCTAACTATCCTCTTATGGAAAAGCTACAGGTTGAGCTTACTGAAGACGAAAAGTGCATGCCAGTATATAACGAAGACAGTTTAGAAACTAAGCGCAAAGGGGTATATGTAGCTGGTGTAGTTTGTGGTGGCTTAGATACGAGTCGTTTATTTATTGAAAACTCGAGAGTACACGCGGATCAAATTGCCGATCATATAGAAAAGAATCTATAAATGAGATTGGGATTATTTCTCGAGGAAGCTAAATATTGAGAAATAAAAAAAGGGCAAGCGATCTATATCACGCCGCTACGACCAAATTACCGCTGCTGCGTTCCCGCCCTGACGGAGTTCAAAGGGAGCTGGCTGTATAGGACTTGCCCTAAAAGGGCCACAAAGATACGGTTTATAATAGACAAGGTTCAACTTTAATTCGAAGATAATTAGAAGTCTTCTTACCTAACCATTTATTTGGATTTCATTACATACACCCCGTCCCAATCTGGAGCTGGGGGATCGAGCTTTAATTGCTTACATCGATTCAAAAATATGAGTGATGGATTGTTCGGGTGCCGCTCTAAAATTGATGATTTTTCGAATGTTTGAATTGCTTGGTCCCACTCTTGATTAAAGTATTTTTCCAGACCCTGTTCAAATAATCCAATACAATCCATGAGTTCCTGATCAGCATCACTTCGAAGGTCCGCAATTTCGTACATCTTTACGGGTTGAGTTCTCCCTTTCACAACGATGTTATCAAGGTATCTAAACACACAATCATCACCGTGCTTCTCTGCCTCCACTTTCGTCGACTCTGTAACCATTGTGTATACACCAAATGCTTTAGCTCCGCTCTCGCAACGCGCCGCTAAGTTCACATTATCACCCATCATGGTATAGTTAAACCGACGGTTGGATCCCATATTTCCGGTTACCATTTCCCCTGTATTCATACCCATTCTATTTTTCATTTGGGTAACGATCTCTGGCCAGCCATCCCTCGCCCATTTTTCTCGTAACAGAACAAGCTCCTTCTGCATAAGCTGCGAGGATATACATGCCCTAAGTGCGTGATCTTCCATAGGAACCGGGGCACCAAAGAATGCTACAATGGCATCCCCTATATACTTATCTAAGGTACCGCCCTGATCGGTTAAGATGTTGGTCATGGAAGTTAGATAGTCATTAATTAACTGAACCAATTGCTTTGGTTCTAACTGTTCTGAAAAAGTTGAAAACGATTCTATATCACTAAAAAATGCCGTCATATAGGTGTCTTCACCACCAAGTTGTGGCTCCTTGCCCGACTCAACCATTTGCTGAACCAGCTTAGGAGAAACATAAGAGCTAAACATCCCTTGAATGCGTTTCTTCTCTTTCTCTTCAACAAAATACTGATAGCCAACAGCCCCTGTTTCGGTTAAAAATAGCACTAGAAGAATTGAGGTTACATTTAAAAACAGGCTCATTCCTAAGAACATGTGAATGCTAATAAATACATAGCCCCCCATTAAAACTAGCATGATAGCTACTCCCCATTTCGCGCCATACAACCAGTTCAATAGCGCAAGTAAAACGGCTCCGATGCCCATAAATAGCAATACACTCCATGCACTCTGCCTACTTAAATAATTACCATCAATAATTGTTTGAATGGCATGTGCATGAATCTCATACCCTGGTCGGGGCAGTTCTCGTTTAGAACCACTTGCTGAGACTTCAATTTTAGGTAGCGGCGTCTTGTAGAAGTCTTTTAACACCTGCATGGTTGCCCCAACAATCACAATCTTATCTTTGAATACACCATCATATAACAACCCTTCTCCAAAATCGGGATCATCAAAGGTATTCATATCAAAACCGGCTTCACTTTCCATTCTTGTAGTGTATTCGGGATCATCGATGATGTTTGAGAGATCATAAATAGGGAAATATCCTTCTTCTCCGTAGTAATTAATGATGAAGGAATTTGCAGCGTCTTTCTTGATTAAGTAATTGCCCAACTTGAAGTAAGCATCTTCTGAAGCTGTTAATTCATCGATTGAATCGCGTGGAATATCTTTGAATTTAGCTAAGGCCTCGAGCCCAAGTTTGTAATAGGATTTCCCATCATGATTTTTTCCAAACGAATAACTCCTAATGGCTCCATCTTCATCTGATTGCACATCCACCATCCCCACAGATGCATATCCACTTTCCAACAATATATTTTGTGGAAATAAAAGCTCAATCTGACGGCTATTTGCTACTTCTTCGTCTAGGATCTCGCCGGCCAATACTACATTTTTATTATCAGCGATGGCTTGAGCAAATAACGAATCATTCTTTAAATCATATTGATCGGGCTGATCGAAGATTACATCAAATACAATGACTCGAGCGCCTGCTTTATTCAAATTCTCAATCAATTTAGCATACACATTGGTAGGCCAAGGATACTTCTCGGGGATCTCATAATCTGCTTCTTCACTGATGGCCACGAGTACAATGGGAGAATCTTCAATTTCTAAAGGACCTCTTAATTCGAACAGAAAATCTCTAAAATCAAGCTCAACCGATCTGATGGTAGGGATATTGGAAAGTAAAACAGTTAATAGAAAGGCCACTCCTGCAATCAGGACATAGACACCTATAGGTTTTCTGCGTTTTTTTTGATGCATCAAATTCTAAAAATTGAATAGATATCGTAGGGCAACAATACTATCATTTGCGTTGCCTGCACCACTTACATTGGTAAAGTTCGCATCAAAGCGTAACGAGTGGTAATCATTAATTTCATATTGTGCACCCGTTTGAAGTACAAAAGTCCCAAAATCAGACGTAGTTGATGTTGGCGAAAGCACAAAATAATCGTTCTTGGTATCATCATCAGCTGCCGAGGTTGGATCTACAATAATGGCTCGGGTTTTTGAAGTATTACTCGTAATGGCCAAACGTGCATTTAAATTTAGCTTACCATCTAACACGAAATAACTACCCCCTGCGTACATACCGAATATATCGATATTCGTTTGTCCACTTCCTGTTTCGGTATTATTGACCGTTACCCCAAGCTGAGTTCTTAGCCTAATATTTTCGAATCTACTCGTGATGTTAAATGAAACCGCAGAACTGCGAACATCACCGTAGGCAAATACTTCATCGGTAGTTTTTAAGTTGGAGATACTCAATGAGGCATCATGAATCATATCCCAAAGCAAAAACTGTTGTGTTATAGAGGAGGTTAAATTCAGGGTGATACTTTCTTTTGGAACTGTAGTTAACAAAGTGTCGGTACCGTCAATACTGAAGTTTTGAACCGCTGCTTTTTCAAACTGTGAAGGCACTTCAGGATTAAAACGAACGACTCCATTTTCTCTGGTACGATAACGAAGCCCTAAATTTATTCTTGGTAGTTTCTTGTCAACAGGATACCAACTCACATTGGTTCTATAAGTATTAGACTCAGTTGTTGCGGCTTTATCATTTGTAACATTGTCTTCCAGCGATTCATACCCTAAGGTTACATACACTCGATTCTGGAACATTCTAAAACGATCACTAATGGTATAACCAGCTACATCTTTTCGAATGGTTGAATTTGCCAAAGAACTAAAATTTGGACCTATCCACCGATACTGCAATTTAAAATTGTTACTAGGATAGTTTATCGAGAACTCACTCCTTGAAGCGATTACACTAGTTGGGAAAAAAGGTTCTGCATCCGCACTATCTGAATCAATGTCTTTAATTCGCAGTGGAAGAATGTTCATGTTCTCGTTTACTATAATGAATCTTGATATAGCACCGAGAATGTCTTCAATGTCTTCTTCAATTTCGAAGCCGAGCTCATCAGCACGCTCTACTGTAAGTGGTCCGCCATAAATATCATTATTGAGGGCACTTATAACCGTTTCATTTTTAAGCTGAATACGGTTGGAAGCCAATCCTATTTTAAGATCCGCTCCACTTACAAAATTCCCTTTAGGGTTCACACTACCACTCTGAATTTGAAGAAAATCAGGATTATTTTGTAGTTTATTTACATGATTTGGATCACTTTGAACATTCTGATACAAACTCGATGGGCCATTGAGCAAGTCAAAATAATCGCGAACATTAAACAATGAGGTGGTATCGTCTTCCACTTTCATGGCTTGGATACCTAGCTGAACTTTTTCACTTTTCCCAAAAGCGACTCTACCCCCAATTACTTTTCGGGAAAAGGTTCCCTTCCCCAAATTGTCGTACTGCAAAGTATACGATGTATCCACGACCGCACCTGAACCCACGGCTTCTTCTTCAATTAACACACCCGTATATAGATTCTTAATCTTCCTATTCAACTCTCCATAAATGAATTGAACATTGAAATTTTCATTCAATAAATGAAGCTCTGAGTTTATACCATATACTCTTCGTCCTGATATGGTGAATCGGCCCATATTTGGGTATACATGACCCGCTTGAAGTCGAACCCATTTCCCGAACTGTAAATCTGCACCGTATCTATTTTGTGGCTGGAGGCGATTGGATTCTTGTGAAGTAAAAAAGCCGTTTAAAGAATAGCGAAATAAACCTGCCTGCCCAGAGATATTGGTTCTTGCGGTGTATGCATCATTAGGGTTACCAGCTATAGTTTGGCTTCTTGCTCCAAGCTCCAAACGCCCTACCGGTTTATTCCTTTCTTCAAAACCAACAAACTCGGCTCTGCTAATATCCACCACTTGAAATTCTTGACTTACAACAAGGTACTTTTTTGAAGCCGTCTCATAGGTTAAGGTGTAGGAATGAGGGCCATTCGCTAAGCCCTTAGGCACATAGGAAATGAAATAATTACTTGTATCAGCTTTATCGGTTACATCTAGCCTATCAATGTATAGTCTAAACACCCCTTCTTCGAGATCTGCCTCTTCGTAGTACATAGCTATTGCAATCACTACATCATTGTTTGCAATTACATCTCCTTGATTCGGGGATAGTACCGTATAATCTATGCTTTCAATACGCTCGGTGGCTATACCTTTGGTCTCAGTTTGGTTTACTACTTCTATTCGAGTTGGGCTTTCCTCAGGGTCTCGTTCTGGATAAGTAACTTCAGCACCTGAATTCAAAAATACTTTAAAGTAGTATTCTACCGAACTAGCTGAGGAATTGTTGACCTGAAAATTAGCAGTAAAAGTACCCTGCCTATAAAACACTTCTTGCTGCTGGTAACTGATATCATCATCGTATCTGTAATAGAGAATGGCTTCTTGAATCTCATTCTGGTTGATACCCGATACAATAAATTCTAAGGGGTTTGCCTCCCCTCGAACAAAAGATGTGGGTTGCTGATGTTGAATAGTAAATTGAGCATATGTATTAGGCGCAAGTACACCCATTAGCATAGCTATGACCCCAAAACTCCAACCTTTCTTAAACATGTTACTCCTCCAAACTCACGAACTAGAGTTTACTGACCACCCTTTTCGTAGTATTCAATCGTTATTTCTTGTACCTGACCATTTGCATCAATAAAGCGGAACTTCATTTCTTTTTTAACAAGATCCTTCTCCATTTCCTCATAGCCATCGTCAAGGTTATTTAATTCGTCGTCGGTTAATGTACCTGATTCAATTTCATTACCATTTTGATTCACTTGGGCATACATTTTTTCAAATAGCGATACCGTCTCTCCCGATTGTAATGCGGTCACATCAACTTGCCCTTCTCTTACCCAAACATACCCATCAGAAGTACTACCAAACTCCGTTCCTTTTACCGATGCTAACGAACGAGATGTAGCTACTTCGAAATCATTGGTGCCTTGCGGTTCAACTTCTAAAAATATCTCACCTAGTTTTAAGTCTATGCGAGAATTTGACCTTTTAGAGTTCCTTTGGCGCTCACCTTGAACAACCAACAATGAATTAGGCTTCACTTTTGCGATGCTTTTATCCATAAAAACGACATAAGCATACCCATCTTTAGCTGTTCTAAGTGAATCTCCACTATAAAGCAGTTCCGCTTCATCATCTCCTAATTTCAGCTCTTTCGCCTTCTCGTAATTCTCATTATCGATGGTTACTGTGGGCTTGAACCTTCTAACTATGGCGATGGGGTCTTCACTTTTTAAAGATTGGATATCTACATTGCCAAGCAATAATAGGGCTCCAAGTAGGGGTAAAAAATATAGATGCTTTTTCATATCAATTTCCTCCAATCACAATGTCATCAGCTTCAATTTTTCGCTTCAATTCATCTAGTATTAGCGAAGCTTGAGGGCCGGTATAGGTTACACCATCCACGGTGATTGATTGCAATGTAAATCCTGATGCTACTAAGTTTTGGAATTTTTCATTACCAATTAGTCGGGTAATTACATTCTTAATTTCTTCGCTGATAACCACAACTGGTTCACTATTACTTGGCTCAGAAAGCTTGAAACTCCAAATCTCAGAAGTTCGAGTTTCAGTATCTATACCTGCTTGAACGTCGGTACTTAGTTGCCAATAGTAAGTTTGGCCAGCCTCTAAGGGTTGTGCCCCTGAAGAAGGATATTGATAGGTATCGCCATTTACTATTACATCTAAATTCTCAAATTGAAGCAATGACCCACCTTTTGTGATGGCAGCTGAACTCTTTGCGCTCTCAATTAACGACTCTGGACTATCTTGACCGTTACTTTTTACAACCAATAATCTATAATCTAAGCCTGCTTCTGCATCCCAGCTAAACTGAGGGAAAGGGTTCGTAATCTCGATGTTTGCATCGATTACATCACCAGGTGTTTTCAAGAAAATGTCTTTCTCTTCAGCTATTGGGCCACTGCCTCCAATTTCAGCCGAAGTGGACGCTAAATCTACACGCCCTTCGCTATTTGTAACCTGAAATACGGTTACTTGAATGGTATAAACATCCGCAGGTAGCGTAGTTGCTCCATCTAGGTTTTCAATAAAATTATCTCCTTGAGCGGTCAATCCCCCTTCAAATTTCACTGTTTCTTTTATACCGGGCACACCATCTTCCGAGAGGGTATTGTTGGTTACATAGATAGCTTGCATGGGCGCAAGTGAGAACGGAAATCCGGGCTGTGTATTAACTTTTACAATTTCGCCAACTTTTCCAGCCGTCACCGATACCTCGAAAAATAGATTCTCTAGTGTCTCTGGGGTAAGGTTTTGAAGGTATCCCGTTATAAGATTTGCCCCCTTACCTTCGCTGTCTAAACCAAGATTGGTTAATCCGATTAATTGTGCATTTTGAAGTACATCACTAACATCAATCTCAACGGATACTTTACTATTCTGTGCAAATACAATATTTCTTGGAACAAAAACTATACTAAGAAGTGAAATCCCAAAAACGATTGATAGGAGTCTGTTTTTATCTTTCATGATCCATCCCTCATTAATTATATAGATTATAAGAAAACTGAACTTTCTTTCCATATTTACTTGCAGTTTACCTGCTTTTAAAATAGGATTAAGCCAGTTCTTTTTGGTGGATAAGGAGAGGAAAGTGGAGCTACAGGGATTCGAACCCTGGACCTTCGCGCTGCCAGCGCGACGCTCTAGCCAGCTGAGCTATAGCCCCTTAAACGGGCACAAATATAGCGCCGGTAAAAAATAAATCCTAGTTAAATAAGGTTTTTTGTTTGATAAACTTACTATCATTATTTTAGAACGAATTTATAATCAAAATCTCAATTCAAACTAACTCAATAGGAGTTCTCCTAATATGAAACGATCATTACATTTTCTAGTTCTTGCATTATTCCTAGTCGGTGGTGTAGTATTCCAGGCCGGTTGCAAGTCTAGCGAGCCTGTAGTTGAAGAGCCAGTAGATACAGACGGTGATGGCCTTACCGACGAACAAGAAATCGCTTTAGGATTAGATCCTAACAGCCCTGATTTCGACAACGACGGTCTTAACGACGGCGATGAAATTAATACTTATAACACTGACCCTAAGAATGCTGATACCGACGGTGACGGCCTAAGTGACGGTGACGAAGTTAATTCATACGGCACTGACCCACTTAAAGTAGATACTGACGGCGACGGACTAAGCGACGGCGACGAAGTTAACAAGTACAACACTGACCCAACCGATGCTAACGGCGATGCTGATCGTGATGGCGTTTCTGATGTTGATGAAATCATGACTCACAATACTGACCCTAACAATCCTGACTCTGATGGCGACGGATTCTCTGATGGTCAAGAATTAGACATGGGAACGAATCCATTAAACGGTTCTGATCCTGTATTTATCAGCAGTGATGCTCTAAAAACTATCAACTTTGCATTCGATCGTTCTAACATCAGTGATGCAGCAGCAGCAACTTTAGCTGACAATGTTGAAATGCTAAAAAATGCACCTGCTTTTAGAGTACGTGTTGACGCTTACACCGATCACGTGGGTGGCGATCAGTACAACCAACGTTTGAGCTTAAGAAGAGCTAAATCTGTAGTAGACTTCTACACTCAAAATGGTATTTCTGCCGACAGAATTGAGTCTCGTGGTTTAGGTAAAGCTCCTGTACCATGTATGGATAACACTCCAGACCGTGGTTGCGAAGCTAACCGTCGTGCTGAGTCTCATCCTGTGAGCACTCTAAAGTATGCTCCTAAGAATTACTAATTCTTAAGCAACTAAATTTGATTAGGCGAGATGGTTTCCATCTCGCCTTTTTTATTGCTCTTAGAAAAATCGAGCAATGCTAACCCCAGGATATATACCCGGATCATCGATTCTAAATGCTAGATCGAATCGGAACAGATTAAAGATATTACTTATCGATCCACCTACTTCTAAATGTAGATCACCGGTTTCTAAGTAGCCTACCCTACCTTCATGTTGAGAAGGAACCCATGTTTTACCCACTCCTCCAAACGCGATGATAGACAAACCCGTTTTAGGTGCATTTCTCCAACCCAACATTTCTAAAGGCACACTTCTAAAATTATGTTCCGCATTTACAGCGAAATAACTTGCACCTGCATAAGGAATGTACCTTTTTGACTTAAACGCTCCGAATGGAGTGAAATAACCGAATGAAGCGTCAAGAGCACCATATTTTTGCAGAGGCAAATCTCCTAGGTAGGTACCCCCGTTTACTCTCACATCTAAGGTATTTGGGAAAAACCTCTTCTTATAGAACGTGTTGAAGCGCTTAAATGCATGAAAATTAAATTTCGTGTAATTCCAATCGCTTCCTAGCAATTCCACAGATTGCTCAATACCAATCTTATACCCCGACAAGCCTACAGCCCCAAAATTGGTTTTATAATCCCCTTCCGACATCTCAAATACTAATGCACTTAGAGTTCCGTCATCGATAGCAGGATTTAACCTTTGTACATTCTTTTGCCCTAAAATATCATAGCTCGTCTTAAAGCTAATGCTTTCATGTCTCTCTAATTTATAACGAGCTCTTAGTGTCGCTCTCATCCCTTTAGGAATATATCCTGCTGATAGCGATACCCCTTCATGTCTATAGTAGTTGAAATAATCATTGTAGCCCAAGAGAGACATTCCACTTGTAAGTACCATGTTATAGATATCAGACTCATAACTCGTTTTAGTATCTGCGTTATAAGCCGCCGTCATAACTAATCGCTTACTCTTCTTAAGGGGCCACCAACTTATAGAACCACCATAAGCCAGTTCTTCATATCCTGTGCTGTAAGCTAACTTTGCTTTCGAAGCCCACTTCTTGGTTTTGCCATAGGATTTATCATGAACCAAGCCAAGATGAAACACATCCACCCTATTAAATCGACCTACTGGCGAAAGATCATCCCCAAATTTTGCTAGGGCACTTCTTTCTTTTCGTTGTGAACTTCCACTTTTACGCTTTGTGCTACTCGAGGACCCTCCGCTAGATGAAACTTCCACTGAACCACCATCATTGCTATCATCATCATCAAAATCGATGAATCGGGTAAAAAATCCTTTAGGCTTGAATGCCTTTTCAAGCGTAGCGGTACTATCTAGATTCTCATAGGCATTTACCTCTTTTTCTGAAAGTGGTACTGGCTCTATGGTTGAAGTAAATATTGAATCAGGTTTATTTATTGATGTGGAGTCAACTGAAATCCAATTATAATCGGTGAACAAAGAATCGGGCAGATCAACATTTACCAAATAGTTATTCAACTTAGATACTTGATGGAAACCTATTGGTGGAAATCTCAGACCTACAATCCCCACTTCTATTAAACCATCAATACGAACATCTACGGGTAACCAAAAATCGCCCCCAAAATTACTGAATTGTTGTTCGTAATAGAGATTGAAGTCTTGGATGGGTGGAGGGAAAACAATCACTTTATTAGGCTTCAACTTAACAGATAGAAGGGCAAATTCCTCATCAAGCACAAAGATTGTTCCTTCAAATAAGGGCTGAAGTTTCCGTCTTGGGCTTACTTTAATCTCGTACACTACCTTGCCATCTCTACTTGTGTAGTCAATAAGGCTAAAGTTATAGTACTTGAGTGCACGTTCATCGGTAATACCCACTACATCAAAACCTGCTATTTCTAACTCATCATCATAAAAGTTCGGCAAGTAACTAACCCCCGCAAAGTTATCAGCTCCCTCAATATTTGCTGTTTGTCTCCTAGATTTTAGTATCTCGCGCACACCCATTTCTTTATCCCAGAATAATTCAGATACACTCTCAGAAATAGAGACAATGGTGGTGTCATTTTTTAGCTGCTGTCTCGAATACGCCTCAGATGTGTATGTTTTAAGTTTCTCTCTCCATATTTTTTTTCGGGCTATAACCTCTCTCATAATATCTTCGGCGGGATCTTCGGAGGTTACCATGATTTCACTCAATTCAAACACTGATTCTACCATGTTAAAATTGAGCCTTCTAGAATCTCCAACATTTACTGTTTTCTCTTGAGAATCGAAACCAATATATCGCACCACAATGGTTGCTGGCAGGCGTTTTACGCTTAAGCTATAGAGTCCATCTTCGTTAGCGATGGTACCATTGTAGGTTCCTTTTTCAATTACATGAACTGCGGGTAATCCTTCACCTGTTTTAGCTTCGGTAATTTTCCCTGTAATTGTAATCTGTGCTTGGGTAAGTGTGGATAGGCTTCCAAGAACCCAAATAAAAACAATAAATCGCCCCATCTGTATTTCTCTGTTTAAAAATTTCATCCCTTTACTCATAAAGGGCTAGTATGTTGCATACTAGTTAAGAATTAAACGAGGGGCGAAATATTATATAGAATCGAATTAATCTTTTCTTCGGCTATTAAATACGGCTCCAAGGATACCCGTCAAAATTGCCGCGCCAATAACAGACCATACAACGGGGAAAGGCTTCCCACTTATCTCTATTGTCCAGAATAACGGCAAGTCTAATTCAACGGCAATCCATTTTCCTAATATGGCACCGACGAATCCTATACCTGCTGAAATTAAACAGCCACCGCTACCTACTTTGTAGCCACCTAAACTCTGGCCAATTCCACCACATATAGCGGCTATTAATACGTAAATCAGAAAATCGAATAATCCCATAATACTAGATTGTTTGTTTTTGCTCCAAAACGACTGCAGGCTCTAAAGGTTTCACTATCACCTGTTCATTCATTTCAAAAAGCTTTCTATTATCAGTATGTACAATATATCGGTCGCCTCTAAAAAGTACATGATAAGTGATATCGTGACCTCTAAACTCTCTTCCCGTTATAATACCACTCTCTTCCCCTTCCTTAGCCTTAGTTATACCCAAATGTTCCGGGCGTATAGAGCATAACACAAGTCCATCGGCTTCCTTATCTAAACTAACCTGTCCGAATCTTGTTTCAACAATAGCTGCTTTATTAGCATGCGCTCTGAATAGGTTAGTTCTTCCTAAAAACTGAGCCACAAATTGAGTTTTCGGCTTGTAGTACACCTCTTCAGGGGTACCAATTTGTTCGATTTTACCATTGTTCATCACCGCTACGCGATCTGCGAACGACAGTGCTTCTTCTTGATCATGAGTCACTAAAATGGCACTCATACCCGATTTTTTTAGAATGGCCCGAACCTCTTTTCTAGTGGTATCTCTCAGCATGGCATCTAAGCCTGAAAAGGGCTCATCCATTAAAACTAATTTTGGCTTTGGAGCTATGGCTCTAGCTAAGGCTATTCGCTGCTGTTGCCCTCCTGAAAGTTCGTCTGGGCTCCGATCTTTATACTTCTCCATGCCTGTTCTACACAACACCTCTTCTGCATATACATGGCGTTTATTTTTTGGCACGTCTTTTAAGCCAAAGGCTACATTCTCAATAGCCGTCATGTGTGGGAAAAGCGCATAATCCTGAAACACAAAGCCAATTCCTCTTTCTTGAGGGGCAACATGGGTAGATGGAGATTCTACTAAGGTATTTTGAATGGTTATTTCACCATCATCACAGAACTCAAAGCCTGCTACCAACCTAAGAGTTGTTGTTTTACCACAGCCACTTGGCCCTAATAAAGCAAAAATTTCATCTTCCTTCACCGTAAACGACACTTGATCTACTACCGGGCCAGATTGGTCGAAGGATTTTGTAAGATTTTTAGTCTCTAGTAAATTCACATTCATGTTTTGACAAACAATAATATCTCTAAATAGATTCAGTCTTAATTAAGATACGCTTTTTATACATTGATTTGAGGCTGTTTTTTTCTTGTGATATTTGGGAAACATATTGTTAAAACGTATGTTTATTTAGTGTTTGTACTATTAAATCTATCTACACCGACATGAAAAATTTTGCTACTAAAATCCTCCTTGGAGCATTTGCCCTAATACTCATTCAAGCTTGTGGGCCTACTGAAGAAGAAAAAAGAGCTCGTGAACAAGCTAGAATGGATTCACTGTTAAAAGTACAGCAACAAGAAATTGCTGAAGCCATGGCTGCTCTTGAAGCGGACAGTGCTAACAATTCCATGGATGAAGAAGCTTCAGAGATGACTGAAGACAATACTTCAACTTCATCAGATGGGTATACCTTTGCCGAAGACGGACAGTATGCAGTTCAGGTTGGAGCATTTCGTTCAGAAGAAAAGGCAAAAGCATATTTAGCTAAATGGGCCGACCGCTCATACCCGAATGCATATACTGTAAAAATTGGTGAGGAAGCTACGGGCGATGTTTGGTTTAGAGTGCGAGTAGGCTTCTTTAGTACTAAAGAAGATGCAGCTGAACTTGGCGCAGTATTAGCTGAAGAAATGAACTCAGGATATTGGGTTTCTAAAGTGAGATAAGAGATTTAGATTTTTAGTTGTATATCTCCCAAGCATTTACGTAATTATAGGAACGCTCAAGTAGCGTCTCTCTTGATGAATAGTCAGGGCATCACAAATGAACAATGTGATGCCCTATTTTTTTGTAACTAATTTTTTTCAATGTCGTAGCACAGCGACCGTGTTTTATTTTTCATATTCTCAAGTTTACACTATCATTACTACTGTACAAAACGATCAAAACCTTCTAACAATAGCAGAATGAAGAACTTTGGCATCTCGGTACGAGAGGTTAACAACATTCGAGTACTCGATATTAGTGGCGAACTTGACGCACACACAGCTTCTCAACTAGAAAATTCATTGAAGTCGTTGATTGAGGACAAGCAGATTTACATTATTGTGAACTGCCGAGGATTGGATTACATAGCTAGTGCAGGTTTGGGTGTATTCATGGCTTATATCGAGGACGTTCGCGGTATGGGTGGCGATATCAAACTTACTAACATGAACGAACGCGTTTATAATGTTTTTGATCTGTTAGGCTTCCCTACTCTGTATGATATTCTTGACGACGAGAATGAAGCATTAAATGGTTTCGAAAAGGCTTGAAGCAGACAAACAACATACATTCCCTTTCAGTTGAAGCGTCTACTGCGCAGTTGGCGAAAGTACGGGATTTTGTTGCTGCCTACGCGAAAGATCTAGGCCTTTCAGACAAAGAAATTGGAAATATCCGCTTAGCCGTTGATGAGGCTTATACCAATATCATCAAGCACGCTTACAAAAACCTTCCCTCAAAACCAGTAAGTATTGAATTAGGAAGCACAGGCGATCAACTTTGGATTTCAATTAAAGATGAAGGTGAAAGTTTTGATCCAAGTACCTACAACGAGCCTGACTTAAAAGAACGCATTAAAAATAAGCAGCGCGGTGGAATGGGCGTTTACCTTATCCAAAAGTTGATGGATAACGTACAGTACAAGCGTTCTGGTAGAATGAATGAAATCCGAATGGTTAAATACCTCTAGCTGTGAGTCCCTCCACTAATTTAGACGAAAGAAAAAGTAGGTTCGAACTAAAAACACTACTTGAGACGAGCCGCCTGCTCATCGAATCACAAGATCCTGACTTCGTTTTAAACAACTTACTTCTTATTACCATGGGGAAGCTTATGGTAACCAAGGGTATGATTTTGATGTTCAAACCCGGCGAAAACACGTACTCCGTTTCAAAATCTAAAGGACGAGGATGGCTAGCCGAAGGCAATGAAATAGCATTAAGTATTTCGGACGAATCTATGCACACTTCTATACTAAAAGGTGCAGAGTACCAGCATATATTTGAAGAACTTGGGGTAAGTCCACAAAGTATTTTATTCAATCTACAAACCAGTAACCATCACATTGGCTTTTTATGTTTAGGGCCGAAAGGTAATAGTCATCCAGTTACCGAACAAGAGGCTGAGTTTATTGAAAGCCTAACCATTATATCCTCAGTAGCCATTGCTAACTCTCGGATGTTCAAGGAAATGAGGCATATCAATCGCCGATTAGACCGAAAAGTTCATGATCTTAATACCCTTCTTGAGTTAAGTAAAGATTTCAACCTCATGGTTGATCGTGATGAAATTGCACGTGTGTTCAAGTTTGCCATGCTTGGGCAAATGTTGATTCGAACATTCTTTTTTGCATTGGATGTGGATGGTAAGAAGTCAATCATATCTATTAGTGGAATTAAACAAGAGCCTTCAGAAGAAGAACTTGAACATCTCTTCGAAATGGAGGATGTGTCGCACGTTCAACCGGATACCGATTGTGAATTCTTAAAAGAGAATGATATCAAGTTGGTTATTGGCTTAAAATTCCAGAATGAAAAAATTGGAGTTGTAGGTGTTGGTTTACGAGCTAATAAACAGCATTATGGCGATTCTGAAGTTACCTTTCTTCAGTCGTTGGGCAACCTTGCCTTATTGACTATCCAAAAGACATTATTTCTTGAAGAACGTCTTGAAAAGCAACGTTTAGATGAAGAGCTTAATCTAGCTAAGAATATTCAAAGGGGCCTATTGCCTGATCCCCTACCAAGTATACCTGGTTTTGATATTGCGGCTATCAATATCTCATCGCGTCAGGTAGGAGGTGACTATTTTGATTTTCTAAAGACGCCAGAAGACGCCCATATTTTCGCCATTGCTGATGTTACCGGCAAAGGGATTCCGGCTTCTCTATTAATGGCTAACTTACAATCTATGTTACATGCCTTAGCCCCTATTGATGTGTCCTTAGGGGAAGCCACAGGCAGCATGAATGACATCATTCACACCAATACCCCTTCGGATAAATTCATCACCTTCTTTTGGGGATTGATTTCTGCTGATGGGAATGCTCTTAAGTATGTAAATGCGGGCCACAATCCTCCTTTCTTACTTAAAGAAAACTCTGACACTCCAGAGCTCCTTGAAAAAGGCGGGGTGTTACTAGGTGCTATGCCAACGTTCATGCCTTATGAAACGGGTGAAATTCCCTTGGAAAAAGGCGATACCATCGTATTATTTACGGATGGTGTAACGGAAGCGCTGAACCCAGCACAGGATGAGGAGTACGAAGAAGAGCGGTTAAAAGACTGTATTCTTAAACATCGCCATGAATCTGCCGAAGGCATCATGAAGGCTGTTATTGACGATGTAAATGAGTATTCAAATAATATTCAGTATGATGATATTACGATGATCGTACTAAAGAAAACGCAGTAAAGCACGCGAATACTAGTTCATTGTTTTGAAGCCTAGCACTCCAGGGAACGATCCATTATCTGATCTCGATAATGCTAAAATAGCTTCATAGGTATTGGTTCTGTTCATAATTTCGTTCACGTAACGAACCGTTTCAATTCCCCTACAAAACCCATAACGAGCATTCTGATAATACTTACGCTGCATTAAGCGAAGTAAAGCTTTTGATACACTTTCCCATTCGTTTGGATCATCGTTATGATCGATGGCTAGTCTTCTTGCATCTGCAACATGACCTGGACCCGCATTATATGTTGCTAGGGCAAATTGCCATTGTTGGGTAGAATCCATGTACGAATAGTGATCCATTTGCTCTTTTAGGATTCGAGCACCTTCCCGCACATTAACTTCAGGTATAAAAAGTGAATCAACCGATATCTTTGAGAAGCGTGGTAGAATCTGCATGATTCCAACTGCTCCAGCCCAACTTTCTGAATAGGGATCAAATTTTGATTCTTGGGCTGCGATGGAGGTAAGCATTACCCAATCCAAATCAAATTCAGCGGCTACTCTTTGTAATAAACTATCGTATGGGGAAATGCCCACATATCGTTGGTCTTCAATTTCTGGTTGGAAATACTCTTCTACAGGTCTACTTCCTTGGTAATATTTTTTTCGTAATACATTTAAAAAAGCAGATCGCTTTGGGATTCCGTCCTCATTAAACCTGAAATGCTTATATAAATACTTATTGAGTTCATTTTGCAAATCTGGAGCATTTTGACGAATGGCCCAAGCTATGGTATCATTTTCTGCGATAATTGGACCTCGAACAAGGCCTTTCATATACTTATTGCTAGCTTCAAAGAAGTTGTCATCGGCTACTGTTGCAGCAATGTTTCCACTCGCCACTTGGTATAAGACGGCTTCTGTGTCCATGTCATCACTCACTAAATCTATTTCTATATTGAAGCCTTCTTCTTGAAGCTCTTTCAACTTCACATAATAGGAGCTATTTCGGCGGACGGAGATCGGAATTCCAGCTAATTCAGAAATGCTTTCAGGTTCAATACCTAATTCATCCGATACCACAATAATCTGATCTACTAAATTATAGGGTCTGGTAAAATCGATTACTTTTTTTCTTTCCTCGGTAACGGTGTAGCTAGCGGCAATTAAATCGCCCTCTCCAGTGTTGAGGAGATCATATGGGTTTTCGTTTTCAGCGATGATTACCACTTCCAAAGCTAAGTCGTTTTCTTTGGCAAACTTTCGAATTAACTCGTATTCAAAACCTGCCTGAATACCTCTATGCAAAAAGTAGGTACTAGAGCTATAGCTTGTGATTACCCGAAGGACACCACTTCGCTTGATTTCAGCGAGGTCTCTATAAACTGGTTCTGTAACTGTAGCAAGAAGTGTCTCAGTTTCGGCTTTAGCGTCTGAATCTGTCTCTCCTGAGTTTTTGAAGCATCCTGTTAATGATATTGTAATCATCAACAAGATAAACCATCTCTTATCTGATTTTTTCCATATTTCCATAAGTAACTGATTACTTGGCAGTACATACGCTTTTGCCCATGCACTTGGATACTCACAAAATACGCTTATTAAACCAAGAAAGTTCGTTGATTATCCCAATCTAACAGTTGTAAATTTGTTAATCTCCATAAAAAACAGAGATCTAAGCTATTTCATTCGAAAACCTTAATATGGTTCCAAATCTTAATTAAGGCTTTTTTCGCTTTCGTGTCCAAGTAAGCCCGATTCCAACAAGAATGATACACATCGCAGTGATGGATGTTGGTAATGGTAATTCTGAAAAGATGAAATACCCTAATATGGATGAAAATATGGGCTCAGATAATATCAGAGTGGATAGTATAGTGGGTGAAATGTATTTCACTGAGTAATTCAATGAACCATGCCCCATAATTTGAGGCCCTACAGCAAGGGCCAGTCCAAGCATCAATAGTTTTGAATCTATACTTAATGAGCCCAAGTCTTGAGTCAATAATAAAATTACTACACAAGTAAGTGCGGCATAACTATAAACAGGAAAGGTGTACCCCAACCAAGATCGGTTTTGGCGTACTTTTCTACCTATCAAAAAGTAGATCGCAAAAATTACTGCTGCACTAAAGGCTAAAGTATTTCCCAAAGCCGGATTGGGAAATGATTCTTCTGATCCGATATCAAAATAGCCTAACATTAGTGTACCCAAGAACGCGATACAAACCCCTAGCCATACCATGGGTCTGAATTTTATTTTCATCAACGTGCGTTCCGCCACAATCAGGATAATGGGGTGAATAGTTACTAGCACAGATGCTGAGGCTATAGATGTGTAGTATACTGAGGATACCCAGAGTGTAAAATGAAGTCCTAACGAAATACCTGCAACCGCAACAAGCAGATGTTCTCTTTTTGTAACAATAGTGCCTAATACTAGGTCTTTTTTCTTCTGAGAAAAATAAAATGGCACAAGAATAATACAGGCAATTACCGTTCTTAGTGTTGTAAGAACGATGGGAGAGTAATCGGCAGCGAAGCGAACAATAATGGGGGCAAAGCTGAAAGTAGCCATACCCAATATTAACCCACCATATACTCTCCATTTGGAGAAATCTGCCTGTAAAGGTACTGTGGTCATCTAATACGATCCATAGATCTTACTTTGTCTTCATCTTTTTTGATAAAACGCAGACCAAAGAATTGAAAAATGAAGGCAACCACTATAAACCCTGTCCCAAGGGCTTCATCCCAAAGGTATGTTCCTATACCCCCAAGTGAGAAAAGAACTCCTACTGCAAAGCCAAATGCTACTACTTGTGGAAACATAGCTCTTTTAACCCAACTCATTTGATCGAGTCTATTTGAATATCTAAAAATAGAAAACAGTGTTACCATAATAGAGATTAATAAGCTGATGGCTAAACCATAACCAATCCACATTTGTGGATCTTGCATCGCCTTCTCATATATGGGTGTAAAAAAAGCTGCAAAGTTTAGAATTACAGCTAGGGCTAAAAAAACAGTTTGAATTCGTTGTATCACAATATCAATACTTAATATTTAAAAGAACCTTTTCAAGATAAGAGATTTATCCTTTTTAATGCATCATTTATTCTTTCTGACTAACAAAAAAGGCGCCCGAAGACGCCTTTTTAATTTCTAGTAATTACTTACTTAATGGGCTGGTTCTAATTCTTTGTGTGAAGTACCGTTTCCATTTAAAGAACTTTGGTCTTTAATAATACCTGGCTCTTCTTTGCCAAAAATAGTTTTGTTGAGGCTTCTACGTCCACGCTCAATAACACTATATAGTACCGGTACTAGAATCAGGGTAAGTGCAGTAGAGAACAGAAGTCCTACAATTACTGAGATGGCCATTGGGCCCCACCACGCGGCTTGTTCACCCCCCATATACACATACGAACCGATGTTCGAGAAGAACTCAAGAGGCTCACTAACTAGCACGATGAAATCGAAATTAAACCCAATTGCTAATGGCACTAAACCAAGTGTGGTTGTAACCGCTGTAAGAATCACAGGGCGGAAACGAACCTTACCTGCTTGGATAAGAGCTTCACGTAATTCCATTCCGTCACGTTCGCGCAGGATGTCAACATAATCGATAAGAACGATAGCGTTGTTTACCACAACCCCCGCTAAGGATATGACCCCGAGGAATGCCATTAACCCGAAGGCCATCTGGAAGAACACCAACCCATATAATACACCTGCAATACTCATAATTACTGAGCTTAAGATGATTATTGGTTTAGCTATCGAATTGAATTGAGATACAAGAATGAATGAGATTAAGAATACCGCAATTAAGAAGGCATTTCCTAAAAACTCGAACGACTCATCTTGTTCTTGCTGCTGCCCAGTCCAACTGTGCGTGTACTCATCCGGCATTTGATCTAGGTATTCAGCGAGTACAACTTTGGTTTCTTCAAGTACTGCATTAGCTTGATACGCGGCACGCACATCGGCACTGATCGTGATTACACGTTCTGATTCTTTATGGCGAATACCTCCAAGACCATCGCTAACACTCCATGTTGCAACTTCTGATAATGGTATCTGATTGCCTTCGTGGAATATGGTTAGATCAGCGAGTGTACTTAGATCATCTCTATACTCATCACTCAAGCGAACTACGATGTCGTATTCGTTTTTACCGTCTCTGAATTTTGAAGCTTCTACCCCGTTAATCGCTTGACGTATAGTCATTCCAATTGCATTGGTAGAAAGTTTATATAGTGCCGCTTTTTCACGATCCACTTCTACTCTAACTTCTGGTCGAGCTTCAGGTAAATCAGACTCCAAACCATCCATTTTTACATAAATAGAATCTGCTTCTAAGATTTGAAGTATATCTTCTGAAATTCTTGACAACTGATCCATATTTGGACCTGATATTTCCAGGTTGATAGGCTTCCCTGTTGGAGGGCCGTCGGCTGGTTTTTCAACGGTTACCTTGGCACCTACAATGGTATTGCTCAGTTGATTCCTCATCAGCTCCATCGCTTCGAATACACCGCCATTTCGCTCTTGGAAATCTTTGAAGTTCAAGGCTACGGTACCCATATGTGTGGAATTACTTCCGCCACTTGAAGCTGGATCACTTGTGATACTTGCTCCTGAAGTTGCAAGTACAGAGTTCACATCTTCAAAATGAGGTAAAATCTCTGGAATTTGAGCTCTAGCATCATCAATTAGAGATTTGGTGAATTCCACATCTGAGCCCACTGGAGCTTCGATTTGAACGTAGACATCTCTAGGTGGGATATTTTCAGGAAAGAATTCCGTTCCAGGATTAAAAGCTATAAATACGAATACACTTAATGCGAAAGTACCTGCAGCGATTAATAATACCGCCAGTTTATGCCTTAACGCCCAAACAAGACCACCCTCATATTTGTCAATTACTTTATTCAAGCCATCTCTTTGCCACCAATCACCAATAGGTACCAGCACAAATTTGTTGAGTAACCAGAATAACGTTGCAAGAATAATTAACGTAATCCAAGTTATTGGGCTAGAGATGATGAATAGAATTGCAAAGAAACCAAGCACACCTGCCATGATTCTTTTTCCCTTTTCAGTCATAACAGCTTTACCCGATTCAGTATCAACACGCATAAATAATGCACAGATAACCGGGTTAATGATAAGCCCTACAATCAAGGAACTGGTAAGTGTTACAATAAGCGTTTTAGGCAGGTAACTCATGAACTCACCCGTAATACCTGGCCAGAAAACCATAGGAGCAAATGCAGCTACCGTTGTTAGCGTACCAGCTATAATCGGCACTGCTACTTCACCGGTTCCTTTCTTAGCTGCTTCAAAATTATCATAACCTTCCTCTAGGTATCGATAGATATTTTCCACTACTACAATGGCGTTATCCACCAACATCCCCAATGAAAGGATAAGGGAGAACAGCACAACCATATTCATGGTGATGCCTAATGCCCCTAAAATGATGAATGAAAGGAACATCGACATTGGGATGGAAACCCCAACAAAAGAAGAGTTACGCACCCCTAAAAAGAACAGTAGAACACCTACTACCAGTATCAAACCTGAAATGATATTGTTTTCAAGGTTCGACACCATACTTACTACGTCTTTACTCTGGTCGTTCGTAATCTTGTAGTTCGTAGTTGGTGGCAACTTAGGAAGTTCTTCTTCTAGAATAACTTTTACTTGCTCAGCTGTATCTAGGATATTCTCACCAGAACGCTTTTTTACCCCAAGTGTGATTACAGGTGAACCATCTAAGGTTGAATAGGTTTCTCGTTCTTTATAGCCGAAGGTTACTTCAGCTACATCACGAATGTAGATTGGGTTTCTATCATCGCCCTTTATAACTACATCTTCTAGTGGTGCTGTTTCTTCAAACTGCCCAGGAACACGTAGTAAGAATTTCTTTGTACCAACAGAGATATCACCCCCTGGAATGGTCACATTTTCACTTGCAATAGCTTGGATAATGTCGCCAAAGCTGATGTTGTAGTATTTCAATTTTGGCAGATCAACATCGATATGAACTTCACGCTCTAATCCACCCGTTAGGTCTACACCAAGCACTGAAGGTACGGCTTCTATTTTGTCCTGTAGATCTTCGGCTATATCCTTCAAGATGTCGAGATCGTAATTCCCTGAAATATTCACCTGCATAATTGGGAATTCAGAGAAATTGATTTCTTGTACAACCGGGTCTTCCGCATCTTCAGGAAGTTCAGGCTTCGCCAGATCCACTTTCTCACGCACTTTCTGAAGTGCATCTTCAATGTCGACGTTGGTATCAAATTCTAGGTTTATATTTGAATAGCCTTCCGATGAGGTGGATGTCATCGTTTTCACATCCGAGATATCCGATAACTCATCTTCCAATTTTCGCGTGACTAAGTTTTCCATATCCTCTGGTGAAACCCCAGGGTAAATGGTAACTACGAATACGTTTGGAACGGTTATACTTGGGAACGACTCTTTTGGAATCGTGAGATATGAAACTACACCCAGTACGGCAATTAGCGTAATTAGTACTAGAACACTAATCCTGTTATTGATGGAAAACGAAGAAAGCCAGAATTCTTTTCTATTCCCTTCAGCAGATTTTTCATTGGGCGAATGTGCCCCATTTGATGTATTAAAATCGGTACTCATATTGATTTCCGAATAAAATGATTATTGCGCTGCTACAGCGTTATTTTCTTTGTTGATTACACTCACTCTCATACCATCGTTTAGGAAAGCAGAACCGATAGTAATTAGTTTTTCGCCAACCTGAAGGCCTCCTTCAACAACAACATTTGTTTTGTATGATGGACCAAGGTCTACGATGCGTTCTTCAGCAACCGTTTTCCCTTCTTCATTTTCTGCAATTACATACATGGTGTATCCGTCGTCTTTTGAATACACAAACTCTTCGCTTACAACAATCACGTTATCAAGCGATAATGTTTTAAGCACCATATTGCCAATCATATCTACTTTAAGATCATTTCTATTGCCTGGTAATTTCACCTCAATACGAAATGTTCTATTGCTAGCATTGATACTGTTTCCAACATAAGTGATGGTACCTTCTAGTCGTTCGTCCATCATTGAATCGAACCAAACTTCCACTTTATCACCTAATGAAACAGCACTTGCATACCGAGCTGGCACGCCTGCTGAAATGATATAATTATCTGAACCAATTAAGCGCACCACGGGCATTCCTGGACTTGCAATTTCACCTTCTTCAATCATAATGGTCTCAACAGAACCATTGAATGGGGCTTTGATTTCAGTATTCGCTAAATCAACCTTTAATGATTGTAGTGCTGAATTGTTTTGCTCATATGCGTACTTCGCATTCAAGTATTCCATTTCTGAGCCAATACCTTCTTGCTCGTATACTTGTTTTAGGCGTTCGTAATTATCTAATGATTGTGCTGTTACCGCTTCTAGCCTTGCCTTTTCTTGCTTCAATTTTGCATCATCAATACGGGCAATTACTTGGCCTTTTCGAACTTTATCGCCTTCGTTTACCGAATATGAAAGCAGTTTACCTGTAACCTCAGCTGAAATCATGATATCATTTGAAGTCTCAACGGTACCTACAACACGCAAGTAGCTTGCGAAATCAGTTGGCTCAATAGGAATCGTACTTACGTTAACTGTTTTTACTACTTCTTCCGGAGCATCCGTTTGTGATGTATCCCCTGAGCAAGCCGCAAATAAAGTGGCTACAGATAAGAGCAGAATGTGATTTAATTTTAGAGTTCTCATATCGTTTTTTAATGTAATTGTAAATATTCTTGTATTAGTCGGTAGTATCAATGAATGGCACTTTACCTATGGATAGGTCGTAATTCGCTTTTGCAGATAAGTAATTGAATACCATTAATGCATAATTAACTTCTGCTTCTCTTACCTGAACTTCCGCTTCCGTTAGTTCTAGTTGAGAGCCAAGTCCATTTTCTAATCTTTTCTTAGCACGTGTATAGCCTTCCTGAGCTTGCTCTAATGCTTGTTTTCGTGCTGAAGCGGTTTCATAAATTTTGTTCAGTTCTTCACCGGCACTTGCCACTTCGTTTTGAGCATTCATTATGGCCATTCTTTTTTGCTCTTCAATATCTTTGTATTGAATTTTGGCACGATCTAGGTTCGCAACTCTTTTGAAGCCTTGGAATAGTGGAAGGCTCACATTCACTCCTAGAGTTTGAAAACGACTCGCATTCTCGAAGAAGGTAGGCTCATCTGGTTCTGCTGCCGACCACTGTAAGTTGTAGCTTGCCGTGATGGTAGGTAGGAATCTACTTTTTACAGCTAAAATTTCTTTCTCTTTCAGGTTCAAGTTTGCATCGATGATTCTGATATCACCACGTAGTTCCGTTAAACCTGCTGAATCTATTACTGAGCTACTGTAGTTGTACTCATTCATTCGATCCACTTTTTTAAGGTGAGCATTCGATGGATCAGTGGCTGAATCAGATAATATATCATAGGCACTTAAACTGCCTTGAACCTCAACCGGGAAGTTAATTGGCAACCCGATAGCGATATTTAGATTTCTGTATGCTTCAGCAACTGCATATTCTGCTTCAATTTGCTGAGGCTTTTGGTTATTCAGTTGAACTTGAATTCTAAGCACGCTGTAATCATCCACGATACCCGCTTTAGCACGAGCTTCGGTTTCTCTCAAACTAGTTTCTAATCGTCTGATTTGAGCATTCTGTAAGCGCAGCTGTTCTTTTGCTGCAAGCACACCATAATAAGCGATTCGGGTTTGAGTAATTATTTGCTGGCTGGTTGCTCTAAGGTTCTCTTTTTGAACCTCTTTAAAAACAGCCGAACTTTTAAGTGCTACAAGTGCCTCGCCTTTAAAAATGTTTTGAGATACTGTAAAACCACCTTGCCAGTTATTATCAGTACCAAAAGATATTGGCACCAGTGTACCTGGAGCTCCACCGAAAAACTCACCGGGCACAAACTGCACGGGTATTTCAATGTTACGCGTGTAGTTTATCGAGGAAACGATATCCGGATAAACTTCTCCATTCGCAATTTTCACAAGTTGATCTGCATCTTCAACGGCTAGTATCGCCCTTTTTACTTGTGGATTATTGGCCAAAGCCAACTCAATGGCTTGCTCTAATGTTAGCGTTCTTTCTTGATTACCTGTTTGTGCTTGAGCGGTACTCAGCATCAAAACAAATAGGATCGCTAATAAGCTAAATTTGTTACCCATTTCTGGTTGAATCTTCATTTATATATTGCTGTTGAAAAACGTGGCGAATTACGATCAACCACCCTCATTTGTTTCAAAAAATGACTTTGAGTCATACTTTGCTTGTTCTGTCTCGGTTGCTATTCCACAACCAATTACTTTCATATACCCTTCAAACACGTTTTTAGGGTCAACCTCCAGTACTTCCAGCTTCGTAAAATTGTCAACATTATAATGCTGATACGCTAGCTTTACCATTCCATAAGATGTGGCCCAAAGTATAATAGCCAATTCTTTAGCGTCGTAGCTTGGATTGATACTTCCATCCTGCATCCCTATTTGGATGGCACGAACCATACAAGTAAATCCAGCCTTCATGTTGTCATTGCAAGAGTCCATAAATTGACTTTCGTCACTAATATTCGATTCCTTGAGGTCGTCATGGAACCTCATAGCCCTAAAGTATTCAGGATGATCGGTTACAAAGCTCATAAAAGTAACCCCAATAGCACGCACTAGTTCTAGCCCGGGCAGATCTTGAGTTAATACTTTTTGAATTTCTTCACTTAGTAGTGAGGTAGCTTTATTACAAACCCCGAGCACTAGATCGTTTTTATTATTGAAGTATTGGTAAAGAGAACCTTTACTCACTTCAGCTTTGTCGGCTACTTCATCCATATTGAGGCTATCAAGGCCTTTTTCTAGGATCAATGCCTCTGCGGCCTCAAGCATGGAGGCTCGCTTTAATTCTTTTTCTCTTTCTTTGCGTTCTGTTACGCCCATAATTGACTCTAAGTCATTTTTTGAATTTAGGTCACAAAACTAAGGTTATTCCAAAAGAGTTCCTATTATTTATTGTTAAGAAAAAAATATTATCTAGAGAGAATTCGGGAGTTCAATAATTGTATTTTCTGCCTAAATAATTCTACAGATTGATAAGAAAATACTTCACCGATATTACCCTTGTTGTAGTTGCTATTATATGGGCACTTAATTTTAGCGTTGTTAAAGTCTCGCTTTCAGAAATAGACCCCTATAGTTTCAACGCCATTCGATTCATTTTTGCTAGTGGACTGCTTTGTGCAGCTGCTTATAAAAAGGGTGTTTCCATAAAAGTTAGTAAAGAACACTTTTGGCCAATGGTAGGAATTGGGCTCATAGGTAATCTTGTGTACCAGGTGTTATTCATTATTGGTATCAACTTAACTTTGGCAGCTAATGCGGCTGTAATGTTGGGAACTATCCCAATTTGGGTAGCTATTTTTTCTCATTTCTTTACAGATGAGAAGCTAACGGTGCTCAAAACTGTAGGGATATTGTTTGCCTTTGGCGGCGTGGCCTTTATAATCACTGGAGGTAAAAATCCTATTTCCTTTGAGTCAGATACTTTCATTGGCGACATCATTACCATTTTATCTGCTGTTGTATGGGCCATCTATACTATTCTAAGTAAGAAGTATTTAAAGCACTACAATTCCACTCAATTTTCAGGGTTCATGTCGTTAATCGGCTTTATCTGTTTATTTACTATTGGAATCCCATTCTTATTTAAAATGGATTGGTCGGCAGTATCCGTTCCGGCATATGGTGGAATTGTGTACTCGGGCTTATTCTCTGTAGGTTTAGCCTACTTAATTTGGAATAATGGCATCTCAAAAATCGGGGCTGTAAGAACGGCCGCTTATCAAAACTTGGTGCCTGTACTTGGTTTACTGTTCGGGGTTCTTATTTTGGATGAACAACTCACTCCATTTCAATATATTGGGTCACTTTTTGTAATCACAGGGATTGTCATGGCGAGGTATAAGACACGGTAATCACTTAAACTCCATGTATGGATAAATTGAAGAGAGCATTTTTCATTGTATTGTTTAGTGTAATTGGGCTGAATGTTAGCGCTCAACAAAAGGATAACTCATCTTCGAATAGAGGGTTTAACCTTTCTTATTCCTCCGACCTTGGAGGCTTTTATTTTCAAGATGCCTCAGGCTTACAGTTAGCCATTGAAGGCTTGCCTTATGAAGGCAGTATAGATGAAGCTACCTACCAACTAGGAGCTAATGATTTACTTACTGTTGAAATAAAAGCTACACAGAATATTGTACTTCGTAGCTTACTTATTAATAGCTCGGGTGAGATTATCATACCTGCAATTGGCGCCGTTAAATTCGATGGCAAAACTATAGCTGAAGCCGAAGAAATTTTAAAGGAAACAGCCTCAACCGTATATAAAAATCCTACGGTTAATATCTCTCTAGAAGTTCCTAAAGCAATAAATGTATTCATAACTGGAAGCATCCCATTTCCTGGCAAGTATGTATTACCTGCTCAGTCTAGATTAGACTTGGCAATAATGCAGTCGGTAATAGAAGTTCAAACTGCACGCTCCGCATCCTCTATTTACTTCCCAACTTATACTAGCCAGCTATTGGCAAAAAGAGAATATAGTTACCGAAACATTACTATTGAGCATGCAGATGGCTCACAAACTAGCGCCGATCTTGTCCATTATTTCTTAGGGGGCAATCTAGATAACAATCCCATTCTAAGAAATGGTGACCAAATACATCTGAAGCAGATTGATCGAAACACACCTAAAATTAGTATTTCAGGTGCCGTTTCAACGAATTATGACATTGAATTTAAATCTGGTGATACCCCAAGCATTTTACTTGAAATAAGTGGCGGGTTAACCGAGAGAGCTTCATCCAATGAACTGTTTGTATTCAGAGCTTCTAATTCAGGATTCGAAAAAATCGTAGTCCCTTTCGAGAATTGGGATTCATTTCAACTACAAGCGAATGATCGTATCATCGTTCCAGAATCAAAAAATACCCAACTCACCGCTGCTGCTACCATCGAAGGTGAAGTGGAAGTACCTGGGCAATACCCCATCAATAATGGCGAGACAACTGTTCTTGAATTACTGGATTTAAGTGGTGGCATTACTCAACAAGCACTCCCAAATGCGGCATATCTATATCGAGGGACTGGCTTGGATAATGAGATTCCTAATAAGTTTAACGCCGAATTAATGAAGCGAACTTCTAATCAAGTAGCTCAAGGGTTAGACTATCTTGACTTAGAAACTAAGCTAAGTCGCAATAGGGTTTCCATCGACTTAACCAATCGTGATGAACTTGCTCTGTTTAAATTGTTTGATGGAGATCGCTTATACATCCCACGTGATGAACAAACCGTTTTTGTATTTGGGCAGGTAAACAATCCTGGTTATTTCCCCTTTATCAACTCAAACAGCAGCATATTTGATTACATCCAACGGGCAGGTGGTTTTGCTCTTTCCGCTGATAAAGAACGTGTGTTTATAATAAAGGCTGGAACAGCAACTTGGTATAAACCTGAAGAAACCACCCTTTCATCTGGCGATAGAATTTTTGTAGATCGAGTTCCTGTTGAAGATTTAAATGCGAAAAGGACTTACGAAATCCAGAAAGCTCAATTGAGAAACCAAAGAACTCAATTGATCATGACAGGTATTACAACAGTAACGGGTATTATCACTACGCTGATAGCCCTTGATGTCATAAAAAGATAATGAGTACATATTCTGCCCCCACTGTTTCTGAGATTCTTAGGCTGTTGTTTAAAAATCTGAAAAGCCTTTTGATTACCACTTTTGTAATTGCTGTAATTATTGCGGGAATTTCATTGCTCCTTCCAAATAAGTATAAGTCGAGTGCCAACTTACTGCCTTCTCAGAGACCGTCTTTAGGGTTAGATTTATTTTCAGAATCAGGAGGACTTTCTAGTATTGCAAGTAACGTACTCGGTCAAGGAAATGATGAGTCGGATCGATACCTCGTACTTTTAAACAGCTACAGCACCCTTGAACGAGTAGTTCGGAAATTCGACTTAACTACCGTGTATGAGGTTAATGAATCGGATGACCCTATCTCTGACGCGATTGAGGAACTAAAAGAACACAGCACGTTTGAAAATCGAGAAGAAGGTAACTTTGTAATCGCAGTTTTAGACGAGGACCCTACACGTGCCAAACAGATGGCGGATTATTATGTGGAGATCTTAAACGATTTAAATACGAGTATTGTAGCATCTGATGCCCGTCAATATCGTGAGTTTTTGGAGCAACGATACGCTACCTTTGAAACAAAGAGTGATAGCCTTCAAAATGAATTCATTGCTTTCCAAAAGGAGTACGGCGTATTTGAGTTACCTGAACAAGTTCAGGAATACTTTACCATTATTGGAAGTGTAACTACCCAGCAGATTCAAAAAGAACTAGAGCTTAAATTACTTTCCACTTCTGTTAATAAAGAAAGTGAAGTATATCAGAACAAACTAGCTGAGTATAATATCTTATCTGAGAAGCTAGATGAATTATATCGAGATACGGACCCAAGGAATTTATTGCTGAACTTTGACAATATCGCTTCGGTGGGATCCGACTATTACCGACTTATGTTTGAAATCGAAATTCAGGCTGAGATTCAAAAATTCCTGTTACCTCTTTACGAACAGGCCAAGATGGAAGAAGCAAAAGCATTGCCCATTGTAACGGTTATTGATGCCCCACAGGTGCCCAAGAGAAAAGCCGAACCACGTCGATCTATCATCGTCATTTTAGGTGCTATCTCTGCATTTATACTTCTTTGCCTGTATTACATCACTCGATATACCTACACTAAAAATGAGGCCTATTTCGACTCCATCTTTAAGTAGATGCTTGTTATCCAACCACATATTCAACGATCAAACCTCGTAACTGCTACTATTTTAATTAGTGGCTTACTAGGGGTGAGCCTAATTTATTTTGGGGTGATTAGCTGGCTAATAATCCTAGCTATTTCAACAGCCATAATGGTTTTTGGGCTTTCTGCTTCCAAGAAACAGATGTTCGTGCTTGCCTATTTACTTAGCTGCATACTATTCCTAGAAAATAGCGCCGGAATCGAGCCTATTGAAATTCCATTTCTCGTATTAAGTAGCCTATTAGCGGCATTCGTAGCTTTTAAATTTATTACTGGGAATCTTCCTCTCCATACGTTCCAAGACACTCTCTTTTTAGTGCTCCATTTGCTTTTACCTTTTGCAATCATTTTAGGACTGATAAATGGCGCTAACACCTATACAGCCGTTGGTGAAATTACTTTTTATTCAGGAGTTCTAATTTATTTCCCCCTTAGAGAATTATTGAACAAAGCCTCTTTTCAAAAGTTAATGGCTGGCTTTCTGCTTCTTACCATCGGTTTTGTATTGATTCGAAATTTCATTGATTATCGCCAAATAATCATTCAGGCATTCATGCCTTGGCAGGCCGAAAATGCCCGTGTTGCATTGAATGAGCTCATCATCATGATTGGTGTGTTACTATTTTTCACCTCAACAATTTCTTACTCAAAGCTTTCGATGAAGGCTCTTTCCTTTTTAGCCTTTTGTATTTCTTTGATGGGCTTAATTTTAACTCAAAGCCGAGGCTATTGGATTGCCACACTCTTTGGTTTGGGCATCATTTTCCTTTTAGTGAATAAATCGCAAAAGCGTCAGATTTTACTTATCGGTAGCACCTCACTAATTACTGGAGTTTTACTTTTGAATCTCTTTTTTAGTGATTTGTTAGGGATTATCGTCAATTCACTTATTGAACGCTTCAGCTCCATCACGTCCACCAAATTAGATATTTCACTACGAGAGAGGGTATTAGAAACCAAGAAAGTTTGGGAGCTCATAAGTGCAAATCCGATAGTAGGCTATGGCTTTGGAGTCACTTATCCCCGGCGTTTTTTGATGGAAGGTTTTACTACTTCCTACAGCTATGTTCACAATGGGTATTTAGCCGTGTGGTATAAACTTGGATTATTAGGTCTCCTATTTTTCCTTTCCACTTGGGCTCTTACAATTCGTAATTATGTGCAAGGATTAAAAGCTAAAGCGATTCAGTCTACTAACGCAATCATTCCAATCACCTTCATTGCTGCCCTATGCGGAATGATTTTAGTAAATATCACTAGTCCTCAAACGCTCTCTTTTGATGGAGTGTTGATTACCACGATTGCAGCTGCATATTCTATTACATTCAAGAATACTCAGAAGCCCTCTTGAAAGATTTCATCAGTATCATAACGGTCAATTATTTTTCTGAAGCTGAAATTTTAGCTTCACTACAGTCTATTGTGGCTCATACTACTGATACCAACTTCGAATATATAGTAGTTTCTAATTCGCCTCTGGACCCTTCTTTTGAAGCACAACTGTTAGATATTCATTCTGATAGTAAATGCGTTCAACAAAGCGAAAATGTTGGATTCGCTAGAGCTTGTAATGACGGTGTTGAACTTGCTAAAGGATCACATGTGTTTTTATTGAATCCTGATACTAGATTTAATGAAGATGCACTCCGGAAACTTCATGCTTTTACTGAAACACGTCCCAATAGCGTTGTCGGGCCCTTAACACTTGATGAAGATTCGAATGTATCGCCAACAGTAAAATCTCACTTTAGTCTTGGCTTCTTTTTAAGCTGGGTAATTCCATTTTTCGATCGGTTTTTTAGTCCACCAAAATTCATCCCTTATTCACCCGATGCATCTCAAAAAGTAGATGTGTTAAACGGTTCGGCTATTTTTTGCAGAAAAGCGATCTATCAACAACTTGGCGGTATGAGTGATGACTTTTTTATGTATTGGGAAGAAAACGATTTAGCTGAAAAAGCCCGGAAATCAAGCGTCCCATTTTACTTTTTAAAGGAATGTTCGATTATTCACAAACAAGGCACTTCTACCAGTCCTTATTTTTTAGAAATGGAATTGCATAAACATCGCTCGCAGTTAACATTCATAAAAAGGTATTACGCTGAATACATATTTCTGAACCGAGTTAGTGGCATCATCTCTTATGCATGGCGGTGGCTCATCAAGAAGTTTAAAAAAGAAGATCTAAAGTGTGCTCAGTATTCAACCTTATTAAAATGGTACTTATTTGAATATGAGTAATGCACTTAATTTTTTGATGATTTGCTCTCGGCTTCCTGCCCCTCCAAATGATGGCGGAGCTATTTATATGTACCAATCGGCCAAAACATTAGCTAATCTAGGTCATACTGTTTCTATAGCCTGTTTTGAGTCTGAGATGCACCAACAAGATGAGACTATGCTCAGTGAATTTGCCAAAGTATATTCTGCACCTGGGCATTTTAAGCCCTATGGATTTCGTTCACTAGTTCATTCATTGAAGGAACAGCTCCCTATTCCTATTTCTGATAGAATGAATATTCCTATTATGGAAGAGATACTAAATACTATCCCTGATCAATCATTTGATGCCATTTTGATCGAAGGACTACAGTGTTTTCATTTTGAAGAATTACTTCGTTCCAAATTCAAGAACACCCCTTTAATTCTTCGGCAGGTAAATGTGGAGCACCTGTTACTTGAGCGGAATGCTAAGTTGATTTCTAATCCGCTGAAAAAAGCTATTTATACCTGGCAAGCGAGTTTGATGAAAAACTTTGAACGGTCAGCACTTACAAAAGCTGATGCAGTTTCAGTGATTTCAGCTAAAGACGGTGAGCATTTTCGCCAATTACATCCTGACATTACCTATACGGTAGTTGAAGCCGGAGCTAGCTTGCCCCCTTTGTTCCATAATTCTGAAAAACAATTCAACATTCTATTATCTGGGACGTGGAGTTGGGCCCCGAACCAAGATGGATTAAAATGGTTTTTCGATCAGGTATACCCATTGATTCATCAACAATTTCCAGACTTAAAATTAGACATCGTTGGAGGGGAATTAGATACCTCCATATTAGATAACATGTCAACTGAACAGGTACGTTATCATGGCTTTGTAGAGGATATTGTACAATTCAGACAACAAAGTCTGCTTACAGTTATACCGCTTATTTCTGGCTCAGGCATGAAGATTAAAGTATTAGAATGCTTAGCCAGTGGGCTCCCAGTTATAACTACTAAGTATGGCGCCGAAGGCATTAGTATCACTGATGGCAAAGAATATGTATTAGCCAACACCCCTGAGGAAATCCTAGAAGCGATCTCTAAAATTGTGAATGACGAGCATACCAGAGATCAGTTGGCAACCAATGGCCGTGCATTCATTGAACAACACCATCGTTGGGAGCATCAAATGGAGAAACTGGTAGAGCTTACAAAATCGCTCAAAACAAACTAAGTCAATTCAAGCCACGCCGATTCGGTTTCTTCCGATACCTTAGCCCAATCTACCCCATAGGCAAGAAACTGCGTTTCCATGTGTGTGCAAAGTGTGGGTACAGGTCCGATTAAGCTTCGCTTGGGGTATTTAAGGGAATACTTCCCAATGCCTTGAATAGCTCTAAACATCTCACGGCCTTTAGGGTAATTACCTACTCGTGCTAATTTATGAATCCATTTATCTTTTTTAAGTACCGACTTCCGAACGCCAAATGTTTGACATGTACTTTCAACCGATCGCCAAAATCTATTCTCATTATATCCATCTAAGCGATTTCGTATAGGGTCATCATCTACTCTGGTATACCGATCGGGGTGATCGTAAAGAGTGATATAATCGCTTTCGAATGCACCAAATGCTGCTACCAACTCTTTAAATGCTTCGGGAACATACAGATAGTCATCTTCGGCAAAAAAAATGATATCTGTTTCACTCCAAGAATTCTCCAATGCTAATTTATGAGCATAGCTTAAAGACTCACTATTCCCTTTCCCTCCCAATTGCACTATTTCATGATCATTCTTTTTAAACATTGAGGCAAAGTGATCTGGTAATTCCCCATCTAATAGGTAGACTATATCTCCTTTAAAAGAGTCATCTAACTGGGCATATGCTATCTGAAATGATTTCAGGCAATTTTCTTTGCTAAAGTATGGAGGTCTATAGGCTTTTTTCCCATCACCTGGAGCTAACCTATAAATTACATGGAGTCTCATAACTTTACTTTAGTCAATTTATCTCGAATGAATTGGATGATTCGAGGGTCGATCCAATATTTGATTCCGTAAACACTTACCACCAATATAGAAAAGCCTCCTATCAGCGATTTAAGAATCACGTCTATCTCGAAGTTACTCAACATAAAAATGAACACAAGCATTGTTACACTTACAATCAATTGAGAGTAATTCTGTTCTATTCCGTGGTATCGATTTGAGTATTTAGTCAGGAAGATATAATCGGCTAAAATTCGAATTAGTCTACTTCCTGCTGCTCCAACAATTCCGAATTGTATGGTTAATACAATGAGCAGAGGTAAATAAAAAGTGAACTCAAGTACGTGCAGTTTCGCGGTAATATCTGGCCGACCTATACTTTGTAGATAGGTACTTGGTATTTGTGAAATGCTAGTAAAAAAGGCGGCAACTGCTAATATTTGTAGGGGCAATATACTTTCTTGAGCGAACTCAGGGTTAATCCATATAGATAGAATTTGCTCCCCAAACAAAATGATTGTTAGTACTATAGAAAGGCTTAGTAATGAGATTAACTCGGATGAGCCTTTAAAAATAGAATCGGATTGCTCACTTCTTTTATTGAAGTAGGAAAAGGTTGGGAAAAGCACCGCTGTAAAAGAAGCGGGAATGAGGTTTATTTTCACCATCATATCTAAAGGAGCCGAGTAATAGGCAACGGCCGACATTGAAATCAACACTCCAATAAAATAGCGGTCAATTTGACCCATTAAAGGATTTACAATGTTTGAAACGGCAATCCATTTCCCAAAATTTATTGCTTTCGATATGTATCGAATACTTTCAACTATGGAGATATCCGCACCAAAAAATTGAACTTTACTATAGGCATAGAAATAGAGTGCTATACAGAAACGAACGATAACTAGATACCCAATTAAAACTGGAATAGATTGACCGAAATATGCTAGTAGAGCCATCCCACCATAAATACCTACTCCGCTCAAGGTGTCAGCAAAAGCTATGCGTTTAAAATCTTGTGCTGCTTCAAATCCTCCTCTCAATCCGCTTGAGAACAAAGTAACGGGCAAGCCTACTGCTACGATCTTAAATGCGAATAGGGTATCGCCAGAGAGCTCTGGTGCTTCTTCAAGTAAAAGGTGCACGAGGTGGGGTGAACTGAACCAAAGAATTAACCCTAGTAAAACTCCCAACAGAAAAAGTAACAGCGATAGTGTAGCTAAGATCTTAGGATTATTAGCCCCGTCATTTTCTCTTAAATCTATAGATAGTTGATTTACTATTGCGCGCGAAAGGCCTAAATCAAATAATGAAAAGTATCCTATCACTAACCAGCAGATGGTTAAAATTCCGAAGCCTTCCGCTCCGATATATTTTATGATAACCGGAATAGAAATGATTGCTACTAAAATAGGTAGCACTCTTGATGCTAGGCTAAATCCTGTGTTTTTAGCTAGGTCATCATTCTTTATATAGTTATCAGTATTGCTCACTTTTAAATCATTCTGAATACAGTGTTAGCACATTAATTCATCTACTTGCTAAGTTCTATTACTTAACTCTTGATACAATTTATCAACTTCCATTGCCCCGTTATCCCAACTATGATGCTCCTGCACATATTGATGACCACCCTCGCCAATTTCTTCGTTTAGCTTTGTATCCGTTAATAAGCTAATTACATCTTTAACAAATTCGTTTGCCGTATTAGCAACCACTATGGCTTCACCCGACTTTGCCATTAAGCCTTCGCACCCCTTCTTAGTGGTCACTACAGGTGTTTTACAAGCCATGGCTTCTAAGATTTTATTCTGAATTCCAGAACCGCTTTGCATTGGAGCAACGGCTACTTTCGCCTCATTGATTTCTAAGGCTAAATCCTCTACAAAACCAACCACTTCAACATGCTCTATTTTTTCTAAAGCGAGCACTTCAGGAGCCGGATTAACCCCTACAATTCTAAATTTTGCTTCAGGGATTTCACTTAATATACTCAGGAAACACTTATTGGCGAACCATTTAACTGCTTCCACATTGGGAGCATATTTCATATTTCCCGTAAAGATAATTGTAGGTGCTTTCGATTCTGGCGACTTATTTAATGTATAAAACTTCTTAGTGTCCACTCCATTTGGAATCACTTTGATTTTCGCTTCACCAATTTCTTTTTTATCGAATTCTGAGACAACAATTACTGCCTCTGATTCTTTAGCAATCATCGGTTCATAACTCATCATACGACTCAACTCTTGCTTAAATACGAAGCTCCTAAATGGCGAAACGATTTTAACTAAACTTTTGAGATTTAGAACCATGGAATCGATCAACTCGAGCACTACTGGAAGTTCATGCTTCTGAGTATATGGATACAAACGCAGTGTGAAGCAGTGTATCAACTGAAATGAATGCTCATTGAGCAATGCAGACAATGATTCTGCAAAAGATGTAGACTGGAAAAATTGAACTTGATAGGGCTTTCTCCTAAACAGTGCCTTAAACAAGTTTTTTAAGATTAAGCCATTGCTCAACTTGATGGAATGAATTGAATGACAATATTTGCCTAATTCCTCAAGATCATCGAGCTGCTTTTGGTGCCTGTAAAATGTTAAGAGCGTGATATCATACTTTTTACTCAACGATTTTAGCCGGTGGTATATCACCAGCTGATCCCCTTTGAGAGTAGGGAATGGAAATCTTGGAGAAATAAAAAGGATTTGGGGTTTCATAATGCTTTAGGAATAGTTCCTAAATTCTATTTCCACCACTAAGTAAGTATAAAACAGCCATTCTTACAGCTACCCCGTTTGTTACCTGATTCAGGATAACAGCGCGGTCGCTATCTGCAACTTCACTTTCCATTTCAACTCCTCGGTTAATCGGGCCAGGGTGCATAATGTGGAAGTCAGGGTACTTTTCTAGGTGTTCCATTTTAATCCCAAAACGATCGTGATATTCTCGCAGTGATGGGAATAACTCGGTGGACCTTCCTTGGCGCTCAAGTTGAATCCTTAATGCCATAGCCACATCACACCAAGCTAGGGTCTCTTCCAAATTATGAGAAACCGTTACCCCAAGATCTGTAACAAATACAGGCATTAGTGTTTTAGGCCCACAAATTACAACTTCAGCTCCTAGTTTTGTTAAGCCAATGATGTTTGAACGAACTACACGGCTGTGAGCTATATCACCAATTATGGCTACTTTCTTCCCCTTCAAATCAGGGTGTAGCTGTTGCATGGTGAACATATCCAATAATGCTTGGGTTGGATGCTCATGAGCACCATCGCCAGCGTTTAGTATAGCTGCATCCACACATTGTGTTAAGAAGTGAGGCACTCCTGGGCTTTCATGCCGAACTACCACCATGTCAATTTTCATCGAACTGATGTTCTGAATAGTGTCTTTGAGAGATTCCCCTTTTTTGGTGGATGAGTTACTTGCTGAAAAGTTAACTACATCTGCCCCCATTCTTTTTTGTGCAAGCTCAAATGATAGTCGAGTTCTAGTACTATTCTCGTAAAAGAGATTCACGATAGTTTTATCGCGAAGTGTAGGAACTTTGGGAACGGGGCGATCTAAGATTTCACGAAAGTATTTCGCCTGTTCCAGAACATACAAAATATCTTCTGGTGAGTAATCTGCTAATCCAAGCAAGTGTTTTTGTTTAAAATCGTATGACTCTAAGTCTATACTCATTCTTTTTCACCCTCCATATTTACAAGATACACTGCGTCTTCACCATCTAAATCTTTCACTTTAACCCTAATTTCTTCTTGTTCATGAGTTGGCACATATAGCCCTGTGTAGTCAGCTGATATGGGGAGTTCTCTATGTCCTCGATCAACCATACAGCAAAACTGAATTTTTCTTGGGCGCCCATAAGCCATTAAAGCATCCATGGCTGAGCGAACTGTTCGGCCCGTGTACAGCACGTCATCTACAAGTACCACATCACGATCGTATAAATCGAACGGAATCTCAGTTACTTGAACCTCAGGCATTTTAAGCTTACTTCTAAAATCATCTCGGTAGAAGGTAACATCTAATACCCCGAAATCGATATCGTAACCCAGCTGAGCTTTAATTTCAGCTACAATTCTTTTGCCAATGTGTACGCCACGAGTCTGCATTCCAATAATAGCAACTCTAGTGGGGTCTTCGTACGCCTCGAGGAATTGGTGAGCAAATCGCAGGTACGTGCGATTTAATTCTTCCTCGGTCATTATCTGCGTTCTATTCAATAGCTTTCCTTTTTTCAAAATTGTTCAAATATACGCTTTTAGATGAAAACTTCATTTAGGATCCGAAAACTCTATGACTACAATCCATGAGTATTTTCTCAGAAAGGGCATCCATGTGAATATGGCCTTGTCTACTTTCGTTAAAACATTATTCAATGTGGGTATAAATGAACTCAATGTTGAAGTTAAATTGAAATAATTAACCTCGGTTTTTTTAAAAAATCCATTAGCGTACTCAATATCCTTCATCAATAATGGATGTTCATCTTCAGTGCGCATACTAGGTGTCATATCTCTATACACGTTTATAAAAATATTATGGCCTAAAGGTTCAAAAAATATTGCTTTTGCGCCCGGCTTTAATACTCTATTTAATTCACTATATGCTTTTTCTAAATCTAAATGATGCAAGATTCCTGTTCCACATATCACATCAAAAGTATTGTCATCGAAGTCTAGGCTTTCAGCATTCATCACACTAAAGTTGATTGCAAGACCTCGCTCATCGGCTTCTTTCATACCAAGATTAATGGCTACATCAGAGATGTCAATTCCGTATACCTTTGCGCCTTGCTCCGCAAGAGTGAATGCTAAACTTCCGGGACCACAACCGTATTCAAGTACCGTCTTATTGCTAACATTCTCCAATATTTTTTGATGATAGAACTCTTTGCTTTCTGTTGCCGACTTATAGTATTTATCTGTTACTGCGCGCGCACCAGATACAAACACATTATTGTGAAATTCTTTCTCTCTTTCTAACCGTTCTTGTTTCAACTCTTCCATTTAAATCCTGATTGGCTCCCCGTTTTATTTAAAAAATGTGAATTCTAAGCCTCTTTTGAATATATCTAGGCTTCTCAAACTATCAATAGATGCGTTAAAAACACATTGTTTTGTGAAAACAAGTATTGGTATGCGCTGTTGCCTTTCCTTTAGCGTGTAATCTCAGTATTATTGCAACCCGAAAAATTCGCTTTTTTACGAACATTTAAAAGATCATCGATCCATGAAAATCCACGAGTATCAAGCCAAAGAAATTTTAAAGCAATATGGAGTAGCAGTACCAGCGGGTATCGCAGCTACTTCTGTTGAAGAAGCTGTTGATGCGGCTAAGAAAATGAAAGAAGAAGGAGCTACTCTTTTTGTTGTAAAAGCTCAGATTCATGCAGGGGGCCGTGGAAAGGGTCGCACCAAAAAGAACAATGCTAAAGGTGTTATTCTTTGTAAGACTATTGAAGAAGTACGCGAAGCTGCAGAATCACTACTTGGCGATGTACTTGTAACCATCCAGACTGGCGAAGAAGGACAGCTAGTTCAGAGATTGTACGTAACTGATGGTGTTGACATCAAGCAGGAATTCTACTTAGGCATCTTGTTAGACCGTGCTGTTAGCAAGAACGTAATCATGGCATCTACTGAAGGTGGAGTTGAGATTGAGAAGGTTGCTGAAGAAACTCCTGAGAAAATTATTAAGGAATGGGTTGAGCCGGGCATGACGCTTCAAGTGAACCAAGCTCGCCGTATTGCATTCTCTTTAGGTCTTGAAGGCGCTGCTTTGAAAAAGTGCATCAAGTTCATCATGGCGCTTTACAAAGCATACGAAGAAACTGATTCTGACATGTTTGAAATCAATCCATTGATTGTGACTCCAGATGACGAAATCTTTGCTCTTGATGCGAAAGTAACTTTTGACGGCAACGCACTATATCGTCACGCCGACATCGCTGAATTAAAAGATGAAGCAGAAGAGGATCCATTTGAGCTTGAAGCTTCTAAGTACGACCTAAACTATATCAAACTAGACGGTAACGTTGGTTGTATGGTAAACGGTGCAGGACTTGCGATGGCAACTATGGATATCATTAAGCTATCAGGTGGTGAGCCTGCTAACTTCTTAGATGTTGGTGGTGGAGCTAACGTTGAGACGGTAAAAAATGGTTTCCGTATCATCCTTGATGACCCTAACGTAAAAGCGATCTTAATTAACATCTTTGGTGGAATTGTACGTTGCGACCGTGTTGCAAATGGTGTAATCGAAGCCGTTAAAGATCCAGAAATTGCTGAAAAAGTTCAGAACGTACCTATCATCGTGCGTCTACAAGGAACTAATGCTGCTGAAGCAAAAGAAATTATTGATAACTCAGGTCTAAATGTAATTTCTGCTGTACTTCTTAAAGAAGCAGCTGAAGAGGTATCTAAAGTATTAGCTTAATACTTTAATCAGTCTTCAGTTTAAACTGATTTAAAGCCCAATTCTATGAATTGGGCTTTTTTTTATTATAATAGCAGCTGCTATTGATCTAAATTCACAATTATTACGTTATTTTAAGCGTCTATTGAACCGGGTTTACTTATTATCACGCCATGAAATCTTTTAATATCGAAATATCCAACGTAGAGAAGGGTCCTAAGGAGTTAATGCTTCAGCTGCCTATACAGGCTGAAGTAGTAAAACAACTTCCAGGAAAAGACCGGCCAGATTACTTTTTAGCTAAGCTAGAAAGCCCTGTGCTTTGGGTAGATAAAGCCCGTGGTATAAATCTCGAAATCTCCTATATGGTGATTTGCTCGAAATTTAAAGGCCAGAAAATCGATAATGGCATGAAAGATCTGAAGATTGCCATAGCTTATGTGATTGATGACAGTATCATTAACGACAATCTATTAAGCCTTAAAAAGCTTAAGTATGTAGCCATAGGAGATGCAACAGCGCTTAAAAAGTGGGGAATTTTTTAAGCTTTACTTACCGCCGTTTTTTCTTGTAGCTGCTCGCTCACCTCTTTGTAATACTGCTCATACTCATTTACAACCACATCTTGGTTAAACCGCTCGGCTTGTGCCCGTGCATTTTTCGACATGGTAGCATGGAGTTTTTCATCACTTAGAATTTCAACAGCATGCTTCGCCATACAGTCGATGTCATCTAAAGCACATAGGAAACCGGTTTCGCCTTGAATGTTCACTTCCGGTAGGCCACCAATATCTGAACTGATTACTGGTACCGAACAACTCATCGCTTCTAGTGCTGCTAACCCAAATGTTTCTGACCCTGATGGTATCAGAAATAAATCTGCAATCGATAGCACTTCTTCCACTTGCTCTAACTTACCTAGGAAACGAACATGTTCACAGATTCCCAAATCGCGGCATTGTTGTTCTGCTTTCTGTCGATCTGGTCCATCACCCACAAGTAATAGCTTCGCCTTGATACCCTGTTTCAGTACGCGATTAAAGATAGAAACCACTTCAGGTACACGTTTTACTTTTCTGAAGTTGGATACGTGAACAATCACTTTTTCGTCTTCAGGGCAAATAGCTTTTTTGAAATGACTCTTGTTCGATTTTTGAAAACGGTCTAAGTCGATGAAATTTGGAATCACTTTGATATCACTGCTAATATCAAACCGATCAAATGTCTCTTGTTTTAAATATTCTGAAACTGCCGTAACCCCATCACTTTTATTGATGGAAAACTCTACCACGTGCTTATAACTGGGGTCGCTACCCACTAATGTGATATCTGTTCCATGTAGAGTTGTAACAACGGGCACATTAATGCCTTTATCTGCCATTATTTGCTTGGCTAAATAGGCGCTTGTAGCATGAGGTAGTGCGTAATGAACATGCAGAAGATCTAGTTGTTCATACTCAATTAAGTTCACCATCTGCGTTGCGAGCGCTAATGCATATGGTGGGTATTCAAACAGAGGGTATGCATTAATGGCAACCTCGTGGTAAAAGATATTAGAATCTAGAGTTTCTAAACGTGCGGGTTTAGCGTAACTAAGCACATGTATTTTATGCCCTTTTGCAGCCAGCACTTTTGCTAGTTCTGTAGCAACTACTCCACTACCACCAAAGGTAGGATAACAAACGATTCCAATATTCATACCTAGAATTTTTTTATTTCTTAGCTAAAGGTAGCCATTCTTTAGATGTGATGAGAATAGCTAACACAAGGTTTAACAGATTGGTTTCGCAAATTATTACAATCGTTATGTGTATTCTGTATATTCAAGGTTTATACTAAGCCAACATTTGAAAAATACGTTACCATATGGCGGGACATTCGAAATGGGCGAACATTCGCCACAAGAAAGCTAAAGAAGACGCTAAGCGTTCTAAAGTATTTACTAAAATCATCAAAGAGTTAACCATTGCAGCCCGTGAAGGCGGTGGTGATCCAACGGGTAATCCACGTCTTGCCCTTGCGATAGAAAATGCCAAATCGGCAAACCTTCCCAAAGATAATATTGAACGCGCTATTAAGCGTGGTACTGGTGAAGGCGACGATGCTGCTACCTATGAAGAAGTAACTTTTGAGGGATATGGCCCTGGTGGAATCGCTTATTTTGTAGAAGCAACTACCGATAACAACACCCGAACAGTAGCCGAAGTACGACACATTTTTAGTAAGCATGGTGGTAATATGGGTACCAGCGGGTCTGTATCATTTTTATTTGAACAAAAGGGCATGATTCAAGTACCTAATGCAGATAAGGACGAAGAAGAGTTTATGCTCGAAGCTATAGATGCTGGTGCAGAAGATGTACAATCAGAAGGTGATTTCTTCGTTGTATACACCGCTCGAGAGGATTTATTTGCAGTGCGAAGTGCACTTGAAGAAGCTGGACATGAAATCGAGTCGGCGGAATTAATACGTGAGGCCATGACCGAAACAAAGGTAGATGCAGATACAGCACTATCGAACTTCAAAATGATGGAAAAATTTGAAGAAAATGATGACGTATCCAATGTATTTACTAATATGCTGATGGACGATGAAACCATGACTGTAGCTGAACAACTTTAACCATGAAATTAAACCTGATTTACATACTCCTGTTCATTTTTGCATTAGGCTTTACCTCTGAAGAAGCTCGAAAAGGCAACGAAGCCTTTAACAAAGGTGAGTTCGAAACTGCAGAACAGCTATATAGATCAGCAATTGAACTTGAGCCAGACAATGCCAAAATATATTTCAATTTAGGCAATGCATTGGCCAAACAAGGAAAAGTTGAAGAGGCTATCGAGTCTTATTTACAATATCAGGAATTAGCCGATACTCCTGAAGATCAGGCTTTAGCTCAATACAATATCGGAGCTATACTTGCTGAGACCGATAAGTGGAAACCAGCTGTTCATCACTTTAAAGAGTCTTTAAAATTGAATCCAATGGATGCTGAAGCACGCCATAATTTTGAACTTGCTTCCTTAAAAGCACAAGAGGAAGAAGAGGAACAGCAACAGGATCAACAACAGCAGCAAGACCAAGAGCAAAAAGAGCCTTCTGAGTATGCTAAAGCCATGAAAAAACGCGCAGAACAACTTGTGGCCGAACAGCGATACCAACAAGCATATGATCTTATGCAACAAGCTCTATCTGTTGATGAAACCGTACAGAACTTCAATGATTTTATTGAGCGCATTAATACAGTTAACCAAATTGATAACTGATAAATGAAACTACTAGGAACCATACTACTTTCACTCTTTGCTACAGTAGTTGTACAAGCACAAAATGCGGATACATACTTTCATCAGTCTGCTAATTCTTATATCAACTCACAAATACAGCAAGCTCTTGAAACTGTAGATGAGGGTTTAAGTCGTTATCCCAATGATGCGAAACTCAACGAACTCAAACGAAAGCTAGAAGAAGAAAAAGAGAAACAGCAGCAGCAACAGCAGCAACAACAAGAGCAGCAGCAAGAAGAACAAGATCAGGACCAAGAACAGCAGGAGCAGCAAAACGAGGAACAAGACCAGCAAGAACCTCAGGAGCAAGAGCAACAAA
>Ga0098059_1000075_pt1 | contig 105888 bp, 94 predicted proteins | sample 20_taG_FD_92580 | JGI IMG/M metagenome (GOLD analysis project Ga0098059, IMG submission 92580) | Marine viral communities from the Subarctic Pacific Ocean - 20_ETSP_OMZ_AT15318 metaG | ecosystem: Environmental > Aquatic > Marine > Oceanic | place: Subarctic Pacific Ocean | collected 2015-01-19
AGCATTAGCGGATACCATCAATACCTATCAGATTCCAATAGAGTATCCAATGCTTTTGGTTGAAGGGGTCCGACAAGATCTAACAAAAAATAGATTTCAAACTTTTCAGGAAGTGTACGACTACAGTTATAGAGTGGCATCTATAGTTGGACTTATGACAAGTGAAATATTTGGCTATTCAACAAAAGATGCTTTAGATCAAGCTGTTGATTTAGGAATAGCTATGCAGTTAACAAATATCCTTAGAGATATTGGCGAAGACCTCAGCCGAGATCGCATTTATTTGGCACAAGATGAGCTCGTCGAGTTCAATGTTACTGAAGCGATGATCATCAACAAAGTGAACGACGATTCATTTAAGTCGATGATGAAGTTTCAAATTGAACGTGCGAAGAGTTATTACGACTCCGCTTTTCAAGGCATTCAGAAGCTAAATAAGGATAGTAGGCTGCCAGTATACTTAGCCCATCGTAACTACAGCCGTATTCTTGAAAAGATTGAAGAGAACAATTACGATGTGTATTCACAACGTGCTTACCTGAACCAAAGCGAGAAACTCTCAATTCTTCCCCAAGTATTTCTGGATTTACAGAAAGCAAGCTAAATCGGCTTGGAGAATCATACTTTAAAGCAGTATTATTGCTCCAAATTGAAATTAGCTTAACTATGCCAGAAATAAAGAAAGTTTTAGTCGCCAATCGTGGCGAAATTGCCCTTAGAGTTATTCATTCATGTAAAGAGCTAGGTATCAAAACGGTAGCTGTTTACTCACGCCCAGATGCGGCATCTCCCCATGTTCTTCATGCCGATGAATCTGTGTTTATAGGTGAGGCAGCTTCCTCAGAAAGTTATTTAGTAATCGACAAGATTATAGATGCCGTAAAGCAAACTGGAGCCGATGCGGTACATCCGGGATACGGGTTCCTAAGTGAGAACGCATCTTTTGCGGAGCGTTGTGAAAAAGAAGGCATTATCTTTATAGGCCCAAAGCCTCATGCAATTACGGTAATGGGCGACAAAACCGCTGCACGTGAGTTGGTAACTCAGTTAGGAATACCAACCCCTCCAGGGCTGAAATCTGAATTGAAAGATATTGAAGAAGCTTCTCGTATCGCTGATGAAATTGGTTACCCTATACTAGTAAAGGCTGCTGCAGGTGGTGGTGGTAAAGGGATGCGTATCGTTCATAAGAAAGATGAATTTGAAAGCAGTATCAAAGCGGCTAAATCGGAAGCGAAGAACGCATTTGGAGACGATCGTATTTATATAGAGAAATACCTCGAAGAGCCACGCCATGTTGAGTTTCAGATTATGGCAGATACGCATGGCAATGTAGTTCATGTTTTTGATAGAGAGTGTTCAGTACAACGTCGCCACCAAAAAGTGATTGAAGAAGCACCTTGCCCACTCTTAACTCCTGAGTTGCGTGAAAAAATGGCTGAAGCAGCTATTAAAGCCGCAAAAGGATGTGATTATGTTGGCGCAGGTACTATAGAGTTTCTAGTAGATAAGCACCTTGATTTCTACTTCCTTGAAATGAACACCCGTTTACAGGTAGAGCACCCGGTAACCGAAATGATTTCTGGAGTGGATTTAGTAGCTACTCAAATATTAGTGGCCGAAGGCAAAGAACTTCCTTTCACTCAAGAGGATCTTGCTATAAATGGACATTCCATTGAGTGTCGAATCTATGCAGAAGATCCAGCTAATAACTTTTTACCAAGTACAGGTATGCTTCACAAACACAGAGTGCCAACAGGTGATGGCATCCGTGTAGACAGTGGGGTAGAAGAAGGGCAAGAAGTAACGATCAATTACGATCCCATGATTTCTAAACTTACTGTGCATGGCAAAGATCGAAAAGCTGCTATTCATAAAATGCTTCGTGCTTTAGAAGAATATGAGATTGCTGGCTGTAGAACGACTATTCCATTCTGTGAATACACCTTAAAGCACCCAGCTTTTGTTGAAGCTAAGTATGACACTCATTTCGTTAAAGATCATTTTTCGGAAGAAACATTAGCGCCTAAAGCAGAAGATAATGTGGTTGCACTAGCTGCTGTATTATTGAGAAAACAACAAGAATCGAATTCAAAGCCAAAAGTACTCATTGGTTCAGTAAATGCTGAGTCGGAGTGGTGGAGACAACGTAGATAACTTTTAACGGACCTCGAGCCGTGAATACTCCCGAACAAGATTTATTCGATCAGCTAAAAAAATTAGCAACCGAACAACGTAATCCTAATAGCACTGATATCGATTTAGCCGATGCAAAACGCATTGCCGAAATTATAAATCAGGAGGATAAGAAGGTTGCTGATTTGGTTGCTCTACGCTTAGATGAAATCGCTGAAGCTATAGAACTCATTAGCGAATCATTTCAACTTGGCGGAAGGTTGTTGTACTTAGGTGCCGGCACTAGTGGACGTTTAGGGGTTGTTGATGCCTCAGAATGCCCGCCTACCTTTGGATCAAATCCCGAGCAAGTGCAAGGTTTCATCGCAGGAGGTAAGGAAGCCATGTATGAAGCCCAAGAAGGTGCCGAAGATAGTGAAGAGTTTGGGCAAGAGGAATTACATAAAGCCCATGTAACTCCTCCCGACATCGTATGTGGAATAGCGGCAAGTGGTAGAACCCCTTATGTAATTGGAGCCATTAAAGAAGCTCGTAAGCGAGGATGTAAAACCGTTTTTATTACTACGGTTCCAAAAGAACAGCTTAATGTTGAAGCGGATATCATCATTGATGTTCCTGTTGGGCCAGAGGTCATAATGGGTAGCACAAGAATGAAAAGTGGTACCGCTCAAAAGATGGTTCTTAATATGCTTACAACGGGCGCTATGGTTCGGCAGGGTAAAGTGTATGAAAACGTGATGGTTGATCTTCAGCTATCCAACAAAAAGTTGGTAGAGCGTGCAAAGCGTATCATTATGATGTTCACAGAATTGAATTATGATGAAGCTTCTGAAGTGTTAGCGGCTTCAGGGAATCATGTAAAAGTAGCATTGGTTATGTCGCTTGGTAAAACCAGTGCCCAAGAAGCACAAACACTATTAAAAAAGCATCAAGGATTTATAAGAAAAGCGATTGAGGAATTGAAAAACTAATGAGAGCGATATTTAGTCTATTTGTATGGTTGTATTACTGTGTATTGTTTTTGGTCTTTTTCATACTCATAGCCACCGTTTGGGTGTTTACCTTTCCATTCGATAAATATAGAAAAGTCCCCAATAAAGTACTTTCATGGTTAGCATGGTTTTTACTACAGGCCAGCCCTGGTTGGAAAGTCAGTATTCTTGGGGAAGAAAAATATGACCCTGAAGTTCCTACGATATTCATTGCCAATCATCAAAGTTTTTTAGATATGGCATTAGCCTATCAATTACCATGGCAAATGAAATGGGTATCCAAAAGAAGCCTAGCTTTGATTCCAGTGATGGGTTGGTTGGTATGGCTAACAGGGCACTTAACCATTAATCGTAAAAGTAAATCAGCCATTAAACGTTTAGGTAATCTAGTTCAACCACTGCGCGATAATGTGCCTGTTATGATTTTCCCAGAAGGCACACGCTCTTTGGACGGAGAACTCAAACGCTTTAAAAATGGTGCGTTCCTATTAGCTATGGAGTATGGTTTCCGCCTTCAACCTATGGTTATAGATGGAGGATATCATGCCATGAAGTCTGGGGCTAAAGTGCTAAACCCAAAGGTTAATTTTACGGTTTCAGTATTAGATCCAATCGAGACTAAAAATTTTGAGGATCTCAACACATTAAAAGACCATGCATATCAGTTAATAGACGAGGAATTGCAACGAATACGAACTTCTTGAAATCAATTAATTTAAATAAGCTGTACAAACAACTTCATTATCGCCATAAGATGATGAGTTGTATTATACTCTCTCAGCTCATTTTAATTGGTGTATTTAAGTTCTGGCCCGCCATCGAATTAGATAGTCCAATCTCATCTTATGAGATTCAAGATCAAGAGATTTTTTTAGAGCAAACCATCGCTACTCGCCAAGAAAATACGCCAGCTAGTCCTCCTAAACCTCAGATACCCATTCCTGTGCCAACGGATGAAGTAATTGAAGATGAACTAGAGTTTCTAGACTTCGAAAGCTCACTGAACCTCGAAACAATAGGAGAGGGCGAAGTTGGACAAACGGGGAATTCAGACGAAATAGTAGGAAGCCCCCAACGTGCGCCAGTTCCCGTTCGAATCATAGAACCATCAACGCCAGAAAGTGCCCGTGCTGCAGGAATTAAAGCTGAGGTATTTGTGACCTTCCTTGTAAATGTAGATGGGAATGTAAAGGATTTCTTTATATCCAATATTCGCCAGTATGATAAAAATGGGGATCGGTTCACCAATGTAGAAAGTATCGGATACAATATTATGGAAACTACATTGAAGGCGGCTCAGAAGTGGCAGTTTAGGCCTGGAATGAATAATGGCAAGCCTGTTAAGACCTATAGCGTTCAGGTATTTTCGTTTGGCTTTTAATTGTATTGAAATCGGGCAATAATAGCTCTATTATTGCCAACCTATTTTGCTAACAAAAACGGAGAGGTGCCGGAGCGGTCGAACGGGCTCGCCTGGAAAGCGTGTGTGCCTCACAAGGGTACCGAGGGTTCGAATCCCTCCCTCTCCGCATATTTAATGGAGTATTGGTGAGTTTATAATGAGTTCATTATAGGTTGCCTTTACAGAATGAAAACTCCAATAGAAAAGGGATTTATGTTGGAGTAGTGCACTGTTTCAGAATGAAACAGATAGAGAGCTAGGATTAGGGATCTTATCAAAATGGAGTGACGTACGGTTTTACCAAAAACGGTACTGATGATACTTTATAATTAATTGTATTGGCCGAAAACTTATAGGTCTTTTAGGAATACTACCTAAATGGGCGTTTAATTTTCAAACCAGTTTTTTAATGTTCCTACCGATAGAAAGACGTATACTTTTTTAAGAATTATTACCCATTTCACAATTATCAACAAAACGGCAACAGATGACTAGAAATAAGCTTAAGGTTTGTCTCATTGTGGCTACACTTATCATTACAGCATGTAATGTACCTAACGAGCCAAACTTTACCACATCACACACTATAGAAGCCCCTATACTAAATAATAAGACCTATGTATTTTTAGGCGATAGTACAGGCGCACTAATCGACACTACAGCAGAAGACATGGATTCATTGTTTACTGTAGGTGGAGATGGCCTCATTACAATTTCAACGGAAGAAGATTTTGATTTTGGCGATTTGAACGACGCCATTCCTGAAATCGATGGTTCTACAACTTCATTTTCATCCGCTGTTGGTGAAATTGAATTAGGTAGTTTTTCATCTGGCGGAGGAGACCTTGGTTCAACGAATTTCGCAACTATTTCAGGTGCGTCTGAGCCTCCTGCTGGTACACCAATTCCAGCTGGTGATAACTCTGCTCAGCCGGTGAATATCCCAATCGGGAATAACACCGATTATTTTGTTAGTGCAACTATCAAAAGTGGTCAATTGGATATCACAGTAACCAATGAGCTTGGCTTCGATATCTCATCGATGACCTTAACACTATTGGCTAGTGGAGTTCAAGTAGGTAGCACGGCTACTTTCAATAACTTAACGAATGGTGCCACTGAAACGGGATCTATTGCTTTTAGTGATGGTGATGCCTTAAGCGACCTATCTGTTGATGTAGTAATTGCTTGGGATGCTTTTACATATCCAGCAACTTCTGGCGATTTAATTATTAATTCAGCAAACGGTACAAATCTTTTTGCCTCTTCTGTAACTGCCAACTTAGAGCCACAAGATTTTAGTACTTCTAACACTTCAACATTTAGTACGAGTGAGTTTGAATTCACCGATGCTTCTCATTATGCAGAATTGAGTGGTGGTACGATTTCTATTACCAACCTTGCGAACAACATGGGTATTGGTATTGAGTCAGCTACTATTTCTTTCCCGGGTATTAGGAATGATGATTTCGGCGCTGAAGATTCATTAGTAGTTACATTGCCAGCACTTCCAGCAAACACTATAGGAAGTAACATCAATGTTGATTTAACAGGCTATAGAATTTATGCACTCAATAACGAAGTTGAGTATAACATTGTAGCTGCTACCGAGAATACTCAAACAGGGCCGGGCGCAGGTGCAGTAACTATTGCTGAAACGGATGCCATTGGAGCAACCGTTGAGATTTCAAGCCTAAACCTAAGCAGTGCACTAGGTATTGTAAAACAACAAAATGTTTTACTAGGGGATAACGACCTTTCAAATGACGGCGCTTCGGAAATTCTAGATGCATTCAACGATAATGAAGCTGAGTTAACTATAATCGACGGCTTAGATGAGTTATCTGAACAAGTAGATGGATTACAATTCTCAAATCCGGTAATTAATATCACTTACTCTACCAATATCGGTATTGAAACGACGGTGTATGGTGTGCTAGTTGGCGTCGATTCTGAAGGTAATGAAGTGTACTTAAGTGGTGAAGCCGGAAGTCCATATGAAGTTACAGGAACGGACCCTATTGATGGTTTATATGCCAACGGTGTACAACTTGATGCAAGTAACCTAATCAAGTTCAACATCAGTACTTCACCTGACGGTAATCCGATCAACGATCAAATTACTTTTAACACCACTACTACTAACGTAGATGATTTCCTGAATAATTTACCAAGTGAAATCAGGTTTGTGGGACGTGCTATCGTAAATGAAAGTGAGGCGGAAGGGATGATTTCTGCTCCATTAAACTTCGATCCTAGTATCGTTGTAGATCTTCCATTGGCATTTAGTACGGATGTGAATAGTCCAGCTTCAGTAACGGATACGTTGGATATGGATCTTGGCCTAGATGAAGAGCAAACGTTAACGGAAGGTCGCATATTCTTGACCTATACAAACGATTTACCTCTTGGTGTAGACATCGACTTAATTTTCATGGATGAGAATTATAACCAAGTGTTTACGCTACCTAATGCTGGTGATCAAATTTCAATGACGGCATCACCAATTGATGCAGGTACAAGATTTAGCACTGGAGGAACAGAAGACGCTATCGTGATCAACTTCAATGAAGATCAATTGTCTCAAATTTCAAACATCGCTTTTGTGGAACTTTCAGCAAGTATGCAAACCACAAATAATGAGTCTGTTAAAATTAGAGCTACCGATTCGATTACGTTAAGTCTGTCGATTCGTGCTAAACTCGAAACTGAAGTTAAATAGAGGTAAATAGAATGAAGAAATTATTAGTACTTACGATTTTTGCTTTGCTGTTTACCTCTGCTGAGGTATTCAGCCAATCTAGACATTACAACTCCATGAGTTTAGGCATGGGTGGAGGTGGAACAGCTATCGTTGATGGTTACCACGCTAACTTCATCAACCCAGCTAACCTTATGATTAACCCTACTAGAAAACGCCCAAAGCGTAATGTTGGAATTCTAGGCGGTATAGGCCTTAGAGCCGGTGGCACATTGATTAATATCGATGTATACAACGAGTATCTAACCAAAGGCTTAACTATCGAAGGCCAAGTTGCTGAAGATATGCTTACCGATTGGTTTGGCGCAGATGTGGAAAACACTAGAGACTTTTCAACAACCGCTAATATCATCCCATTTGGTTTCTCAAATAGAGGGAAGAAATCAGCGATTAGTGTTGCAACTCGAGTTAGAGTGACCGAAAAAATGACGGTTAACCGTGGCTTAGCTGAATTGGGTGTATATGGTATCGACCCCGATAAATTCGGTTCAAGAACACCTGTTAACTTCGATTTAGGCACTATAGCCTTTACAGAAGTATCAGTTGGGTATGCACGTCAAATTTTGTCGTTACCTAATTTACTATTCGCTAAAAATGTAAAGTTATACGCTGGTATCGCTCCTAAATACCTTATTGGTGTTCAGTACATGAATCTAGATTTCAATTCTGATTTATTGATGGAGCAAAGCACTGTGAATGGTGAGCAGGTAACTACTCGCATTCTGCAAAACTTCAATTATCGTTTAGATGCAGTGGGCGCACTTGCTCAAGATCTTCGTGCTTTCGAGCGTGCAAACGAGCAAGATGAAGATGCTAAACTAGATGATTACCTAGTTAGCGAAAGCGAGTATGCGGATGTTAATGCAACCGGTTGGGGCTTTGATATGGGTGCTACCCTTGAAATGGATATTTCAGGTGTGCCAATCATTGATAGTTTCTTCGGTAAGAAGAAAACACTTCGTGTATCAATGTCATTAACTGATTTAGGTTCAATGACATTCGATAAAACTCCGGTGTCTATTTTCGCTGATGGTCAATTTGATTACTCAGGTGCAGGAAATGATGATGAGCCAGGCGATTACTTCGAAGAACTAGCGGATAGTTTGATGAATGATGTATATGGTGACTTCGATTCTGAAGAGACTACTGGTTATGAATACGAATTACCAGCTATGTATAACTTTGGTGCCTCATTAGTGATGGGTAAACTTACTACAACCTTAGATTATGGCGTTGGCTTTAATGAAAAAGGAAATAACTCTAAAAGAAGCTCAATGAACTTAGGAGTTGAGTACCGTCTATTAGGATTTATTCCTATTCGTGGTGGAACGAGAGTGGGTGGTTACTCTTCACAGGCATATTCAGCTGGTATTGGTATTGATCTGAATTTCCTAGAATTCTCTGTAGCAGGTTCCTTTGTTGGAAACAATACAGAAAATGGTGGTTCAGTAGCAGCTGCTTGGAGTGGCTTAGTTCTCCGCTTCTAATTCATTAATTCACATACTGAATTAAATTTTTTCAAAGCTCGTTATTTCATGAAATTAAATCATGAGATAATGAGCTTTGCTATTTATGAGATCGTAGGATTAATCATTGCGCTTCCATTAAGCTACACTATGGCTGCACTTGCGAAAAAATTTAGTACGATCACCTATAAAGAAGAACTAGATCACTTATTCTACTTTTACTGGAATGGCGAAGCCGATGATGAACAGAATGCTTGGTTAAGAGTACTTCAGTTAATTAGCTCAAAAAAAGGTAGTCGAAAGAAGATAAAGTACATTATCAATAAGCTTCAGTTATTGAACAAGCAAGATTATCAAAGCCACTACATTGTAACGGATAGTGGTGAGCTTAAAATAGCGGATGATTATTCTAGAAAACGAGTAACGGACACCTCTTCCGATAGTGGAGCTCCAGAAACAATATGACGAGCTAGATCATATCCCAAAAGTCCGCTATAAAGTAATCCTTTTGAACCCAGCCCAGTTAATACGAATAAATTACGATATTTAGGATGTGCCCCTACAATTGGCATCCGATCTGGAGTGGAGGCTCGAACACCTGCCCATTGTTTCTCAAGTACTATCTGATCCATATACTCTGGCATTACTCTTTTCATTCTTCCAAGTATATAAGCAAGTCCTTGTTCATCCGTTTCAGTATGATCAAAGTTATGCTCATAGGTACTGCCTGCAACCATGCTATTCGTATCTAAGGATGCAAAATAGCCAAGAGCTGATACTGCCGATTGATATGGAAAAGGGGATGTACACTTCAATTCAGCAACTTGACCTTTAACGGGGTGTAAAGGTAATTCATTCCATACATCTAGGGATGTACTTTCTATACCTGCAGTTACAATAACACAGGAAGCTTTAATTTCTGAACCATCGGAACAGGTGATAGTCCAAGTACCTTCTTTGCTAGTAGGTACACTTAAGGTGTAATCAGTACCTAACTTAAACTGTAGATTTCGGTGGGTTAAATAATCCTTTAAACTCATTAAATAATCTGGAATGCATACCGTGTAGGCTTCGTGAACATATACAGCTCCCTCAGTACAACTTAAATCGGGGAACTGGGCCTTTACGTCAGCTTCATGTAGCCAGCTACACCAGTTATCAGGCCAACCGTCGTTCACGAAATTTTCCTGCATTCTACGGGCAATTTTTTGGTCCATTGCTGGACGAATCACCCCGGTTTTTTTGAAAAAAGAGGTGTCAGAAAAGGACTGAGCTACTTCTAAATTTTTAACGGCTAAATCAACGGCTTCTTCAGCTCTCCATGTCTTATGAGCAAACCGACCTGTAGCAGGGTTAATTAATCCCATGGGTGTTCCAGATGCACCTGCAGCTACGTCGTTAGGATCTAGAATAAGTATGGATTTTTGAGATAAATCAGAGAGGTTTTTAGCCAAAGACAATCCAGCAAGTCCGGCTCCTAAAATGCAATAATCAACAGTCATTAATAAGTAGTCATATTGCTTACAATATCATCAGAATCAATAAAGGAAGCGCCTGCATCAACCATTTCTTTAATAGCTTCATTAACTGATTGATTGATATCAATTCCTCTGATGGCATCACTTATAACAAAAGTAAAAAAGTCTTCTTTAAGGGCATCAAGTACGGTCCATTTCACACAAAAGTCGGTAGCGAGTCCACAAACAAAAACAGTTTCAACCCCAACCGATCTTAAATATCCCGTTAAGCCGGTAGATGTTTTTTTATCGTTTTCATAAAAAGCAGAATACGAATCAATGTCGGGTCTGAATCCTTTGCGAATAACTAATTTAGTGCGAATAGTGTCTAGTTTAGGATGAAATTCAGCGCCTCGACTTCCCATTACACAATGATTAGGCCACAGTATCTGCTGCCCGTAAAAGGTTTCAATAGAGTTAAATGGGTTTCTGTTCTCATGATTGGACGCAAAACTTTTATGCGTGATAGGGTGCCAATCTTGAGTTTGGACTATGTACTTAAACTTTGGTGTTAGCTTATTTATTACGGGAATTATAGTGTCGCCGTATGGAACAGCTAGTTCTCCTCCAGGGCAAAAATCATTTTGAACATCTATAATAATAAGAGCATACATATTTTATCTTTTGTTTGTCGTGATAAGCTTGTCTCTTAATGCTTTTAATGAACTCGATACCCCAACTTTATAAACATGTGGATTATCGAATCGCTTGTACTCTGGATCTAATTTCTGATACCGTTGCTTAAAATAAGTAGCACTTTGTACCGCCGTATTAGGCTTTACAAGTATAGTGCCTTTATCTACCACTTTCTGTAAAAGTTCTTGGGCTACATAGTCTTGAACCTTGGTTCGCTTGGTTGGAAAATAAGGATGTTCAATATGTGTTGGCAACTCTTCGTCTTTCAACATGATACCATCTGCGTAAATAGAACCATCTTTGTTAAAATAACGCATAACCTTTTTTGATCCTGGAAGCGTTATTTTTTCAATATTCTCTGAGATTTTAAGCGTCGGATTGCCATTTATACTAGCCAACTTATAAACCCCATCTAAAGCAGGGTTATCATAGGCTGTGACCAATTTTGTGCCTACACCAAAAATATCAATAGGGGCTTTTTGATCAAGTAAACTTTTAATTAAGTGCTCATCCAACTGATTCGAAACTGCAATTTTAACATCTGGAAAACCAGCTTCATCAAGTTGTTTACGCGCTTTTTTGGATAGATAGGCTAAATCACCACTATCTAATCGAATGGCTTGTAGAGCAAATCCTTGATCTTTTAATTCCTGCGCTATAGTGATAGCATTAGGGATACCTTGTTCTAGTGTATCATAAGTGTCTACTAGTAATACACAATGCTCAGGATAATACTTTGCATAGGTTCTAAAAGCGGTGAGTTCATCTTCAAAGGATTGAATCCACGAATGCGCCATAGTCCCACTTATATTAAGACCATAGGCTAATCCAGCATAAACATTCGAGGTACCATCTAGTCCTCCAATAATCGAGGCTTTACTAGCTTGAACGCCCCCAAAGCCTTGCGATCTTCGTAACCCAAAATCTAATACAGTATGCTCTCCAGCAGCATGTTTGAGTCTGGCCGACTTTGTAGCAATCAGAGATTCAAAATTCACCAAATTGAGTAGAAGGGTTTCTATAATCTGAGTTTCAATCAAATTGCCTTCAACTATGATGGCAGGGGTGTTATTAAAGATAATTTCGCCTTCACGTGCGGCTCTTATAGTTCCTTTGAATCGGAAGTCTTTGAGGTAACTAAGGAATGCATCGTGAAACCCGCGTTCTTTCAAATAATCCAATTCTGCTTCATGGAAATGGTAATCAGCAAGGATTTCTAGAAAATCTGAGATACCTGCAAAAACAACATAACCGCCTTTAAATGGGAGTTTTCTAAAAAAATAATCGAATACTGCAGTGTCGTTTTGCCGTCCCGATAAAAAATAGCCTTGAGCCATAGTTAGCTCATATAAATCGGTGTAGGTAGCTGGGTAGTTATGAAACATAAAGGAGTTTTATTGACTCAAAAAATAAAAAAAGGCTTTCAGAATATGAAAGCCTTTCAAACTATAAATAATATGAAATAAATCGCTTAAGGTTGACCTCTATAGTTTCTTCGTTCAACCAACTTCTTGATCTTTTTATTGCCGATCCAAACCTTTTGATTGGTCTCAACATTCACGAATTCTAAGTTTACCGTATAGAATACTGCAAGAGTACGGTTATCAACAGTTTCATCAACTATAGAATTTATATTGCCAATAAGCATAAAGTCGGCACCAAGTTCGCGAGCCATCTTTTTTGTACTCTCGTACGATGCATTGCTTTGTTGATCTAATCGCTCATCTCGAATTTGTTCTCTCTCTTCAGAGTTTGCTACTACCGATACTTCCCCAGAGTTTACAAAAGCACGTTCCATCTCTTTTGTGAATACCTCTGTATCGATATGCTCCATGCTTTCATTGCGTACTCTTCCAACTATAACCACTGGAGGCTTTTGATTCGATCTATTGAATCGATTCAACCATGGCTTGCTTAAAGCATCTGCAATCATCTCTTCGGCTACTAATCGAGCATCAGTGTCATTCCAACGGCCTGAAAAGTCGGTAGTGGTATCCGTATCGATGCGAGTTATTTTTTGTGAGGGTCGACATCCTATCACTAAAAAAGCAGTGATAAAACTTAGTATTATATATTTCTTCATAATGGTGTTTGTTTAAAAGTTAAGTTCTTAATTCGCGTAAATAGATTCGATCAATTCAAGTTCAGTAGTAGGGGATACCTTAATATTATATTCATCATAATAAAGTACTCGTCCTCGATGATTCAGGTGTTCTATACGTACTGTATGTTCACCTTCAGGCAGTTGAATAACTTGTAGCCAAGCTTGGCCCGGCATAGTTTGCCATCCTCTTAAATCGGCTTTCTCACTTACTTCCTGTCCAATAAATCCGAGAAGCGAGATAAGTTCTCCTAACCACTTTTTTTCTTTCTTAACCACATTCGATACCCATTTAGTACCTGTTGCTTTGGCTAGAGCCCGGGTAAGTGCGCGTGCATATATGATTGGTTCTTTAGCTGAATATACTTCTGCAGCAACTTTATCCATTTCTTCAACTAAATCTAAATGAATATTTAGGGTGTCGTTTATTACTGCTCGCACAAACTGCACTTCCGATGGTTGTACTTGAATACTTGGGAATGCGAACTTGACATAAAAATCATCATCACTGTCATCTTCGTCATCATCAATAAAAATACGTGCGGTGGACTCTACTTTAACGGGAGCACGACCTGTAAAGCCTGCAAGTAGTACATTATAATTATTTGGGGAGATTAACTTTGTGTGATCAATAGAGGAGGAGCTTCGTGAGTCTGAAAGTAATTCCTGCTCTTGAAGGGCGATGCTTAATTTTTCACTTTCAATGCGAGCATCATCAAAGTCTCCAGATTTAGCATACAATACAGCCGCTAAGTAATGGCTTAAAGCACTGTTTTGAATGTTTATCTTTTTCGAACCCCAATCAGTGGTTTTATTCGAGTCTGATTTCGCAAACGCTTCGGCAATACCTTTTATCTTGATATCTAGTTGCTCCATTTTGTACACCATTCTGCGCGTCTCAACAAGTGCTGCGTCCCAATCTTGCAACTGAATATAATTGAGTGCCTTAAAGCTGTTTAGGTATATATCTTCATACGGCTCGCCATCATACACAAGGTTATTATCGTTGCCTAAAAAACTAGCTACGCCTCTACTGATGCTTTTTGTGTAATTCTGGTCAATTAAGTTTTCTGCTTCGGTTAAATACACGCTGCTAGAATCATATTTGCCTGAAAAATGATAGATAATGCCGCTTTCAAGGTTATATAGTACCTGATCTTTGCTTCTGTAAATGTCATCTTGTTTGTACTTCTTCAGCAGCGCTTCACTTTCAAGATAATTTCCCTCTTCAAAACTTCTCCTTAAATCATCTTGGGCATGATCTAACATATAAGAATGGCAACCACTTAGTAAAATAGACACCCCTAGAAGCAGTGAGAAAAAGGCGCTTTGCTTGACCAATGATAAATTTTTATATGAACTTGCAATGACTTTCAAATCAGATACAATAAGTTGGTGCCTGCTTAGTATATTCAGCAGAGTTTTAATTTTAGACTAATAGTACATTAAATCTTTGAGACGGATATATCACATAAACGTGTTACTGTTTGTAGCACTTATACTTTCTTGCGCAACGCCTACTCGGCCTACAGGTGGACCACCCGACAAAGAAGGACCTAAGATAGAGAAAACTGTACCAGAAACAGGTACGATTAATTATACCGACCAAAAATTTGAGTTTCATTTTTCAGAGTTTGTAAATCGAAGTACGTTTGAAAAAGAGCTGTCGATAGAACCTGATTTAGGCATTGAGTACGAGGTAAATTGGAAGCGTAAAAGAGCTACCGTCGAGTTTAAAGAAGCCTTTCCTGATTCCACTACCATTATCTTGACCGTTGGTGCCAATACCACCGATATGAAGAATAATAAAATGGGAGCCCCCATTCAGTTGGCCATTTCAACGGGAGATGACATTGATGATGGAAGGGTATATGGGCAAATAAAGAATGCCGAAGATGGTAAGGCAAGAGCAGGCCAAAAGGTTCTATTGTATAGAAGCCCAGTAGACTTAAACAACGCAGCGACCTATATAGCTGAAACTGATACGGGTGGTGTATTTAATTTTGGTTATTTACGCGAAGGTACCTACAAAGCCATTATGGTGGATGACAGAAATATAAACCGAACTTGGGATCGAGGTAGAGAAAAGGCACTTCCATTTAATATCGAGTTCTTGGAATTAGAAAAAGGCGCTACCGATACATTAGATGTAGCCTATTGGGTTGATGCTGATACAACTCGTCCTGAATTGCAAGGTGTAGGCCTGCTATCTACAAACAGACTACGCTTACGATTTAGTGAAGAAGTGCGATTTACTCCTTCAACCAATATTCAAGTATTAGACACTCTTGGACAAACATATACCACGGCATTCCCACTGTATATTCCCCAAGACGAGGCCTATATCGCTTTTGCTTATGCTAGAAATAACTTAAATGCAGATGAGGTTTATAATATTCAAGTTGAAGGTATTATGGACCTTTCGGGTAATGAAGCTATAGCGGATTTAGATCCATTCATGGGTTCAAACCAAGCAGATACCGTTAGGCAAGATATTATCACATTCAATGGTGAAAACGGCTTATATCCTAATCAGCCATTAGTAATAGAATATACAAAGCCTATAACCGACCCAATGGTGACCGATTCAACGGTTATAGTGGAAGGGGAAGTGGATTTCAAAAACTGGCCTAATGTTTCTGTACTCGATAATAAATTAACCATTCCTCCACAAGAGAATTGGATTGAAGCGGTAGATTACAAGTTTTTAGTTTGGAATCCTGGAACTCAAAGGCGACAATTGATAAGCGTTGATATATGGGATGTGGTAGATTTTGGTAGCGTGGAATTAAATATTGAATCAGCTGATAGTAGTGAGTCATTTCGAGTGTTGTTATTCGATGAAACTAACTTAGTAGATGTCGATACTTCAACAACATCTACCTTATCCTTAGATAATTTGCCTCCCATCAGTTATACACTTGTCGTTTTTGCAGATCAAAATGAAAATGGGATTTGGGATGCAGGTTCTGTTGATCCCTTTATTAAACCTGAGCCTTTTTACATTCAAAACTCCTTAAATGTACAAAAAGGTTTTACCTCAGATGTAAGCATAGATTTTAGATGATAGAAGAAATTAAACAACTCATTCTCGACAATTATACACTCCTATTGAGTATAGGTGCCATATTTTTGGTTACTGTACTTGGAGCAATGCTTTCAACTCGATTGTTTAGAATGGCTATTAAGAAATCAGAGGAAGTAGGGGATTCAAACCTTACCAATTTGAAGTTCTTAAAAAGAGGCATAAATGTACTTATATACATTGTTGGGATAGGTTTAGCGATATATGTAATTCCATCGCTTCGTTTTTTAGCTAAGTCGATGTTTGCCAGTGCCGGACTTTTAGCTATTGCCATTGGTTTTGCGGCTCAACAAGCCCTCTCAAATATTGTTGGTGGAATCTTCATCGTAATATTTAAGCCTTATAAAATTGGCGATCGTATTCAGGTGAAAACAGATTTAATGGGGGTAATTGAAGATATCAACCTTCGCCACACGGTAATTCGTAATTATGAAAATAAGCGCATTATCATTCCTAACTCTGTAATCAGTAACGAAGTAGTTATTAATTCTAACTACGCAGACAGTAAGATTATAAAATGGATTGATATGTCTATTAGCTATGACTCTGATATAGATCTAGCTAGAAAAATTATGCAAGAGGAAGTGCAAGCTCATCCAAATTTCATTGATGGGCGAACACCTGAGCAGTTAGCTAATGAAGACCCTCTAGTGCCGGTGAGGGTTATGTCGATGGGAGAATCATCGGTTAACCTACGAGCATGGGCTTGGGCCGAGGAGCCATCCAAAGCCTTTGTGATGGGAACAGAACTCTTAGAAAGCATAAAAAAACGATTCGACAAAGAAGGGGTAGAAATTCCATATCCACACCGAACCATTGTGTATAAAGAAAAGCCGGGTAGTGACGGATAAATAGGATTAAGCTTCAGAAAAATTACATCTACCCTAAGATTTCACTATTTTGTGGAATCGCTTCCATAAAAGATAATTTAAAGTAAAGTATGTCAGTACAAACCGAAAAATCTGTGAACGATTCTAAAGACGATAAGTATCCATTTAGTTTAACAGAACCTCATAAGCCTACAAATAAAGTGCGCTTTGTAACCGCTGCAAGTTTATTTGATGGTCATGATGCCAGTATTAATATCATGCGTCGCATTTTGCAAAGCTCTGGCGTTGAGGTTATACATTTGGGGCATAACAGATCTGTTCATGAAATTGTAAACTGTGCAATTCAAGAAGACGTGCAAGGGATTGCCATCAGTTCTTATCAAGGTGGACACGTTGAGTACTTTAAGTACATGATTGAACTCCTCAATGAACAAGGTGCGGGCCACATCAAAGTATTTGGTGGCGGAGGTGGTGTAATTGTTCAGGATGAAATTGACGATTTACATGCAGCAGGCGTTTCTAGAATATTCTCTGTAGACGATGGAAGTGATATGGGGCTTCAGGGAATGATTAACTACATGATTCACGAATGTGATTATGACCCTGTTAGCTTAAAAAATGTAGACTTAAGTAAAGCTGTAGAAAAAGATCCAGGTGCGCTTGCAAGGGCTATTACAGCCTTAGAAAATGAGAACGAAGAGGTTCTATCTTTTAAAGAAGGTCAACTCATATTAGCCGACGGTACTGAACTAGCATCCGAAGCTGCAAAGATAATCCCTGTGTTAGGTATTACAGGTACAGGTGGTGCTGGTAAAAGTTCATTGACGGATGAAATCGTTCTCAGATTTTTAACAGAATTTGAGGAGATGAACATCGGTATTATCTCTGTGGATCCATCTAAAATTAAGACAGGTGGGGCTTTATTAGGCGATAGAATCCGAATGAATAGTATAGACACTGAACGTGTTTATATGCGAAGTTTAGCCACCCGTGCATCTAATCGGAGTACAAGTGCAGCACTTAATGGTGCCATAGAGCTGTATAAGCAAGCGGGGTTCGATTTAATCATTGTTGAAACGAGTGGTATTGGTCAAAGCGGTACTGAAATCGTTGATATTGCAGATATTCCGATTTATGTAATGACCTCAGAATACGGTGCAGCAACTCAGCTTGAAAAAATTAACATGCTGGATTTAGCCGATATCGTAGTACTAAACAAATTTGAGAAGAAGGGATCATTAGATGCTATTCGTGATATTAGAAAGCAAATGATTCGAAATAGGGGAGAATGGCACGCAAAACCTGAAGACATGCCAGTTTACCCAACAATTGCTGCTCAATTCAATGATCAAGGAGTAAATAACCTATTTGCTGCAATAGTTGAGAAGATCAATGCGAAGTATTCGTTTGGATGGGCTCCAAAAATCTATACTGATCCAACTCCAGCCGAGAATATTCAAGCACAAGCTATCATCCCGGGAAAAAGAGTTAGATATCTATCTGAGATTTCAGAAACTGTTAGAAGCTATCATGAATGGTCTGAACAACAAGCAGAGATCGCAACGAAATTAGATCAGGTAAGAGGGACTTTAGATCAACTAAAGAGCTGGAAACCTGATAATAAAGAGGTTCTAGAAAACGACCTCACCAAGATGGAAGAACATTGGATTTCTGAATTAGACTCAACGCCAAAAAAGATTCTTGATGGTTGGGACGAACTGTATAACCGTTACAAGCAAGAGACTTTTGATGTTCAAATCCGTGATCGGGTGATTAAGAATCAATTGTATCGTGAAAGCTTAAGTGGATTAAAAATCCCAAGAGTAGCCCTTCCAGATACTAAAAGCGCAGGTGATCGTCTTAAATTCGCTCTAAAAGAAAACTTACCGGGTTATTTCCCTTACACAGCAGGTGTGTTTCCATTCAAAAGGGAAGGAGAAGACCCCACACGAATGTTTGCGGGTGAGGGAACTCCAGAAAGAACCAACAAACGATTCCATTTTGTAAGTGAAGGTTTAGAAGCCGCTCGATTATCAACGGCTTTTGATTCGGTGACTCTGTATGGTGAAGATCCTGGATACCGTCCTGATATCTATGGAAAGATTGGTAATTCTGGGGTAAGCATCTGTACACTCGATGACATGAAGAAACTGTATTCAGGTTTTGAATTAACAAAGCCTACTACCTCTGTTTCGATGACCATTAATGGTCCTGCTCCAATGATCTTAGCAATGTTTATGAATACAGCTATTGATCAAGAAATAGAGCGTTACTTGAAAGCCGAAGGGAAGTGGGAAGAAGCACTTAAAAAGATTGAAAAGAAATACCAAGAAATTGGAGTGCCTGTACCTCAATATTCAAATGATATTCCTGCTGGTAATGACATGTTTGGTCTTGGGCTACTTGGAGTTACAGGAGATGAGTTAGTGAGCAGTGAGGTGTATAATAAGATCAAAGCTCAAACTCTAAGTGTAGTTAGAGGAACTGTTCAGGCGGATATTCTTAAGGAAGATCAAGCTCAAAACACTTGTATTTTCTCTACTGAGTTTGCGCTTAAAATGATGGGTGATATTCAGGAGTATTTCACAGAACACAAGGTGAGGAATTACTACTCCGTTTCAATCTCTGGATATCATATTGCTGAAGCGGGCGCCAACCCTGTAACGCAAGCTGCACTTACACTCGCAAACGGCTTTACCTACGTAGAATACTATTTAGCACGTGGTTTAAGCGTTGATGACTTCGCGCATAACCTGTCTTTCTTCTTCAGTAATGGTTTAGATCCTGAATACGCCGTAATTGGTCGTGTTGCTCGTAGGATATGGGCAGTTGCTATGAAGAATAGATATGAAGCCAACGACCGTTCGCAAAAGCTGAAATATCATATTCAAACTAGTGGTCGTTCACTGCATGCTCAAGAAATTCAGTTTAACGATATCCGTACAACACTACAGGCATTGTTAGCGATTTATGATAATTGTAACTCATTGCATACCAATGCTTATGATGAAGCAATTACCACACCAACTGAGGAGTCAGTACGTAGAGCATTAGCCATTCAGATGATCATTAATAAAGAAATGGGAACGGCTAAAAACGAAAACATAAATCAAGGTTCGTACTTTATTAACGAACTTACTGATTTAGTGGAAGAAGCTATTTTGGCTGAATTCGATAGAATCACGGAACGTGGTGGCGTACTCGGTGCTATGGAGAGTATGTATCAGCGTGGCAAGATTCAGGATGAAAGCCTCTATTACGAAACGAAGAAGCATACCGGTGAGCTTCCAATTATCGGTGTGAACACATTCTTGAAAGAAGGTGTGGAAGAGGAGCAAAAGCCGATCGAGTTGATCCGTTCTACGGAAGACGAGAAAAAGCAACAGATTGATAACCTCGAAGCATTCTGGAAACGCAATGAGGATAGAAGCCCTGCAGCTATCGAACGATTAAAAGAAGTGGCTAGGAACAACGGTAATCTCTTCGAAGAACTAATGGAGACCGTTAAAGTGGCGTCGCTGGGTCAAATATCCCATGCATTGTATGAAGTAGGTGGTCAATACCGCCGAAATATGTAACAAGCATCACATTTCAATAAAAAAGGCTTCCACATGGAAGCCTTTTTTGTATCAAGTAAGTAATGCGGTGATATTTTACTTCTAAGCTGCTGAAGCTTTGTTTTGGTAGTATTTGTCTTTTAACCAGAATGAAACTCTTACAAGTAGAATTAGGGCGGGTACTTCAACAAGTGGACCTATTACTCCAGTAAATGCTTGTCCGGAGTTTAGGCCGAACACGGCAATAGCTACAGCAATGGCTAATTCAAAATTATTGCCAGCAGCAGTGAATGAAATCGCGGCGTTCTTATCATATTCAGCTCCTAAGGCTTTGCTAACGAAGAACCCGATTAGGAACATAACTGTGAAGTAAATAAGCAGTGGGATGGCAATTTCAACAACATCCATAGGAATCTGAATGATCATCTCACCCTTTAGTGAGAACATTACCACAATGGTAAATAGGAGTGCAATAAGCGTTAAGGGCGATATGCGTGGCAAAAATTGGGTTTCATACCACTCACGACCTTTCATTCTAACTAATACTATTCTGCTTAAAGCGCCTAAGGCAAAAGGAATACCCAGATAAATAGCTACACTTTCAGCGATGGTAATTATGGATATATCGACGATAGCGCCTTCGAAACCAAAATAGGGTGGAAGAATGGTTATGAATATCCACGCATAAAAACTGTATGCGAATACTTGAAAGATGCTATTCAGCGCAACCAGGCCTGCACCATATTCACTACTTCCTTCTGCTAAATCATTCCATACTAGAACCATGGCAATACACCGTGCCAGGCCAATAAGTATTAAGCCTATCATGTATTCAGGCTGATCATTTAAGAAAATAACAGCCAATGAAAACATTAAAATGGGGCCTACTATCCAATTCAGGAATAATGAAATAGATAGTATCTTAACATTACGGAACACTTTGGGCAACAATGCATAATCTACTTTAGCTAATGGTGGATACATCATCAATATTAGCCCAATTGCAATAGGAATATTGGTTGAACCGCTTGAATAATTGTTAATTGTATTTGGGAAGTCGGGGAAGAAATATCCGATTCCAACTCCTACAAACATGGCTAAGAAAATCCATACAGTTAGGTAAGAGTCTAAAAAATTTAGTTTTTTGGAGGCCATTCTACCGTTGAAAATTTATAGATGATAATTACATTGCAATATTACGATTAAATAAACTTGAAGTAAACCACGAAAAGGAGATAGTGTTGATAGATGTTGTAAAAATTTATGGACTCCTATGAAAAAGATATATGACGTGATTGTAATTGGATTAGGCTCGATGGGTTCTTCATCCATTTACCATTTAGCCTCAAGGGGACTGGAGGTGTTAGGGATTGAGCAGTTCGGTATTGGAAACAGCAAAGGGTCTCATTCAGGGCAGAGCAGGTTGGTTCGGAAGGCATATTTCGAACATACCGATTATATCCCATTACTAAATAAGGCCTATGAAGGATGGGACCATTTAGAGGCTATAACGGGTAAGCAATTGTACTATCCTACCGGCATCGCATATTTTGGTGATCCAGAAAATGAAATCATAAGAGGGGTTCGGGATGCTGCTACCCAATACAGTATTCCACTTAGTGATATTCCAGGTAATTTTGAGCGACTAATAGATACCCCAGCTCACTACACATCATTTTTAGAGGGTAATGCGGGCTATGTCTTCACGATTGAAGCTATTCAGGCTTATGTAGAAGCCGCAAAGTTAAAGGGTGCGAATATCCTTAATCATGAGAAAGTAGAAGAGGTGACGGAATCGGAGGGTGTGTGTGATGTGATTACCAATAAGGGGGGTTACAAAGCAAAAAAGGTGGTGTTTACAGCTGGAGCATACATAAACGAATTATTAGAAATTCCTGCTTCAAAGTTTGAAGTTACACAACAAACGCTTTGGTGGGCTAGCTCAGATAAACCTGACTCAGAAATTAGTGATCTACCGTGCTGGGTGATAACTGATGAAAATTACGATGGACTCTTCTATGGTTTTCCCTTATTAAATTCGCCGTTTAAGAAAGGTGAAAAGCTAATTAAGATCGCGCATCATGTAAAAGGTGAAATCGTTGAACAACATAATGATAAAAGAATTATATCAGATAAAGAATTAAATAAAATTGAGTATATAGTTAATAAATACATGGATAATTATATAAATCAAATAAAATCAGTAACTGAATGTTTTTATACCTACTCAAAAGATGGGCACTTTGTATTGGATATTATTCCCAATTCAAATGAAAAATTTGTGATTGCTTCTGGGTTTAGTGGGCATGGGTTTAAGTTCATACCCGTAGTTGGTGAGATAATAGCTGATCTTGTGATAGATGGTAGCAGTAGTTTACCTATTGAGTTCTTATCATTACAGCGTTTCAATTCTTAACGGGTATATATGCCGTCACCACAAAGTATTTTAATTCTTGGCTCTGTTTGGCCCGAGCCTAAATCATCGGCCGCTGGCACACGAATGATGCAATTAATCGAGTTCTTTCAGGAGCAAGGAGTAAAGGTGTACTTTGCGTGTTCTGCTTCAAATATGGAGTTTTCAGAGGATTTAGCAGCATTAAACATATCTAAATACTCCATTAAGCTAAATGATTCTTCTTTTGATTCATTTCTTGTAAAGCTGAACCCAACCTATGTGTTATTCGATCGGTTTATGACGGAAGAACAATTCGGGTGGCGGGTTGCTGAACATTTACCTGAGGCTATCAGACTATTGGATACTGAAGATTTGCATTGTTTGCGGTTTGCGCGTGAGCAAGCTTTAAAAGCTAATGAGGATTTTGAAATTCAGGCCCTCTATAATATAAAGGCAAAAAGGGAGATTGCTAGTATTCTTAGATGTGATTTAACCCTTATGATTTCTAAATATGAAATCAACATTTTAAAGGATGTTTTCCATGTTGATAGTTCATTATTAGTGTATGTTCCGTTTTTTTATTCATATGAACAACAAGGTTTTAATTCATTTAAATCATACAATGAGAGAAGTGATTTTATAAGCATAGGTAACTTTTTTCATCCCCCAAATTGGGATGCAGTTCGTTATTTAAAAGAATCGATTTGGCCAGCAATTCGAGCAAAATTACCATCGGCAAAGTTGTCGGTTTTTGGAGCATATACCTCCCCAAAAGTGGAACAACTTCATAATCCAAAACAAGGGTTTTTAATTAAAGGTAGAGCAGATTCAGCATTGGAGGTCATACATGATTCAAGAGTCATGTTAGCACCTCTTAGATTCGGAGCTGGACTAAAAGGAAAGTTGTTTGATGCCATGTTGTGTAGCACGCCTTCTGTTACTAGTTCTATAGGGGCTGAAGGGATGATTGTAGAAGGGCAGCAATGGCCAGGATTTATAGAAGATGAAATCGATCAATTCGTTGATAAAGCTGTTGAATTATACGCGGATGAACCACTATGGAACAATAAAAGTGCACTGTCCAATTCTATTTTGAAGGCTAATTTCGATAAAGATGTGCACTATCAAACACTTAGTTCAAGCATGGACAAACTAAAACAGAACCTGAAACGTCATAGAGATAGAAATTTTTTAGGTCAGATTTTGCATCACCATACAGCAGGGGCCTATAAGTATATGTCGAAATGGATAGAAGAAAAGAATAAAAAATAGTAGGTCTTTTAGTACATTTGGTAGAACTATTATATGAGGGTTATAGAATAGATGAGTAGATCAAGACAAAATCGAACTAAACTTACCAACGATTTGAGTAGAGGTGAGGATGATTTTGAGTCAATCAATGAAGAAAATACGGATAAAAACGACTATCAAAATCCGACTAAAGAATTTTCACTGAGTGAAGATCAAATTCAAAAGAGAAACCGATGGGTGCTCACCATCTTTTGTATAGGAGCGGCATTATGGTATTTAGATCTCAATCCGTTCAACACCTCGGCTAAGGTTGCAGATAACATTGCTAGTAATGTTGAAGCCCGAATCTCGGAACGGGCTCAAGCAAGAACATCTGATAGAACTGATTTACCAATCATTCCTTCTCAAGACTTTGATCAAAGTTTTGAAACATACAGCCAAAGTCTAGAGCCTTTATTTGAGGAATTTGATTTTAGTGCTGCTAACCTTCAATCCTTTTATTCTAGCCAAATCCCTCAAGCCTATTTAGAAGGACTTCAAGATCTCGATTACCTTAATGAAGTAAGTGCAACTGAAGTCACAGCACTATATACCAATGGTGTACCCATTGCATATTTATCGGAATTATCTGACTTAGATTACCTAGACGTTCATTCACCTACAGCCATAATAGGATTATATTCGAATGGGGTTCCTACGCAGTATATGAGCGAATTAGAAGAAATTGATTATCTAGAAGACTTAAGTTTTGCCCAACTGATAGCTATGTATTCAAATGGGGTGGAATCAGATTATATCGCTCACTTAGAGGAGTTAGATTATCTAGACGAAATCAATTTTGCGGGTGTAATTGGCTTATATACCAGCGGTGTTCCCAAATCATATCTCACCGAGCTTGATCAAGAGGATCTATTAGATGAGCTAAGTTTTACGGACGTCATCAGTATGTACCACCAAAGCAACTAATCTGATTGAAGGGCATAAAAAAGCCTCCAATTTGGAGGCTTTTAATTCAATACATAAAAACTAAAAGTTTCAGCTTAATTAACAGCTAAAGATCCTTGAAGCTTAATACTTGTAGTAGCTTCAGCACTTTGAGGATACTCTTCAGTAATGGTTGTTAATAGCGAGCTAGCTTTATCTTCATTACCTAGTTCAATATAAACTTCAGCAGCTTTCAGAAGATTAAAAGGAGTAGTTGAGTTGTTTACATCCCAGTTAGCAGCTTCTTCGAATTTCTTTGCAGCAGCTTCTAAGTCGCCATTGAGTTCTAAAAGGGTAGCGTGGAATGACTTTGATCCAACACCCATAATACCTTTCGAATGCTCGTACTCATTGATGTATGCTAAGGCATCTTGGTAGTTATCTAGCTTGAAGTGAGATACAGCAGCATAGTATGTTGCTAAGTTGCCTGCGTTAGTGCCAGCATAGTCGTCTGCTATTTGAATAAAACCATAAGCTAGTGTGTACTCGTCACCATTTAATGCAGTTGCGTAATCACCTTCAGAGTAACTCTTTTCAGCTGTAGCAAGATAGTTTTGAGCCTCAGCTTCTTGATTGCCTGAGTAATAGTTATAGCCGATGTAGATACCAATAATGGCTACAAATGAGATTAGAACAGATAGAATAGTCGTTTTATTCTGATTGTAGTAACCAACCGCTTGCGTGTATTTATCAAGTAACGGATCGTGTTCCAACTCTTCTTTTGTGAAATTCTTAGTCATGATTTTATTCTAGTTAATTTTTTGCTTCAATTTTCAAAAATAAGGCTTTTATGATATATCCAAAATGGAATTAAGAGATAGTACCGCTTTTTATTTCGAGTAGTATATCGGATCGCTGGGCGATGCTTTTTTCATGGGTAATCAAAAGTACTGAAACCCCATCACGATCTCGTAACTCAAACAACATATCTAAGATAATCTGAGTGTTGGCATCATCTAAATTACCAGTGGGCTCATCAGCTAATATCAGTTTAGGCTCATTCATCAAGGCCCGAGCCATAGACACTCTTTGTTGTTCTCCACCCGAGAGTTGAGTAGGGCGATGATTACGTCGTTCGGCCACTCCAAATCGCTCCATGAGCTTCAATGCACGTTCCGTTGCCTCCTCTATCGATTTGCCGGATATGAGAGCTGGCATGGCAATATTTTCTATTGCTGTGAACTCAGGTAGCAAGTGATGAAATTGAAATACGAAGCCAATGTTCTTGTTTCTAAAGGTAGCGAGCTCATTATTCTTCAATGAACTAATATCTGTATTGCCCCAAAGTACCGAGCCAGAATCAGGTTTGTCTAGCCCACCAACTATATGGAGTAGGGTGCTTTTTCCACTTCCACTTGAGCCTACGATGGAAGTGATTGTTGCTTCTGGTACATCAATATCAACACCTCGAAGTACTTCTAAAGGAGCTCCACCGTTTTCATCTTCGAAACTCTTATGGATGCCTCTGGCAGATAGAAGTATTGAGTTCGACATCTTATTCTTCGCTTGAATTAAACTCAGGGTAAGTCACTTGTTCGATATGAACGCATTTACCCGTTTCTGTATTCACTTTCGCAAATACTCCACATAAATGATTATCGCCATTTGCTGCTTGGTATTTTTGGTGAACACCCGTCATAAACCGCTTAATGGCCACTTTCTTGTCCATGCCTATAGAAGAATTAAATGATCCCGTCATTCCAGCATCAGTTTGATATCCTAAGCCTTTTGGAAAAATCCGTGCATCTCCGGTAGGGATGTGGGTATGTGTTCCCACCATCACAGAAGCTCTTCCATCAATATGCCAAGCTAGTGATATTTTTTCTGCAGTTGCTTCCGCATGCATATCTACAAAAATGATGTTCGTTTCTTCACTAATCTTCGAAAGCGCCCAATCGGCGGCACTAAAAGGATCGTCAATTGGCTTCATGAAGGTTCGACCCTGTAAGTTCAATACACCAATCTTCAAGGATGTATTTGGAATAGTATATACTCCATAACCAAAACCTACATTTCCTTTTGGATAATTGAGAGGGCGGAGGATGGTGTTATTCTCTCGCATGTAATTGAAGACTTTCCATTTATCAAATGAATGATCGCCTCCGGTTATAACATGTACACCCGTTTTATGTAAGCTTTTAATAATAGAGTCGTTGATGCCATGACCTTCATGCGAATTCTCTCCATTCGCTATAACAAAGTCTGCATCGTATCTCTTAATTAAACTGGGTAAAACGGTTTCTACTAAACTAAGTCCTGGAGAGCCAACAATGTCTCCTACAAACAAGATGCTGATAGTTTCAGCCACAATAATTTCCTTCTATTTATAATATTACTCGTCTTTGATGCTTTCTAATAAACGTTCAAGACTTTTATTCACTCTCTCCATCATGTGATGTTCGTTTTTCTCTAATTCAGAAGTATTACTTCTAGCTTCGAAAAGCTCCTCGGCAATACTCAGAGCGGCTAACGACATCACTGTTGATTCAGGTTGTTTTACTAATTGTTCTCTATACTTTTTGAAGCGCTCATCAACATAATTACAGATTCGAATCATGTTTTCTTCTTCGCTGTCTTCAACTTTAAGCGGGTACTGCTTGCCTAAAATGGTGACTTTAATAGATTTCATGACTCAGAACTTAGGTGATGATCGATTTTCTGGATAAGTCCATTGATATGCTGTCGCATAGCCAATCTTTCAGATTCATTAATAGCAGAAAAAATATCGGTTTGTTTATCCTGGGCTTCAACTAACTTGGATCTCAACTTTGCATTCTCACGCTTCAGTTCTTTCACCTCGTTCTTCAACCCTGCAACCTCTTCACTAATAGATTCTAGTAGCTCCCTAAATCGTTCGCTTTGTTTACCAAGTTGATTCATGCAATTTTAAACCTATGATCTAAGTTTAGCAGAAAATTTCTTTTCCATTGATTTAACTATACGTTGAATAATAGGTTCTACTTCTTTGATATTCAAGGTTTTGTTAGGATCAATGAAATTCAGCCTGAAGGCAATACTTTTCTTTCCTTTCCCTATAGATTCACCTTCAAACACATCAAAAATATCAATGCTCTTAAGGGTGTTTCCTGCGTTATTCTTGATGTCACCCATCATGCTATCTGCAGGTGTGTCTGTATCCACAACGAAGGCAACATCAAAGTCGAAACTAGGGAATTTTGGAATAGGGGTAAAGGTAGATTCTTTAATGGTGCCCAATGCATCAGAGATAACATTTAAACTAAATTCACCAATGTATACCTCATGCTTAACATCATAAGTATCACGAAGTTTTTTATCTAGTACATTAACTCTACCAAGCTCACGCTTTTTGTATTGGTAACTTAATGTTTGGTCATCAACTCTCTTTATCTTGATAGACGAAGCTAAACCTAATTTGGTGAAGAACGCATCTACTAGAGCTTTGAGATCAAAGATACTATATGGTTCTGCTTTTCCTGTCCAATGTTCTTGATGCCTAAAACCTGATAGCCCTAATAACACATGAGTTTGCTCATTGATACCATCGTGGTAAGAAGCGTTTTCTGAATTAAGGAATACATTTCCTACTTCAAAAAATCGAATATTCGATGCGCTTCTATTAAAATTGAATTCAGCTGAGCGTAAGAATCCATGCTTTAAAGTTGGTCTCATCGTGCTCATATCACGATTCAAAGGATTCAATGAAACTATAATTTCATCTTCACCCACAAAATTCTTGGCCTCTTTTTCTGAGATAAGAGAATTCGAGTAAATCTCTCTAAGTCCTAGTGAAACTCCGATTGATTTAACTTTTGAAACTAATAACTCCCAATCTGTTAATGGCTCAGTAGATACATAAATACCATGTCCTAGGGATTCAATTTTGTTGTAATCGAATAATCGACCTACTTCTTCAATTAAATCCACTTCGCGCTCTAAATCAGGGCGGAAAGTAGGAATTCTAAAAGTCGCTGTATCTTCGTTGCTGTTTAGTACTTCTAATTCAAGGCCGTCAACGATATCTAAGATTTCATTTACCTCTAATGAAGTACCAAGAAGCCTATTAACGTATTCCTTTCTGAGCGTGATTTCTTTAGGTTCTGTTTTAATTGGGTGGATATCTACTAGTTCCTTTTCAGCAGTACCTCCACATACTTCTAAAATCAAATCGGCCGCTCTTTGAGCTGCAAAAGCCTGTAATTGAGGATCGATGCCACGCTCAAAGCGATAGGAAGCATCTGTTTGCAGCTGCTGAAGCTTTGAAGTTTTTCGTACAGAACCCGGATCGAAATATGCGCTTTCAATTAAGATATCAGTGGTGTTTTCACTTACTTCTGAGTTTACACCACCCATTACACCAGCTATGGCAATAGGACCACTTCCATCACAAATAAAGAGGGTGCCCGCTGCACACTTTCTTTTCAGATGGTCGAGTGTTTCAAATTCAATCTCTTCATCGAACTCTTTAACAATAATCTCTTTATTGCTGATTTCAGCAAAATCGAAGGCATGTAGTGGTTGACCCAATTCTAGCATCACATAGTTCGTGATGTCTACCACATTGTTCACTGGACGAACACCTACGGCTTGTAGTTTGTCTTGTAGCCACTTTGGAGAGTCTTCAATAGTCACGCCTTGAATTAACTTGGCTGCGTATCTATGGCACTTATCACTTTCTACTTTTATAGCGTAAGAAGGTGAGTTCGTAGATACTTTGCTATCATTTACTGAAGGTTTTACAAGCTCAAGGTTTAAAGCTGCCGCAATATCTCTTGCTACTCCTAAATGTCCCGTTGCATCAGGGCGGTTGGGTGTAATTGCAATTTCTATTACTGTGTCTTGATAGAGGTCAAATATCTCGTTTATTGGTGTTCCAACTTCGAGATCCTCATCTAATACCATGATACCAGCATGATCGGTACCTAAGCCAAGTTCGTCTTCCGCACAAATCATTCCATAAGAATCTTCACCACGAAGCTTGGCTTTTCTTAGAGTTAGGTTGCTACCATCATCTAATTTAATAGGAAGGGTAGAGCCTACTTTTGCAACAGGCACTTTTTGCCCTTCCGCTACATTCTTTGCACCGCATACAATTTGAACGGTCTCATCACCTAAATCTACTTGGCATACTTTTAAGCGATCCGCATTCGGGTGTTGAACCGTTGATGTAACAAGCCCAACTACTACACCATCTAGCATACTGCCGTATTCTTCGATCCCTTCAACTTCTAAGCCAATAAGAGTAAGCTTGTCAGCTAATTCATCTGGGCTAATGTCTAAGTCAATAAATTCTTGAAGCCAGTTATAAGATATTTTCATTAAATCGTAATCGAGTCTTTATTAATTGAACTGTTCTAAGAAGCGGATGTCATTTTCATAAAATGAGCGAATATCATCGATGCCATGTTTGAGTATAGCGATGCGTTCAACGCCCATTCCCCATGCAAAACCAGTGTAAACTTCAGGGTCTATTCCAGATGCTTTGAATACATTCGGGTCTACCATACCAGAACCTAATATCTCTAGCCATTTTCCTTTACCATTGCTTTCCCACCATACATCCATCTCTAAACTTGGTTCAGTAAAAGGGAAAAACCCAGGGCGTAAGCGATACTTTACATCACTGCCGTACATAAGTTTAACAAAAGTAATTAAAGTTTCTTTGAGGTCGGCTACACTCACATTCTTATCAACATACAAGGCTTCTACTTGGTGAAATAAGAAATAGGATTTAGCACTTACTGCTTCATTCCTATATACACGTCCTGGCATAATCGCTCGGATAGGAGGAGCTTGTTTCTCCATGAGTCTAATCTGAACTGGTGAAGTGTGTGTACGAAGTACTAGGTCATCAACATCTGGGTCGTCCGACTTCCTAATAAAAAAGGTGTCCTGTTCATCTCTTGCAGGATGGTTAGGAGGGAAGTTTAGTGCGGTGAAGTTATGAAAGTCATCTTCAATTTCAGGCCCATCCGCAATAGTGAATCCCAAACGGTAAAAAATCTTTTTCATGTCCTCTAGTGTCTGCGTTAATGGATGCAAAGATCCTATAGGCAGAGTAGGGGCGGTTAGCGTAATATCATCGAGTGCAGTTTTGGCGCTAGTGGTTGATGATTCAAATTCTGATTTAAGAGCGTCAAAGCGAGCTTGAGCGATGTTCTTTGCATCGTTCATGGCTTTACCAAAAGCAGCTTTATCTTCTTTAGGCACTTTACCCATCATTTTGAAGAGCGATTGCACTTTTCCATTTTTTGAGAGGAAAGTGAGTCTGAAATTTTCTAATTCATCGGAGTTGGTTACCGAGAAAGAATTGATTTCATCTATTAATGCTTTTACTTGTTCAAGCATAAAATTTATTTGGGATTCGAGATTATTAGCTAGGTCTGAAAATAAAAAAACCGGTAAACCTAATTTATAAGATTTACCGGCTTTATAATAAGCAAGATTGCAATTAAGCTGTAGCTTCCTTCACAATGGCAGCAAACGCGTCGGCATCGTGAACCGCTAGATCTGCAAGAACTTTACGGTTAATCTGCATGTCTTTCTCTTTCATGGCGTGCATGAGTCGAGAGTATGAGATTCCGTTAATTCTAGCAGCAGCATTGATTCGAACGATCCATAATCTGCGGAATGTACGTTTACGGTTTTTGCGATCACGGTATTGGTACTGTAGACCTTTCTCTACCGCATTTTTCGCTATCGTGTATACATTCTTACGCTTGCCCCAGTAACCTTTCGCTTGATTCAGAATCTTTTTGCGACGGCGACGGGAAGCCACTAAGTTTGATGAACGTGGCATTTTGTATAGATTTTAGGATTAAAATTTGTAAGGAATAAGCTCTTTTACTTTTGGTGTATCCGCATCAGTCACGATGGTAGATTCGCCGAGCTTTCTCTTAGTTTTACTGCTTTTCTTAGTAAGAATATGGCGCTTAAAAGCTTTCTTACGCTTAATTTTACCAGAACCGGTAACCTTAAAGCGCTTCTTAGCACCACTATTACTTTTCATTTTTGGCATTGTTACTACACCTGCTTTGTGAAAATTTAAAGACTACAAAGATAGACAGAATAGTCCGTCATATCAATACGTAAGGTGTCTTTATTTTGGGGTCAACATCATAATCATTCGGCGGCCTTCCATATTCGGCTTTGCCTCAATTTTTGCGATGTCTTCCAAGCTTTTAGCAAGTTGTAATAGAAGCAGTTCACCCTTCTCGGTGTATAGCATATCACGGCCACGGAATTGCACAGTTGCTTTTACCTTATCACCACTTTCAAGAAATTCTTTGGCATGACGAGTCTTGAACTCTAAATCATGATCATCGGTGTTAGGGCGGAAGCGAAGCTCTTTTACCGTTACGGTATGTTGCTTTTTCTTAGCTTCTTTTTCCTTCTTCTTTTTCTCGTACATATACTTACCGTAATCAATGATCTTGCATACAGGTGGATTCGCATCCGGTGCAACTTCCACAAGATCAAGGTTGTACGATTCAGCAAGCTTAAGTGCTCGATCTGTTGTGGTTACTTCATGGCCATTGTCAGGTTTTATTACTCGTACCTGCGCGGCTCTGATGTTCTCATTAATTCTGGTCTTATCAGCAGGTTCTGGCCTGCCCATTGGTCGTCTTGCGATATTATCCTCTTCGGTTTAGTTAATCTTCAGGAAGTCTTTTTTGTTCAATCTCTTTCAACGTATCAGAAAGAAAATCAGAAAAAGTGAAAGTTCCAATATCTCCTTTACGATGTCTTCGTACAGAAACCGTGCCAGCTTCTTGTTCCTTGGCACCTACTATAAGCATGTACGGCACTTTGTCAGTTTCGGCATCTCTAATCTTACCGCCAATCTGCTCGCTACGGTCATCAAGGGTTACTCGAACACCTTTTTCTTTAAAAGCTTCTACACATTTCTGTGCATATTCGTTCTGATCATCTGATATTGGAAGCACACGAATTTGTTCCGGAGAGAGCCATAATGGGAAGTTTCCAGCAAAATGTTCAATCAAGATACTCGTAAATCTTTCCATTGATCCAAATGGAGCGCGGTGTATAATAACCGGGCGATGCTTGTCATTATCAGATCCTACATAAGTAAGATCGAATCGTTCTGGCATTACATAATCTACTTGAACGGTACCTAGTTGCCACTTACGGCCAATAGCATCTCGAATTATAAAATCAATTTTAGGTCCGTAGAAACTAGCTTCGCCTGGAGCAATGGTATAATCTAATCCCATTTCATCGGCAACTTCTTGAATCTCACTTTGTGCGCGTTCCCAGTATTCCATTTCTCCACCGTATTTTTCGTCGTTTTCATCACGGAAAGAAAGACGAATGTCGACAGGCATACCAAAAGTGTCGAACACGTAATTGGTAAGGTCAATGGTGTGCTTAATTTCTTGCTTCAATTGATCGTGAGTACAGTAAATATGAGCATCATCTTGAGTGAAACCTCTTACACGGGATAAGCCACTTAATTCACCTGACTGCTCATAGCGGTATACCGTACCAAACTCAGCTAAACGTAGCGGTAGGTCTCTATAGCTACGCATTTCATTCGAATAAATACGGTGATGGTGAGGACAGTTCATCGGCTTCAACATGTACTCTTCGTCATCTACTTCAATAGGATCGTATTGAGAGTCTTTGTAATAAGGGTAATGCCCTGAAGTTTTATAAAGTTCTAAACTTCCAATATGTGGGGTGATTACTTCTTGATAACCACGCTCGAATTGTTCGTCTCTTAGAAATTGTTCTAGAGTTCGGCGTAGTCTTGTTCCTTTTGGCAACCAAACGGGCAAGCCACTACCAATCATCTTATCGATCATATAGATGCCGAGCTCTTTCCCTAGTTTTCTATGGTCGCGCTTCTTAGCCTCTTCAACCATGGTTAGGTGCTCTTCTAACATCTTTTGTTTAGGGAAAGAAATCCCGTAAATACGAGTTAGCTGCTTGCTGTTATTATCGCCTCTCCAATAAGCACCGGCTAAACTAGTTAGCTTAATGGCTTTCACAATGCCCGTATTAGGGATGTGAGGACCTCTACATAAATCAGTAAATGAACCTTGAGTATAGAAAGTGATTGACCCGTCTTCTAATCCTTCAATCAAGTCAACCTTATACTCATTGCCTTTTTCTTTGTAGAATTCTAGAGCTTCTTGCTGCGTAATTTCTCTACGGTCGAACGTATTTTTATTTCTAGCTAGTTCAATAAATTTCTTTTCAATTTGAGCTAGATCATCTTGAGTGATACTCTTGTCACCAAAATCAATATCGTAGTAGAACCCACTTTCGATAGGAGGACCAATACCAAACTTTGCTTCCGGATAAAGTTCTTGAATGGCTTCAGCTAAAATATGTGCTGAAGAATGCCAGAACGTATATTTACCATCTTCCGTATCCCAAGTATTGATAGCAATTGTTGCGTCTTCATTAATATCTCGATCTAGATCAATGATTTCGCCATTAACGGTAATGCTAAGTGCGGCTCTTGCTAGCCCTGATGATATAGATTCTGCAATTTGATACCCCGTGGTACCTTTTGGGTATTCACGCTTTGATTGGTCGGGAAGGGTGATAGTAATATGTTGTTCAGACATTTATAATGATTTATAACTGCTTTAATTAGGCTTCTAAGATAGGAATAATATGCATTGGGGCGAAGAAAATTGTTACATATTCAAAAGTAAAATTGGATTAAATAATGAAGATAATGCATATTCACAGCACTAAATTAACTGGACATAATGGGTATATCTTTTTTTGAGTCGCAACCAATGTTTGTTTGCGACCAATTAACACTAAAGATATTGTGTGCAAATGAAGCTGCAGTATCTAAATTAGGGTACAATTTAAAAGAATTAGTGGGACGTCCACTTACGCTACTGGGAAAACAAATTGTTCTAACTGAAGATCAAGTAGAGGATAGCACAATTGTTTCAAATGAAACCTGGGAGATTAAAACTAAAGATAAGCAGTTACTTTATTTCCAGTATTCGTCACATCTAATAAAGCATCAAGGTCAACCCGCTAAAGTTGTGGTTGCTCATGATATCACTGATATCATCCGAGATAAGGATGTAAATAAAGTGCCTTTCTCGTATCCGATAGGGTTTCATGATTTCCCACTTGCTGAGTTAGAATGGGATATGAGCCTCAAGATTCTACGTTGGTCTAAAAAATCATCCGAACTATTTGGGTACACTCAAGAAGAAATACTCCACAATCAATACGTTCTCAAGGATATTCTTAAACCAGATTTCGAATTACTGGTAAAAAGTATAGAGAAAGATTCAACCTATTCGAATCGAAACACCAGAACTATTCGATTAAGGAATCGCAATAAGCATGGGGATATCGTCGAATGTGAATGGTATAACTCCTATTTACACGACAAAAATGGAAAAATCTCTTCCATTTATTCAGTGATCAAGGATGTAACGGTTGTACGGGCAGCTCTGCGGAAATATGAGCAGACCATGGGAAGTTTTCGTGATCTCTATAATTCTATTAGTGATGCTATTTATTTGTTGAATTACGAAGGTACTATCATAGATGCTAATACCGGAACGGAGGAAGTGTTTGGGTATTCTAGGTCGGAGATGCTTGGTCAGGATATTCGATTCCTAGGTGCAGGGGGTAAGTTTTCAGAGGAAAAAGTTCGTAAGTATTTAATTAGAGCCCAAAAAGGTGAATCCATCAAGTATGAAGGATGGGGTAAGAAAAAGAATGGAGAGGTATTCCCAACAGAAGTTCTGATAAATGCGGGTTCGTTCTTAGATGAAGAAGTATTGATTGTAGTGGAACGGGATATCTCTGAACGGCTGCTCTCTCATGAAGTTTTAAAACATCGAGAAAGTCTATTTAGCAATCTATTTCATTCTAGTCCTATTGGTATTGCATTACTGAATAACCACCACGAGATAGACCGCATTAATGATAGCTTCGCGAATATTTTTGGGTATCAGGAAGAGGAAATTAAAGGACTGGAATTAGATAAACTGATTGTGCCTGATGATGGGATCGATGATGCTACAGAGTTATCTAATAGTAAAACGGCTAAGGTGTATACAGGAAAACGAAAGACCAAAGATGGCTCTATAATCGATGTAATTGTATGTGCTGTTCCTGTAATAGTAGATAATAGAGTAATAGCCGTTTATGGTATCTATGTAGATATTACCGATCGGAAAGATGCTGAAGAAAAACTAAAGCGAAATCTTCGGGAGAAAGAAGTATTACTTGCTGAGATCCATCACAGAGTAAAAAATAACTTGGCAGTTATTACTGGTTTGTTAGAATTACAATCGCTTACGGTAGATAATTCAAGTGCTCAAACGGTGCTTAAAGACAGTCAGATGAGAGTGAACTCAATTGCCATGGTACATGAGCTGTTGTATCAAAGTGAAGATTTCTCTCAAGTATCTATTCAGAATTACTTGCGTGAATTAAGTAAGGTCATTTCATTATCGCTGATGAATCGTACTGTCCCGATCGATATCGCCTTTGATTTGGATGAGGTTGAATTGGAGATCACTCAAGCTATACCATGTGGACTACTTTTAAATGAAATTTTGACCAATAGTTATAAGCACGCATTTCAAGGTAAAAACGAAGGTCAAATTTGGGTGAGTTTTAAGAAAGTTGGAGAGGAATTGGTGTATTCAATTCGTGATAATGGAATTGGGTTGCCTTCCAATGATGAAGAGAAGAAGCGGAAATCATTAGGTATGACGTTAATCAGAACCTTAGGTAAACAGCTTCAAGCTGAAACAGAAATTCGAAGTGAAAATGGAGTGCTTTTCGAATTCAAGTTTAAAAAAAAAGTGATTCAGCCCAGGGTTGAGGTCTAAAAGGAGTAGGGCAAGTTGTGGTGGGAGTGCGTCCGGCTGGATTCGAACCAGCGACCCCCACAATGTCAATGTGATACTCTAACCAACTGAGCTACGGACGCATTTTTAAGAAAGTGCCAAATATAGATAAGTTTCTTGCAATCCTTCAATCATTATTCTTTTTGATTGCGTATCTTTGCAGCCAATTTTAAGTTATTTGGCATGATCAACCGCAGACACGTAAGAGAAACTGTTCTACAAGCGCTATACGCATATAAGCAAAGTGGCGATAGCGTACAGTATATCACAGACACTATCATCAAAGAGCAAGCAGGCGGTGAGAAAGAAGCACGTCGTTTTGCTGAGAAACTATTTTTTACCACGCTCGAATCTGAGAACGAGCTTGACGAAATCATCAAAAAACATATCAAAAACTGGGACATTGAACGATTAGCACTCATCGATACACTCGTGCTACGTATGTCGCTTTGTGAATTTTTGAATTTCGAAGAAATACCAACCAAAGTAACCATTAACGAGGCTATCGAAATCGTTAAGAAATTTTCGACGGCCAAATCTAGCAGATTTGTTAATGGTATTTTAGATGCATCCTTAGAGGAATTAAATAGGGAAGGCAAAGTATCTAAAAAAGGCCGAGGTCTGATCGACCATTCCGTGAATAAATAGATCATCAATTTTATAATATCTTCAATTTCTGAACAACTATGAGTTTAAAGTGTGGCATCGTAGGTTTACCAAATGTGGGTAAATCAACATTATTTAATGCATTAAGTAACGCAGGCGCTGAGTCTGCCAATTTCCCATTTTGTACAATCGATCCGAATGTAGGTTTGGTTTCTGTACCTGATGAGAGATTAACAAATCTTGCCAACCTAGCTCAATCAGCTAGTGTAATTCCTGCAACCATAGAGTTTGTTGATATCGCTGGCTTGGTAAAAGGAGCAGCAGAAGGAAAAGGAAAGGGGAATGCCTTTTTATCTCACATTCGTGAAGTGGATTTAATTATTCATGTAGTTCGTTGTTTTGATGATGATGACATCATTCATGTTGAAGGCGGCGTAGATCCAGAACGTGATATTGCAATCATCGAAGAAGAGCTGATTTTAAAAGATCTAGAGAGTGTTGAAAAGCGTGTAGATACGTTAAAGAAGCAATCTAAAAGCGGTGATAAAGCCTTTAAAGCGCAATTAGCGGTAGCTGAACGATTACGCGAGCATTTAGAAAATGGAAACTCAGCACGATTGTTTGAAGCAAACGAAGATGAAAAAGAAGCATACAAAGACCTTATGCTATTGTCATCTAAGCAGGTGCTTTATGCTTGCAATGTTGGTGAAACAGAATTGGATTCTGGGAATGATTATGTTGAGACGGTAAAGAAAATTGCAGCTCAGCATGATGACGAAGTGGTAATGTTTTGTGCTAAAATTGAAGCAGAAATTGCCGAACTAGATGCTGAAGAAAAAGAGATGTTTCTAGAAGAACTTGGACTAACAAGTGCCGGACTAGATCGCTTAATTAACTCTGCCTATAAAGAACTAGGCTTAATTACCTATTTTACTGTAGGGCCAAAAGAAGCAAGAGCTTGGACTATTAGAAAAGGAACTAAAGCTCCTCAGGCTGCTGGAGTAATCCACACTGACTTCGAAAGAGGCTTTATCCGCGCAGAGACTATAGCGTATAATGATTTTGCTGAACTTAAATCAGAAAAAGCAGCTAAAGAAGCGGGTAAAATGCGTCAAGAAGGTAAAGAGTATGTAGTTGCCGATGGTGATGTGATGCTTTTTAGATTTAATGTTTAAACCCATATTGCCTAAACTTCTAATGTTGTAGGGGTTTATTTTTTAGTATTCTGAACCTAGGGGAAAGATTCTTTTAAAAATCTATTATGAAGGTTCGGAGTACATTTAGCAATTTGAGTGTAAGTGCACTTGCTATTTTTTTGGGGGGATGTTCAATAACTGAACCCCCTAAAATGACAGCGAATCTTGGGAGCGTCTTTGTTTCTAGTATGGATAACCAAGCACTTACTAGCTACGACTTTTCAAATCCTCTTGACGTCCAATCCATATCTTTTAAAATTCCACATAATAAAGCCACAGGCCTAATGTATGATGGCGACGTGGATGCAATATACCAAGTGGATGCAAGCTCGAATCAGTTAGTGGTATTTGCAAATTTAGCTTATCAAGATACATCTGCAACCATTTTACCCTTTAGCTATTCCAGAACTGAGATTACAAAAGTTCAAGGTATGACTGGGACTGGGAGTGTTGCCATTCTAGCTCAAGTAGCAAATGCAGCAAATAACTTTCAAAATCAGTTATTAACATATTACACTTCTTTTAATGAGCTAAAATTTTTGAACACTAAAAACATATCCTTTGAACCATGGGATGTTTTTATTTCAGGGAACACTCTTTTTGTATCTGAAGTAAATTCAGATTCCCTTTCCATTTTTAATTCATATCCCTATAAAGAAGAGTCTAATATCGAACCAGATTTAAGAGTACAAATTGAAGGCATACAGAATATGAGTGGAGTGTTCTATGATGCCTCATCTGATATCATGTTTATATCTGATACTGGGGATGTGCTATCTGATTCTGATGGTTCTATTCATGTAATCGAAGGGTTCTATAACAAGTTTACCCAAGCCATTTTAGATACGAGAAGTATATCACTAATAGATCAGAGTGTGATTGAAGGAACCAATACCTTTATAGGTAATCCCTGTGATATCGTATTTGATAAAAGAAGCAATCTAATAGTGGTAGCAGAAAATTTAAATGGGGGTGGTCGCATCTTGGGATTTAATTTAACTGATGTAGCTGGTACCAATAGCTCAATAAATCTAACACCAACTGTAAATATATTTCATAAAGCAGCTTCAGCTTTATCTGTTCCTAAATGATCCATTATATAGAATAATTCGTAATAGGTGATGTTATTTGTAACTTTGTACGCAAATAATATTATCAACCATTCAATTATCTAAAAAGACTAAGTAGGACACTAAAAAGGTATGGGATCATTTATCAAACAAATAGGACTAGTAATAGTTACTTCATTAATCTTTATATCATGTGGAAGTAATTCTAGTAACGATGGCGGAACGAATGGCGAGGATATCGGAAATATCTTTGTATCAAGTAATACCACATCGATAATTAGCGTATTTAACTTTTCAGATTTAGAAAATATAACTTCTGTTCAATTTGGAACGGCTTCAAATGATGCAGATGGTATCTATTACAACTCAACGACTGATCGTTTATATCTAGTATCGCGTTCAAATAACCGGTTAGAAATTTATGATGGGTTAACTACCTCATTAAACGGGACGAATCTTAATTTGCTGGCTAGTAGTGCTGCAGATTTTACGAATGGAAGAAAACTTGCGGTATCTGGAAATACGGTACTAGTAGCTCAAGATGCAGCGGCTTCTAATGATCAACAAAATAGGTTTTATGCCTATGATGTTACCGGGGGTACTATTCGATTAATCACCACCTACGACCCTCAAATCAATTTATGGGACATGCAGTTTCACGGGGAAAAGCTGTATGCAATTATTGATAATTCTGACTCACTTGCCGTATTTAATAATATTTTAGCGAATCAGGGTGGGGCTGTTAATGCGGATCAAAAAGTTCAGATTGAAGGTATCCTTAGAACTCACGCCCTGTATTATGATGAAGTAGAAGACATCATGTTTATGACGGACATTGGGGAAGCAAGTAGCGATTCAGATGGTGGCATTCATATTATACAGGACTTCTCTACTAAACTATCGGCTGCTGGTGATAGAGGTACTATATCGCTTTCAGATCAAATTGTAATCTCTGGAACCAATACTGAGTTAGGTAACCCGGTTGGAGTGTCATACGATCGATCTTCGGAGCTAATCTATGTAGCAGAGCGTGCGGTAGAAGGGGGCAAATTAATAGTGTTTAGAATGCCCACAGCAAGTGGTAATGAAAACCCACTTCATACAGAAAAAAATAGTGGAACTTCTGCAATCTATATAGGCGACTAAAAAGTAGGGAGATATTAAATCTCCCTACTTTATGATATTTAATTCATGCTAAATATTTCCAATTTATAAATATTAGTTTAAATATATTTTTATTGGAAATGGCTTATTTTTAGCTCGAATAATTTTACCTGTATGTCGACATTTTCGGGTCCATCTATAAATAATATAGTAAGTGCCACTTTTGTCTTTTTTTATATTTGACATAACTTATTATTGAATTGGTTACAAAAACCAAGAATCTATCTTACCGTCATCTATGGTTTCCATGGAAGGCTTAAATGTAAACTGGAAAGGTTGCCTTCGGTGGCCTTTTCAGCTTTACTATTAATATTTCTCTTTTTTATTCTTTTTTAAAAATTTAGAAATCACTCTTTTAGCTACCAAAATTATATTTCCACAATAACAATTACTTATCCACAATTTTATATTCTAAAATAAGTATACTTTATTATTGTTTTTATATGACTTAGTTGTTCACTCTAAAAAATTTTAAGAAATGTGGAAAACTAATATGTTATATTTTTTGAGAGTCGATTCTAAAAATCGAACATGTTTTACACATAGATTCAATTAATCGTTTGATCAACAAAAGAATAGAGAATTGGTATAATTTTGAAGTCTGAAATGAATAGTGGAACTTCTGCAATCTATATAGGCGACTAAAACGAAACTTATACCCATAAAAAAAGCACTGGTGTAAACATCAGTGCTTTTTTGTACCAAAGGTGGGAGTCGAACCCACACTCCGTGAGGAACACGAGTTTGAGTCGTGCGCGTCTACCAATTCCGCCACTTTGGCTAATAGGACCGCAAAGATACGACAGCTTTGAGGTAATTCACAAAGTTCATTTTAGAAAAACTGTATAATTCTTTAGTTAACTGTTATACCCGTTTGGGTTCTCAGATTGCCATTTCCAGGCATCGTTACACATCTCTTCAATGCCTCGCTCAGCTTTCCATTTTAATTCTTTTTCAGCTTTGGAAGGATCTGCATAGCAAGTTGCAATGTCACCAGGTCTTCTAGGAGCAATTTTATATGGTACTTTTTTACCAGATGCTTTTTCAAAAGCTTGTACCATATCCAAAACGCTCGTGCCTTTGCCTGTACCTAAGTTGTAAATTACTAATCCCGGATTTTCTTCTAATTTCTCAATGGCTTTTAGATGACCAATGGCCAAATCAACTACGTGGATGTAATCTCTAACACCTGTTCCGTCTGGGGTAGGGTAATCATTCCCGAATACAGAAAGCTGCTCTAATTTTCCTACAGCAACTTGGCTAACAAATGGCATTAAATTGTTAGGGATATCATTCGGGTCTTCGCCAATTAAACCACTTTTATGTGCACCTACGGGGTTGAAATAGCGTAGCAATGCAATATTCCAAGTGTTATCCGATACATATAAATCGCGGAGTATGTACTCAATGAATAACTTAGTTCTACCATAGGGATTCGTGGCAGAAAGGGGAGATTCTTCAGTAATTGGTACCGTTTCAGGATCCCCGTAAACAGTAGCTGATGAACTAAAAACGATGTTTGTAACACCATGCTTTTTCATGGTTTCACAAAGAATGAGTGTACTATCAATATTATTCTGATAATACATCATAGGTTTTTGAACCGATTCGCCTACGGCTTTGTATCCAGCAAAATGAATAACGGAATCAATATCGTGATTCTGAAAAATGGCATCTAGCTTTTCTTTGTCTAGTAAATCAATTTCGTAGAAAACGGGCGATTTACCTGTAATAGATGCAACTCTGTGTAAGGATTCTTGACTACTATTAGAAAGGTTATCAACTACAATAACTTGGTGGCCAATGGATAAAAGTTCAAGAACGGTGTGGCTTCCGATATAACCAGCCCCACCTGTTACGAGTATTGTCATAAGAAGTGTTTTGTTGTTTTTAAGGAAGGTTGTGATTTTTAATCACTAATAAAACAACAAAATAGAATTAATCAGCCGTTACTATATTGTCTAATTCCATGAGCACTTGAGTACATAACTTGTCTATTTTTTTAACAGACTCCTGTATCTCTTTATCGCTTTTCTTATCCCAGATTAAAGCTTTACCGCTTTCGTATTCATCTATGATAACTTGCAGACTCAACATTTGAGCAACAGGTTTAATCTTATGCCCAGCTTTCCGAAAGTTCTCTTCATCTCGAGCTGTTAAGTGAGTTTTATAACTCTCATTAAATTCATTGAATGAAATGATAGCCGCTTCGGCAAATTCTTTGATATATCTATCATCGCCGTAAAGCATTTCGTTTAAAGAGGTAAAATCAACTAGAGTACTCACGTCATACTTATTTAATTGTTAACAGCTTGGTCAATGAAGTGAGGGGTAGGTTTACCAAACTCATCTACATGAACGAATACGATCTCGTCTATAGTGATAATGGTTTTCTTTTCGAATTTCGTTCGAACTTCACATTTAACTGTAATTGATGTCCGCCCGAATTTAACAGTTTCCATACCAATTTCAATAACTTCACCTAAAGGGGCTGAGTTAACAAAATTAATCTCTGACATATATTTAGTAACAATATTTCCTTTACCGAGCTGGCAAAGCACAAATATTGCAGCCTCTTCATCAATCCAACTTAATACCGCACCACCAAAAAGGGTGCCATGGGCATTTAAGTCTTGAGGCTTGATTAATTTGCGGCTGAAGAATCTCATATCATTTTTCACTTAAGTTACGATGATTCTAAAAACAGAACCAATATTCCCTTTTTTTTATGATGATTCTAATAAATCACTTAATTGTAACAGTAAATTAAAAGCGCTTCCTTTTTTGTTGAAATTAATTAGATTAACACCGTTCACATAATTAGGGGTAACATGGGGCTTTGTAACAAAGCAAGCTATTATTTCTCTATTCACATACCATTAATTGCAACAATTGGCATAATACACGGCTTATAAAATGAGAACCATCGCTTTAACAAATCAGAAGGGCGGCGTAGGCAAAACTACTTCCACTATTAATATTGGAGCAGGTTTAGCAAAGCTTGGAAAAAAAGTTTTATTAATAGACTTGGACCCACAAGCTAATTTAACCTACTCGCTTCGAATGCATTCGAATAGAATGGAAAAGAATATCTATCATGCATTAAAGGGACAAGTGAAATTACAAGAAGCGGTTATCAAGCATAATGGGTTCGATTTTATTCCATCCTCGCTTGAATTATCTGGGGCTGAGTTAGAATTAGCAAATGAACCAGCAAGAGAAAGCTTATTACGTAATACTTTAGAGACGCTTAAAGAGGGTGAATACGATTATGTATTGATTGATTGCCCGCCAAACTTAGGCCTATTAACTCTGAATGCATTCACGGCAGTAGAGGATATTTTTATCGTTTTGCAGTCAGAATATCTAGCACTTCATGGTTTATCGAAATTGCTAGATTTGATTAAAATTGTTCAGCAACGATTGAATGATAAGCTCGCAGTAGGCGGAATCATCTGTACGCTTTACGATAATCGCAAAAACCTGAACAAGGAAGTTGTAGGGCACATTAAAGATTATTTTGGAGATAAAGTATTTAAGACCATTATTAGAGATAATGTAGCTTTAGCTGAAGCCCCAAGTCATCACAAAACAATTTTTGAATACGACGGCAACAGTAATGGTGCAAAAGATTACTTCGCTTTAGCAAAGGAAATTAAGAACGGCCATTAAACAATGACCAAAAAGAAAAGCATGGGGCATAATCCTTTAGCCTATAGCCTAAAGGGTGATGCTTCATTTGATTTTATTCGAAGTACTGAAAATCAGGAGTCTACACCTGATAAAGAGAAAAATACGCCTCAAAAAAAAGTTGCCAGTTACTATCTCGAAGAAGACATCATTAATACAATTCGTGCTTTAGCTAAAGAAAAAAATGATTCATATAGTCATATAGCTAATGATCTTCTCAAATATGCACTAGAGCAAAAAAACAAAGAGTCTGAAGAGGAATAGTTCGGAAATAGCATACTTATTTTGTTATACTTCGGCCAGATAATTGGCCTATGTTTTACGATACTCATTCACCTTCTTCTACACATTTATTAGATCATTTTTTAGACAGCTTTACTAAAGCTAATCCAAGTGATCCATTTCAAAAAAAATGGGTGATTGTTCAGAATAAAGATGTAGCAAGCTTTTTGAGTTTTCAAGAAAGCGATAAGATTAAAGTTAGTGCAAACAACGAGTACATCTTCCCCTCAGAGTTAATTTGGAAACTTTATCGTTTAAAAAACCCTGACATTCCTCAAAAACTACCATTTGATTTAATCTCCCTTCAGTGGTCTATTTATCATGTACTGATACAAAAACCTGATTTACTTTTACAAGTAACGGGTAAAAGTGAATTAGAGGAATTGGTTCTGCTTCAACTTGCAGGGCAAATCGCGGATGTATTTGATTTGTATCAAGTATATAGACCTGAAATGATCGATTCGTGGCAAAGAGGTAGCTACGGAGGACTGCCAGATCATTTACATTGGCAAGCAATTTTATGGAATGCAGTTCGAAAAAACATTCCACAAAATAACTCACTTCCTAAATCGCGAGCAGAGGCTTTTACCGAGTTAATCAATTGGATAAAAAACGATGAATTTCCATTCTTAACGTTGCCTACAAAAATTTGGATATACCGGTTGCCTCAGATGTCTAGGCCGTTTGTTCAGTTATTAAATGAACTATCACAACACATAGATATATATTATTACAATGATGTAAATGGGTCTGAAGGGGAAACTGATTTAATAGCTTATCATGAGTTTTTAACAAAACCAGCTATCGATTCGGATCATTTAATTAGGGAGATCATTCAGACCAAAAAAGAAGAAGTGATTGAGGCTTCAAGCTCTTCTAACTCACTACTGAAAAGCATTCAGAGTATCTGCAACGGGAATAAAGCAGTGAGTAATTCTCTTGATAATAGTTTTACTATTCATTCATGTCATAGTATTAGAAGGGAAGTAGAGGTGCTTCGTGATAACATATTACGAGAGCTAGAAAACAATTCAGAATTAGCGGCAGAAGATATATTAGTGCTAGTACCTAATCTGGCTGATTATGCCTCACTCATTGTACCAATTTTAGAAGGATCAGATCAGGAAGTCCCTTTACCCGTTTCATACATTCATCAAAATATATCTGAACAAGTTGAAGAAGCATTTATTCAGTTAATAGGCTTATTGAGTTCAAAGTTCAAAGCCAATGATTTCATCGATTTCCTAGATATGGAGATCATTCGAGCCAAGTGGAAACTCACAGATGAACATATCCAACAACTTCGAGAATGGGTGATTCAACTAAAAATTCGAAGAGGCTTTGATGGTGATGTTTTTAGTTGGAGAGAAGGAATTGATCGACTTTTATTAGGCTACTGTATGCTTGAGGATAGTTACCTCGAAGACTATGAACTATCAGCCTTCAGTCCAGGGAATCAAAATGAAGCGGTACATTTGTTAGCTACCATTTCAGGTATACTAGATATGTTATCACAGTTCAGAGATAGAATAAGTACTAAACAGGGTCTTTCGGAGTGGTTGAATGTGTTCAAAGATTTAGCGCTTCAGCTATTAACTGTACCTGCAAAAGATGATTTTAATTCTCAATCTTTATTGAAGAAACTAGAGGATTTAAAAGATTATACTAAACTTTCAGTAGCTACTGATAAAGTCGACTACTTCACCGTAAGTACCTGGCTGAAAGGCGTTATAACGAGTTCTAAAGCAGCTTCTACGGCTTTTGGGAATGGTATAAAGATTGGTGAGTATGTTCCCAATAGAAGGAATCCCCATAAGTTTGTAGCGATTTTAGGTTTAAATGAATCAGCTTTGCCACGGAAGATTGTTCGTCCAGATTTTGATTTATTACATCAAAAACCGAGAGTAGGAGACCGTATACAAATTGAAGAAGATAGGCATGTGTTCTATGATCTAATCCAGAATGCTGAACAAACACTATACTTAAGTTTTATTGGGCAAGATCTCTATTCAGAAAATAAAAAAGCGCCATCCATTCTACTCGATCAGTTATTAGATATCACTCAGAATTATTCCATTGAAGTTCCTATTCATGAGCATAGTTTACATGGATTCTCTTCGCAATATTTTACAGGTGAAAAAAAGAGTTTCAGTAAACTCAAAAAGAAGATCAGTGAACGTTTAGCAATCTCTGGCGGCAGCTCTCTTAGTTTTATTCAAGATTTCACCCCTTCAATTGAACTAGTTGATGAAGTAAGTGTAGATGAGCTCATTCAATTCTACACGCATCCGTCCAAATATATGTGTGTGAATTTTCTGGGACTAAATTTTTATGAGGAATTTGAAGTCATTGAGAACAGAGAACCATTTAATATAGATCATTTAGATAAATATAAGATAAGGTTTGAGTTAGTGGATGATATTTTAAATTCAAACCAGCATAAATTAACGATTACTGAGTTGCTTAGTAGAGGGGTATTACCTAGTGGATTTCCTGGAGAGTTAGAATATGAAAGAGCTGTTCACATCCTCGATTTGTATAAAGATGTACTTGCGGAGTATCCAATAGATCAAGAGGAAGAATTAGATCTAACGTTAAATTTAAATGAGACAAAGCTGCATGCTAAAATAAAGGAGATTTATCCTAATGCTCGCTTAGAGGTGCTTGTAAGTTCATTAAAGGGCAAACATCTAATGAAAGCTTGGATTAAGCATCTAGTTTTAAATACTCAGGATAATAAACCCACAGTAATTTACTATATCGAAAAAGATGAGTTAAAAAGTGTCCTTTTCGAAGCCGTTGATGATGCTTCTTTATATTTGAATGAATTAGTTTCTAAATATAAAGAGTCCATTCAAAACCCTGATTCTTATTTTGTGCCAATAGAAACAGCTTATATATATTCAAAAACGTTGAATGAAAAGAATATTCAAGCAGCCATTAAAAAGGCAGAAACTCAATGGTTAGGGGATTCTTTTTCAGGGGTTTATAATGTTGAATCACAAGACCGTTACCACGCACTATTGGTAAGTGATCATCATTTTTATGCGAAGAGTGATTTTAATGCAATTGTGCGGAGTATATGGGAACCACTGCACAAACATTTGGTGACTAAATGATGAAAGCACTGCAGATTTTTGAGGCTCCACTACAAGGCTTGAGTTTAGTTGAAGCGGGTGCAGGTACAGGTAAAACCTATAACATCACATCTCTTTATATAAGAGCCATTGTTGAACATGAGCTAGTACCAAAGCAAATTTTGGTGCTCACCTACACGGATGCGGCTACTATTGAACTAAAAAGTAGAATTAGAAAGAGAATAAAGGATAGTCTTGAATCACTCAGAAGTAATAAGGCTAAAGACGACGATCCATTTTTAGTTCAGTTATTAGAAAGAAAGCAACCGAATTGGATTGATTTATTAACTACAGCGCTTCAGGCATTTGATGAAGCCTCTATTTTTACCATACATGGCTTTTGCCAAAAGCTGCTCCGTGAAGAAAGTATCTCGTTTGGTGTGCAGCCTGATTTTGAGGTGTTAAAAGATCCACTTGAACTATATCAAGACGCTATAGATGATTACTGGAGAGAAGTTGTACAGCAGTATTCGTCTGATAGAAAGGGTAGGGCCTTATTGAATTTTCTGATTCAACAAAAACTATCTGTGGATGAATTATCCCAGTTTGTGTTACCCATACTCAGTAAGCCCTATGCTATTATTGAACCACAGAACATTGAACAGAATAAAATTGATCAAGTAATAGAAAACCTGTTTGGCTTATACCATCAGTTAAGAGCAGAGTGGCACAACGATAGAGCTCTATTACAGGATATTTTGAATAGTGGGGTGCTCAATGGAAGTGTGTATAGGGAAAATGTTAGGACAACGGGTCTAAAGAAAATTAATAACTGGCTTGAAGGCGAAAACGAGATCTTTTGTGTTCCAGAAAAGTTAAACCTATTTACATCTAGTGTACTGTATGAGAGAGTAAAAAAAGGGAAGTCGGTAGATCCTCCACCATTTTCTTTCATATTAGATGAGTTCATGCAACAGTACGAACAATTTCTTTCCTATAAAGAATGGTTCATTTTAAATGCACTTAACGAAATTAAAGTAAAGATTACGGCTTATAAAAAAGCAATTAACGTGCTTAGCTTTGATGACTTCCTTCAACTCGTAGATCTGAATTTAGATAAAAGGTTAAGTACAAAATTAGCTCAGAAATACCCAATAGCTCTGGTAGATGAGTTTCAAGATACAGATCCAATTCAGTATTCGATTTTTAAAAAAATATACATGAATAGTAAAAGTGCACTATTCATGATTGGTGATCCAAAGCAAGCCATTTACAGTTTTAGGGGTGCCGATTTATTTACCTACTTCGAAGCAACAAAGGAAGTGCCAGATGAACAGAAATATTCATTAAGTGCTAATTTTCGTTCAGATGAACACTTAATTAAAGGAGTGAATAAATTATTTAGTGTTCAAAAACATCCATTCATATTAGAAAACCCAGCATTTCGTAAAGCTAATTTTCCAGATAGTAAAACGTCATTAACTTTAAAAAAGGGCACAGAAACTCAGGCGTCTACTCAATTTATCGAAATTGATTACGATGAAGACCGAGACGGTAACAGCATTGGTGATGCAAGGGGAAGAGTTAGTAATTATGTAGCTCATCAGATATCAGATTTGCTATCTGGTACATATCAAATTGGAAATAGACCCGTTCAAGCAAGTGATATTGCTGTATTAGTAAAGAAGAATGCAGAAGCTGAGTTAGTTCATCAAAGCTTATACGATCTTGGCATTCCTAGTTTATTGAAATCCAAAGAATCTATTTATTCGAGCCAAGAAGCCATTGAACTCAAAGACATTTTGAAAGCAATACTCAACTCATCGAATGATGGGATTGTAAAAGTAGCACTTTCGACAGAATACATTGGATATAAGGCGAATCAAATTTCAAATCTGAATGATGATCCTGAGGCTTTAGGTGAATTAGTAAATTGGTTTAAAAGCGCTCGAGAAACGTGGAGTAAAAAAGGGATAATAGCGGCTTTAGAACTTCTGAATACTGAATTTCACATTGAAGAAAAACTATCAGTATTGAGCTTCGCTGAACGAAGACTTACCAATTATTATCATCTCCAAGAATTGCTCATAAATATTGAAAAACAGCACAAATCATCGCCATCTAATCTCTATAGAATTTATTTGAATAAGTTGAATAATGTAAGGGAAATCACGGATGATGAACTATTACGCTTAGAAAGTGATGATGATTTAGTTACTATTACAACCATGCATTCTAGTAAAGGGCTCGAATACCCTATTGTAGTATTGCCGTTTTTGTGGGATGACATGTTGTACTCTTCCAACAAAAATAAAGTGTCTCAATATCACAATGATGAAGATGATTTGGTCATCAATATTGGTTCTGTTAGTGAAGATGCTAAAGAACAACAAAAACTAGAAAGCATAGCCGATGCAATGCGGTTGGCATATGTAGCCCTTACAAGAGCAGAGGTGGTTAATATTATTCCTCTGGTGGATATGAACATGTATAAATCCACCTTAGCTGCGTTGTTATTTGGTGCAGAAGCTTATTCATCCAAAAAAGACCCTGCATTTAACTATGAAGCTTGTCTTTCAAAACTTAATGAACTTAAAGATCCTGCTACATTAGTTATTAAAAAAGAAGAAGAATTGGTTTTAAAAGAGCATGTTCAAAAAACTTCTTTCTCAACTTCAGATTTAAGCGCTGAAAGCTTTACTCGAAATGACCTAGATAGACTAACCAAAGTTGTCAGCTTCTCATCACTGTCTCAACATTCGAAAACGGATTCAGACGGTTTTGATTTCGATTTTGATGAACGAGCATCGATTCATGAAACCCAGGAGGATCAACAAATTGATCGTTTTTCCTTCCCGCGAGGGGCTGATGCAGGAAATCTATTACATGACATTTTTGAGTATATAAACTTTGATGATTCATCAACCGACATTAATCAGGTTATAAAAGAGAAAATGGGGGAATGGGGCTTTGCTAATAAATGGGAGTCCTTGTTACAAGAATGGGTAGGTGAAATACTAACTACTTATTTGAATGATGAATTACAGCTGACTAATGTTTCTAGGGAAGATGTATTAAAAGAAATGGAATTTCATTTCACAATAAATGAATTAGATCCATCTGAATTGGCGAATACAATACGCGAACAAAATCAGTTGCCACTTCATACACAGAGTGTAATTCGTGGTTATATGAAAGGCTTTATCGACCTAATATTTAGGCATAATGGGAAATATTTTATTCTCGATTATAAAAGTAATCACTTAGGCGACACTTATGATGATTATAAGCCTGAACATCTTAAAACAGCGATGGAACATTCAGATTATGATATTCAGTACCATATTTATGTGTTGGCACTAAAGAAGTATTTAGAGGCCAGAGACCCAAACTTCGATTATGAAAGAGACTTTGGGGGCGTGTATTATTTGTTCTTGAGAGGAATGCGTCCAGACAAACGATTAAATGGTATTTATTTTGATGTTCCGAATGCGTCTAAGATTCAACGGTTAGATGAAATATGTAACCGGGTTCATCAATGAAAAAACTAATTCCACATTTACTTCAACTTAAAAACGACGAACATCTCACCTCGTTTGAAATTGAGATGGCTAAGTTTTTCAAACGAAGAGATTCCACCTTTACTGAGAATGGACTTAAAGCAATAGTATTGGCCATTCATGATGAGCTAAATGGAAATATATGTGTGGACCTTTCAGAACTAGAACAACACTCTTTATACAAGCACCTAGATTTTCAATTTGATAGTATAAAAGCACTCACTCAGGAATTAGAAGGCATTCAATCTATTGGGGGTGTAGGTGAGCAAACACCATTTATTCTTGAGGGAAACCGGTTATATATTCAAAAATATTGGTGCTACGAAGTTGAGTTGGTTGAATGGTTACTCAATAAAATGAAAGATATTCCTAAGGAGCAGCCTGTTCCAATTAAAGTAGGTGAGGAGTTAGATTTCCAAAAGGTAGCCATCGCTTTAAGTCTTTCAATGAACTTATTGATTATTTCGGGTGGTCCAGGTACGGGGAAAACGTATACCGTTAAGAACATACTCAAGCAACTACTTCATATCGATAATGACATGAAGATTGCCCTAACTGCTCCAACTGGTAAGGCTGCCGAAAGATTGTCTGAATCTATCGAAGAATTAAGTGATGATATTGAATCGATGACAGTGCATCGATTACTAGGAGCTAATAGGAAAGGAGAATTTAGATTTAATGAAGATCACCAATTACCCTATGATGTAGTTGTAGTTGATGAAGCCTCCATGCTAGATCTAAAAATGTGGATACACTTAGTCCGTGCAATTAAAAAAGGTACAAAACTCATTGTATTGGGAGATAAGGATCAACTCTCTTCTGTAGAAGCAGGCTCTATATTAGGGGATATATGTTTTAAAGCAGATACGGGCTTTTCAGAAACAATCTTAAATAATGAATTGTCGTCATTCGTCAATCTACCTATGAGTGATTCCAATAACTTATTGAATGACCATATTGTTCTACTAACAAAGTTCTATAGAGCCAGTGAGCACTCAGGGATCAATGAATTAGCCACAGCCATTAATAATCAACGTCTAAGCGAAGTTAAGCCCTTGATGAGTACTTTGCCCTCAATTGAACATCAAGAGCCTTCAAAAGGTAAAATAGAGACACTACTTGCGAACTATGTGGATGAGATAATTCGTGGTGATATGAATACTCAAATATTATGCTCCAATAGAAGTGGTAGGCTAGGGGTAGATGCTATCAATGATTGGATAGAAAAAAGTATGAAGCAAAGGTATGGATTACCGGTACATCGTGAATGGTATAAAGGGCGTAGGATCATAATTACCAGAAATGACACAAGTATTGGTGTAAGAAACGGTGAAGTAGGCACGTGCTTTGTTCATCAAACGGGAGAGTATTATTTGAGATTTGGGCCAGATAAAGAAATACCAATAACAAGGTTAAAGGATTACAAGCCAGCTTATGCTATCACCATCCACAAGAGTCAAGGTTCTGAATACAACTCGGTAATTATCATGTTATCAGACTATATAAATCCTGTATTAACAAAAGAACTTTTATATACAGGTGTAACAAGAGCCCGGCAAAATCTTCTTGTTATTAGTTCAAACGAGGTTTTAGACTATTGTATTGAAAACTCTATTAAACGTAGTAGCGGATTACGCGAGAAGTTGTTGTCATAAATCGTGTTTTCTTACAAGTATGATAAACCTTGAATGTACCCCGAAAAAGCCAACGTATTTATAGGAAATTGGAGGATATCCAGTTTCCTATTTGTTTATATGCCCCCTATATAAGGTGATTAATACGTATATGGACTAGAAAGTGGATTTCTTAAGAAAATTCGGAACAACAGAGGAGATGTTTGGTTAAAACAAGTGAATTAACAATAACCAAATAATCAATTATGTTGACTAATAAATTACTAAAACTTCCAATTCTGGCACTCGCTATTGCTACTTTAGGGCTTGCATGCTCTGACTCTAACAATAGCGGCGGCTCGGCTACGGTAAACGGTAAAGTTGAAGAAAGTCAAGCAAAACAAAAATCAGCAGACCTCGAAGGAACAGTTGTAACACTAGCTACTGTTGAATCTAACGGTTCAATTAATAAGATTAGTGATATTGAGACAACGACGAATGCGTCTGGTGAATTTAATCTTTCTTTCGATGCTAACACTGCACAACACTATGTAGTTGTAGCTCAAAATGGTAGCTCTGAAACAATGGGCTTTGTATCTGCATCGCTTGAAAACGGTGATAATGTAACCATTAAGCCAATCGACTTTGAGTCTACTGCAGAGTCTAACGTATATGCTGAACTTGTAGCTAATGGTAGTGCTGATATCGTAACTAAGAATGATATCGAAGTTATGATTACTTCAAGAGTAGCATCTGAAATTAATAATAGTACAAGTGCTGCTGCTAAATTTGCAACTGCACTTAAAAGTTCTGCAGAAGCAAGAGCTGAATTCTTCCGTAGTGAAGTAGAAGGAAACGCTGAAGAAAAACTTGAAGCATCATTGCAAATTCTTGCTGACGCTCAAGCACGTTTAGAAGCGGATCTTAACTCTGCATCAACTGCTGAACAAGAAGCTGCTGCATATGAATTATTCGTAGAAACTTCTGCAAATGCATATGCTAATGCGGATGTTGAAGCAAATAAAGCTGCTCAAGCTATCGAATTATGGGGTAGACTTGCAGTAAACAATGTAAGCTCTGTATCTACTGAAGCTGAAAACTCTGTAAGAGAACAAACTTCAATGATGGCTGCAATCGCAATTGATGCTGCCGTAAGAGCTGAAGCTGAAGCTTCTGAAATGAGTAGCGAATCTAAGCAAGCAATTGCTGACGCTGGTGCGACACTAAAAGCAAATATTAGAACTGCTGCTGGTGTTAAAGCTGATGTAGAAGCTGCTTTTGAGAGCTATAAAGAAGAAGTTAACACAACAATGCAAAACGACGCGAACGTAAGTTCTGAATTTGTAGTGAGTGTTGATACTGAAATTAATGCAACCACTGGTGCGAAAACTATCTTTGATAGCGCAGTAGCATCTGCTGTAACAGCTGACGTAGCACTTGATGTATATACAACTTTCTTTAGTAGTGTAGAATCAAGCGCACAGAATAATGATACCCAAACGATGAGTGATGCAACTCTAAGTGCGGTAACTAAGATTATTATTCTAACTAGCCTACAGTCGTAAGCAAAAGAATAAATTACACAAAAAAGCCCTATTCATCGAATAGGGCTTTTTTTTATATCAATAAGTTATTGAATTTTATTTCACTGAAATAAGCTCAACTTTAAAGATTAAGGTATGGTTTGGTTTAATTACACCACCTGGACGTGGATTTTCGCCATACGCTAAATCAGAAGGGATGTAGAACATGTAAGTTGCACCTTCTTTCATTAATTGAACGCCTTCAGTCCATCCTGGAATAACTCGGTTCAACGGAAATTCAATTGGCTCACCTCGGTCGTATGAACTATCAAACTTAGTACCATCAATTAAAGTACCTTCATAATGTACTTCAACCGTGTCTTCAGCTTTAGGAGATTTACCCGTGCCTTCCTCAACAACTTTATATTGAAGACCCGATTCTGTTTCAACAACACCTTCTTTAGTTTTGTTTTCAGCTAAAAATGCTTGGCCTTCTTCTAAGTTTTTTGTCTTGATAGCTTCTGTAAGTTGAATACGAAAATCATTGATAAGACTATTTCTTGTCATTTCATCAATGCTTTCATTGCCTTCCATACCGTTCATAAAACCTGCTATATATGCATCATAATTAAAATCAGTTGCACCTTCAGCTGCTAAGAAGTCTCCATTTTGAAACCCTAAAACAAAACTTATACTATCTTGTTTAGTCTCAAGATCAACATTAGCTGAGCTTGTTTTATTAGCTGAATCATTACATCCTGTAATCACAAATACAGCTAAAAAGATGGAAAGAATGGTTGATGTGTTAAATCTCATAATTGTTTTTTGTTATTGTTTAAAATTCGAATACTTAAAAGTAGTGTAAATAAGTGCCAAAGTGGAATATAAATTCTGCAGTTTCTATGTATATTATACTTTTTGGAACATTTAAGTTATTAGCACTTTGACATTTAAAGACTTTAAGCTCCAGGAATCTTTGATGATGGGTTTGAACGATGTTGGATATACAAGTCCAACGCCCATTCAAGAACAAAGCATTCCTCATGCCTTAGAAGGCAAAGACGTATTAGGAGCGGCACAAACTGGTACTGGAAAGACAGGGGCATTTGTAATCCCCATTATTGAATTAATTCTACGCAGCCCAAGTACGGGTACAAAAGCACTTATATTATCACCTACTCGCGAGCTCGCTCAGCAAATAGATGAGCAGATTTTTGCTCTCGGATATCACTCTGGGATTAGCTCAGCAACAATCATCGGCGGAGAAGATTTCTCGCGCCAAGCCGATGCTATAAGAGCAGGCGTAGATATTATTGTAGCAACGCCCGGTAGGCTCATTGATCAAATGAAAGTATTAGACGTTGATTTCTCTAACATCAAATTTTTGGTATTAGATGAAGCCGATCGAATGCTTGATATGGGTTTTTTACCGGATGTAAATCATATCATAGACACTTTACCTAAGGATCGGCATACGATGTTATTCTCGGCTACTATGCCTAAAGAATTACAGAAGCTCATGAAGAGTGTAATGAATGATCCCATTAAAGTAGAAATCGAGGTTTCTACTACTTCAAAGCAAGTGGATCAACGTGCATACTTTGCACCGCCTCGTAAGAAACTTGGTCTTGTACAGCACATATTAGACGATTTAGATTGGCAAAGCTGTATTATTTTTAGTGCTACTAAAAAGGGTACTAATGAATTAGAGCGCCTATTAAAAGGTAAGGGCATTAATGCTGGAAGTATTCACGGTGATCGATCTCAGGAAGAAAGAACCGCTTCTTTAAGAGCATTTAAAAATGGCACGGTTCCTGTTATTGTAGCTACGGATGTATTGGCACGTGGAATCGATATCGATAACGTATCTCTAATCATCAACTATGATGTACCCAAAGCAGTTGAAGATTACATACATCGTATTGGTAGAACCGGTAGATATGACAAAGAAGGCATCGCCATTACCTTTGTTAGTAAAGCCGATGAAAAATTCTTTACTCCTATAAAGAAGAAAGTTGGTGATGATTTAAAGATAATTGATTTACCAGATGAGAATGATTCATCTCAAAAATCAAAATCTGAACCTTCTTCTGAAAAGCCGAATTCAGAGAAAAAGTCATCTGTAACAGTAGTTACCAAAGAAGCAGCTAAAAAGAAGGCAGATGCTCGCCTTAAGCCAGGACTCATCAAAAAAGAAACTGTAGAAATTGAAGTTTCTAAAGATGGGAAAATTCGCATAGCCATTAATGGCGAAGGGTTTAAAACTCCGGAATCTAAACCAGAGGAACCCAAGAAAGAACCGAATGCAAAAAAGGAAGCTCCCAAACCGGCTAAACCAAAAGCAAAGTCTAATAAGTCTAAATCAAAGCCTAAAGAGACTAAAGAGTCTAAAAAGGGTTCTAAACCTAAAATGAACTTTGATCAAATTGAACGTATTGAACGAGCTACGGAAAGAACTAAGAAAGTTCGCAAGCCATCAAAAGGGTTATGGGGTCTTATTAAAAGTATGATTCCTAAATTTGGTAATAAGTAGTTCACAATTTGATTACAAACAGACTATATCTTTTTTCTTAAAAAATGAACACCATGAAACGATTACTAAGTCTTATAATTATTGCAGTTGTAGCTGCTAACTGTCAACCAAAATCACAAGTAGAAGTACCTATTTCTAAAGGCACTAATACAGAAATATTACCTTTGGTGGCAGATAAGCCTATTAAAAACGTCATACTATTAATAGCTGATGGAACTGGGTTAGGACAAGTATCTACAGGTCAACTAAATTTGGTTGGTGCTGATGATTACCTAGCTCTACAAACAATGCCTATTACTGGTATAGTAAAAACCCATTCATCTAGTTCATTAATTACCGATTCTGCAGCAGGTGCTACGGCCTATTCATGCGGACAAAAAACAGATAATGGTATGATTGGTTACCTTCCTGATGGCACTCATTGTAAAACATTACTAGAGTTAGCTATCGATAAGGGGATGAAAACTGGTTTAGTTGCTACCTCAACTATTACTCATGCAACGCCGGCAAGTTTTGCAGCTCACGTAGAATCTAGGCGTGATGAAGATGTGATAGCTGAACACTTTCTAGAATCTAATACGGATGTATTTTTAGGTGGTGGTCGTTCGTTTTTCATTCCACAAACGGAAGAAGGCAGTAGAAGGAGTGATGATCTCAATCTTGTAGAGAAATTTGAAGAAAAAGGTTATAGCTATCTCCAAACAGCTGAAGAACTCAAAGCTACCAATGATGATAAACTTTTAGGTTTATTTGCTGATGGTGGTCTAGATTCTGAAAATAGAACTCCAACTCTAGCTGAAATGACAGATAAAGCCATTTCTACTTTGAACAACAATGAAAATGGTTTCTTCCTTATGATAGAAGGGAGCCAAATTGATTGGGGTGGTCATGGAAACGATTCTGAGTATGTAATTCGTGAAGTAAAGGATTTTGATGATGCCGTTAAACGTGTACTAGAATTCGCCCAAAAAGACGGTGAAACATTAGTAGTATTAACTGCCGATCATGAGACCGGTGGACTTACCATGATGACAGATTCAGAAGATCCACATACTTTACAAGTAAACTGGGTTACCGATTATCATACTGGTGTTCCAATTCCATTAATGGCTTATGGTCCACACGCGATTAAATTCACTGGATGGCAAGATAATACCGATGTAGGTATCAAAATAGCTGAGTTAATGAACTTCGGTGAATTTCCAATTAATCTAGAATAAGCGTTTTAATGGCAGTTTGCCCTTCCTCATTTATATGAGTATAAGTTGCGATTAAATTACCATTCGACTGGGTAATACGAGGAAATCCACTTTTTCTACTAGAAGACATTTCCGCTATATCGTATTCGTTTAGTAAAGTCCCATCTTTTTTATAATGCTTACCAATGAAGGTCGCCTTAGTGCGATCTTCTTTTCTTTCAACCCAAGTAACAAAAAAACTGTTATCGTCGAAGACCTCGAGATCTACACGTCCTAAAGGGTTTCCTTTATCAACGATTATGGGTGCAGAAAAAGAATCTCCTAAATCCTCCGAGATAGCTACTTTAACTCTTGATTCATTGTTAGCAGCAGTAAACCAGCTAACAGCAACGATCTCTTCATTAGCTTTTATCATAGGTCCATTAACAGGACAAGCGGCTATTTTCCAGTTGTCGTTATGTACAGCTTTAGACTCTGTCCAATTACCATCAACAAATTTTGAAACATAAATGTCTCGAATCTCATCTTGAGTTCTGTTTCGAAATGCTGAAATAAAACTACCGTCTGGAAGTACTGTTGTGCTAGTACCACAACAATCGCATACACTTGCATCAATTTCGTGTTCTTCAATAACTTCTAGATTGTTGTTTAGAACGGCTGATCTAATCGTCATTGCATGATCAAGTTTATTATCAGCTTGCATACCATGACCTGCACCACCAGTGTTTCTACCATCAAGCCAAACAGCAAGAAATGTAGAGTCGCTTAAGGATTCCATACTCACAAATCCATGTTCCGTTTTTGTACCATCCGAGTGTGGTGCTTTAGCATTGGTCCAACCCGCTTGTGGAGTTGCAATATTTACATCGTAAGCATAGGTGCTTTGTCCACTTTTATTTAACCAGTGTGCAGCTTGGATTTCACCATTTCGAGCAATTACTGAAGGAAAGTCTGCCCAATTCACAAACCAATTATCTGAAGATGAAATTAAAATAGGGTTCGACCATTTGTTACTATCAAGTTTTGAATAGAACAATGAAGCTACTTTGTCATTTGTTTCAACCCAACTTAAAAATACATTTCCATCTTCATCAGACATTATGTTTGAGAGTGCTGCTTCGTTTTGTGAAGGAGCCTGAATAGCAGTTATTTCAAATGTATTATTAGTAGTTGAAGAACATGATATAATGAATAAAATCAATAAACTAATCGTCAGTATTGGTAGAAATCTCATTTAGTTGGTAGGTGTATTTAGCTGTGAAAATTGCGAGTATAGAAGTAATGGGAAAAGTAATTAAATACCAAGCAGGGAGTACATTAAATGAGGCTAAGGTTTCAAATGCGATCCATAAAATCTGTATTACTAGTAGGATAGTAAAAACCTTTTGAGTCTTATTTTTAGCAAAACTAAAAGCTAACATAGATCCTAGCCATGAACCCACAAAGGAAACAACAAAAATAACAATTACCCAACTAGTTGAAGGTAATCCAATGGTTCCGAAAAATGAGAGTTCAGTTTTGTGAAAGAAAGTGATTATGATTCTGGAAAATCCTTCAACAAATAAGCCAAAACAAAATCCAAATAATGATATTAGTAGGGTTTTCAAATCATCCATAGTTAATTAAAAAAGCCATAGAATATAAGAGATATTATTTCTTCGTCTTTGTAGTTTTTAATTAAATATTTGAATGTGCATTGCCTATTTTAAAACAAATAAAAATTGAGATTCTTATGAGAAAACTATTTATCACTTTAACCTTATTCATGCTTCCAGTAGCTTTATTTGCTCAAAGTGAATCAGAAGAAATTCGTTTATCTGAACCCGTTGAAGTCACTGAAAATTATGAGGTGTTTGGTTCTAAATTTACACTAGTTGATAAGCCACTTTCATTGAATTCTGTTATTTCTAATAGCAATCAGTACAATGAGAAAGAAGTATTGATCACAACAACTATTAGTAAAGTTTGTCAGAAAAAAAGCTGTTTCTTCATTGCACAAGATGGTGAGTTAACAGCTCGAATTACCTTTAAGGATTATAGTTTCTTCGTACCAACAAAATCATCGGGTAAGAATGTGACTATTCAAGGTGTATTTGAAAAGAAAATAATCACAGAAGCTAAAGCAAAACATTATGCAGAAGATGCAGGGGCAGACCCTGACGGTATTAAAGGCGACCAAGTTGAGTATTCAATTGTTGCCACTTCTGTAAAAATTGAAAAATAGAAAAAGATATAAATGAACGATAACGACTTATTAAAGCCAGTCGAAGTAACATCAAGCGAAAAACAATTGATGGAATCTCCTGAAGTGGAGTCTATAGCTAAAACAGTAATCGAAAAGAATAAAATGGAGTTTGGTCCAGCTGAGATAGGATACTTTTTAGTATACCCTAATATCTCTAAGCAGCGAGCTGCAAAGTGCATGAAAGCCACGAGAGAAGTGAAATACTACTCGGGTAACGACTACCTCATCGAAATATCTGGTGAGTTATGGGATATGCTGGATAACGAGACTAAAGAGATGATGCTGTATCATGAGTTATTACACATCGACCCTACCTTCAAGTCCAAAACTCAGGAGTGGAAAATGAATTTGAGAAAGCCTGATTTCTCAGATTTCTACACTATAAACGACAAATACGGAAATGAATGGTATAAAACAGTGCAAGCTACTGCTTCATCGTTATATGATTTAGATCCTAGGCAGGAAAACAAGGTTTCTCTCTAAAAAGAGAAACCTTCCTTTTCTAAAATCTCTTTTATTTTAGGGATGTGACTTCCCTGAATTTCGATAACCTTTCCCTTTACGGTACCACCAGTACCTAATTTACTCTTCAACATCTTAGCTATTTTTTCAATGTGCTGAGGGTTGTGTTGAATGTTCCGTATTACAGTTACTTGTTTGCCACGTCGGCCTGATTTTTCAACGCTGATACTAAGTTTCATATCGTTATTAAACTTTTGTGAGTTTCCATGTTCCTCGCTTGAATAATATATAGCCAATGATAGCCAAAAGTGTTTCAGCAATTATAATAGAATAAAACACATCTTTTTCATCAAGCCCAACAATTAATGCTAAGTAATACGCTAAGGGGATTTCAACAATCCAAAAGCAGATAAGGTTAATAAGGGTAGGGGTAAGGGTGTCTCCTGAACCATTGAATGCTTGAGTTATAATCATACCAAAAGCATATGCGATATACCCTAAACTCATTATTCGCAAACACTGAGAACCTATTTCAATCACAGCAGGATCTAGGGTGAAAATACTCATCAAGAATTCTGAATTGAAAAATATGATAACCCCTAATAGTCCTAAAAAGATCATATTAGCGATGGCCGTAATCCAGGTAGATTTCTCAGCTCTTTCAGGTTGATTGGCCCCTAAGTTTTGGCCAACTAAAGTAGCTGCAGCATTGCTCATTCCCCATGAAGGCAAAATTGAAAAAATAAGTATTCTTACAGCAATGGTATATCCCGCTAGAGATACACTACCAAATACAGCAATGATTCTTACTAAGCCAATCCAACTACTGGTAGCCACTATAAACTGACCAATTCCACCAAGGGATACTTTTATCAGATTCCACATGATGTCCCACCTAAATTGCAGATGCTTAAACATAAGATTGATGCGAGTTTTGCCATCAAATAGTTTATATAGCTGAAAACAAACTCCAATACCTCTACCTATAGATGTGGCAATAGCGGCCCCTTTAATGCCCATTTCAGGGATAATCCAAAAACCGAAAATCAATATTGGGTCAAGAATTATATTAATACCATTTGCTATCCATAGTGCATGCATGGCAACAGTTGCATCCCCTGCACCACGAAATATGGCGTTAATAATAAATATTAACATTATTACAGAATTGGTACTGAATAGGATAGAGGTATAAACCGAGTATTCTGTAATTATATCGCCTTCTGCTCCCATTAAACTCAAAAGCTCAGGGGCAAAGAATCCTCCTAAAAGCGCAATTGGTGTTGATACAATTAACGCTACAGCAATGGCTTGAACAGCCGTGATTGAAGCTGCGTCATTATTTTTCTCACCTATTCTGCGAGCAATTACTGCGGTGGTTGCCATCGAAAAACCTATAGCAACTGCGTAAATCAGTGTAAGTAATGATTCTGTGATACCAACAGTAGCGATAGCTTCGGCTCCCAACTTGGATACAAAGAAGATATCTACTATAGCAAATATGGATTCCATGAGCATTTCAAGCACCATCGGAATCGATAAAACAAGAATGGCCCTACTGATGCTTCCTTTGGTGAAGTCTCTAGTAGAGCCAGATAAAGATGATTTTATATCAGACCAAAAACTGAGTTCAGTGTTTTGGTCTTCAGTAGTTTGCGACATCCATTAAACCGGTCGCTGGGAGGGTAAATTTGAACCGTTAATTCTAAACTGAGTGATTGCAAAAAATATTCTTTCTAATAAAGATGAAGGAACAGGGAAGCGAATCACAGCATCAGCTTCGCGAATGATAGCTTTGTCTAGATGTTGTTCGTTGTTAAACTCCAGAATTGCCGGATTTTTTAATTGTTTAAGTTTCTGAATGAAATATTTCTCCTGTGGAGTAGCATACTTTACCACAGAATAAGTATGGCCTGTATATACTCCACAAAGCTGTTCTGCGTCTTTAAATACGATTAGTCCATTCACCTTTTGTAACTCTTCGAATAGAGCGTCAATTTGCTCGTATGACTCATCTTCAAACTTAGTGATATAACTAGCTAAGGAAATTTCATGAACCTCGCTTAGGGTTTCACTTTGGAATTGTGAAAGGGCGTAGGTTCTATTTTCTTTGAAATTCCCAGCAAGTACAATGGTTCTTTTTTGATTGGGATTATTTCTAAAGTCCTCTAAAAAAGAATTGTAGTTCGCTGAATTAAAGTCAAAAATCTTATTGCTCATCTAAGTAGTGAAGAAATTATTTGTTTATACGTTTTGATCTGAAACCTGATATAGCATAGGATGCTTGCTTACCAGAAGGAGTAGTTACCCTAATTGTAATAGTAGTACCACCTCTATCATTTGCATCTTCATCTGTATCTGAGATGGAGAATGAAAATTGAGTAGACCCAATACCTGGAGAAAGATAATCACCTAAAGTGAATTCTGCATCACCCGTTGCATCTAAACCTTCACCTACTTCAACTTTAAACTGAGTTCCTGCAGCTAACGGATTTCCATTTTCATCAGTAGCTGTAAACGTAAAGTTCTCACCACCATTCGGAGGTAAATCGAAGGTAGTTGGAGATACATTTGAAATTTGTGGGAATCCTGAGAAGAGAACATTGGTAGATGTTGTAATCTCATTGTCGTTTTTATCGAATGTTTTTGCTGTTACAGTTACTAAACCATTAGCAGGACGTGGATTTGCTGTAATTAATTGTACGGTACCAACACCATTTTCATCTGTGGTAGTTGAACCTTGAATAACACCACCGTCAGTTTCAAAATAAACTACAGTTCCAGGTTTCACGGGGTTACTAAATTCATCCCCAACAATTACAGTAATGTTATCACGGATATTATTGATATTGAAACCCTCAATGTTATTAGTCTCTGCTGAAATACTAAAATGATTAGCATCAGGGAACCCGCCATGGATGGCAATTAAAACAGGAGTAGATTTAATGGTTAAGCCAATATCCGATCTAGTAATACTTGCTTGAATTTTAACTGGACCAGCTCTATTACCACTAAATAGTGAAGTGGTTACTTTACCATCAGCATTTGTATTAATAGAGGTTGGAGTAACTTCTTCCCCGCCTCCTGGACCTGATAAAATCTGAAAATTAACAGTAGCTTGGTTCGATAAGGTTAAAGGTCGGCCAGCTGAATCCTGTACTTGGAACGTGAAAGTACCACTAATTTCATCACCAGTTTCTGCAATGTTAATGGCTTGCTTAGGAATACTTGTTAAAATGATTTGGGCAGGTCCAGATGATGGGCCAGATACCTGATCACCACCAGTATCGCCTCCACCGTCACCACCACCAGTATTTTCAGGAATTAATGAAATAGGAGAATCTATAGTAACATCTTGGCCAGGGGTGCCAGGAACAGTAACCGTTACTCTATCGAATCCAGTTTTTCTAGCCTCTATAACAAAGTCTGTTGCTTCAGTTATCGTTAGCCCTGAAAAAGTGAAAGATCCATTTTCATCGGTTAATTTAGACTCATTGGTATAAACAGCAGGTTCTAAAATTACGACTACTGCTTCATCAATAGCATCGCCGTTAGTGTTATTAACCACCTGCCCTGTGATGGAAACATCTTTACTTGTTGACTCGCATCCGGTATAAACAAATAAAAATGATAATAGAATTGAGAGGCTTAGTAGATGATACTTTTTCATAGCTTTTTCCTATAGAGATATTATAAGGTGTGCAAAGTTACACATAATTTTTATGGTCATGAAAGAAAATATCGGCAGATATATCTATTCAATAAAGGATGGATCTATAACTGGTTTTGTATCTAACTTCGGTTCAGGTACAAATTTCCATACAATTAATGCCATCACTAAAATAGAAATAGCACCAAAAAATGTATTACTAGCATATCCCTTTAACGAATAAAGAGGTCCTGCAACGGTACCCCCAATTCCATAACCTATTTGACCAATAGCTACTAACAAACTCATTAAGGTTCCACGATTATTAGATTTTACTAACTCAGAGGAGAGAGCTTGAAAGGGGCTAATTCTCATGGCAATTAAAATCATTGCTGCTGGAAAAAGCAAAAAAGCGTGGCCTACATTTTGAACTATATAAGTAGTTGATGCCATTAATAAGGATAATCCTAGGCAAGAAAAGATAATCATATTCTTACGGCCTATTTTATCAGAAAGCCAACCAGAACTTGGCCCAGCAATTACATTAGCTACACCACCAACAGCAAATATATAGCCAATTGTACTCAGATTGACTTCAAAACTGTCCTCTAACCAAGTTGGTAGGTAAATTATAAAGACGGATAAGCTCAAGAACATTAATAAATAGGAGAGAGCTACAAATGAAACCTCAGGACGCTTTAGCAGCTTCACGTATTTAGAAAGAGAACTGAATACGGTTAATTTATCGGTATGCAATTCTACATTCGGTTGAGGTACTTTAAAGTAAATGATGATATATGTTAAGGTCATTACCACACCGAATACAATGAATGGTGATCTAAAACCAAAATGTTCAGCCATAAAAGTACCTAATGGTATACCCAATATTTGCCCAACAGCAATACCACTCATTACCCAGCCATTTGCCCACCCACGTTTTTCATAGGGGAAATAATCGCCCACATAGGCAACGGCAGCACCACTAAGTACGCCACCAGCCATACCCGTCATAGCTCTAATTATTAGAAAACTTTTAAAATCGTAAACTAATTGATGGCTAAATAGGAATATAGCCATACCTCCAGATCCTATTAATAATATCTTTCTACGACCAATTTTATCAGAAAAGGGCCCCATAATAATGGCAAATATTCCAACCATTATTGCATAAACTGTAATTAGATTCCCGAGATATTCAGTAGGGGTATCTAGCATTTTGCCTATTTCTGGTAGTATTGGGGCTAATATCATTATCTGACTACTAGCAGAAAAAACCAGCAGCCACAGAGAAAAAAGAATAAAATAAGACGTGCTTTTCTGTGAATTCATATAAAATTATTGCCGGCTAACATAACAACTAAAGTTGTACAAAAAAATGTCGATAAACTTTGGCGTAAGAGGTTAACTAATTATTACATTAATCCAATAATTGTTTGTTTGGATTTTTTTTTGTGTAATATGTACGCAGTTAGTTACTCTTACTGACAAAGAATATAACAACGGCTAAATAATTTCTAATTTTCTTTTAGGCATTGTTTTCAGAATTTTGAACAAATAATAATAAACAAAACAATAAATAGGAGCTCATTATGGGTCAACAACAATTACTTCTAGTAATTCTAGTAACAATCATCGTAGGTATCGCAACTGTAGTTGCAATTAACACATTCTCTTCTGCATCTGATAGTGCAAACGTAGACGCTGTAAGACAGGATGTTGCAACTTTTGCATCTTCAGTACAAGGATACTACATGAAGCCAACTATGCTTGGTGGTGGTGGTAACTCATTCACAGGACTAACGTTTGCTAACGTTTCATTCCCTGCTGATTCTTATGCTGGTGATAACTTATCAGCTATGAACTCAAACGGTGTTTACGTTCTTACAACTGTAGGTGATTCTGCGATTACTTTAACCGCTCACCCAACTTCAAGAATTGCAGGTACTGTTTCTTTAACTGCTACTGCAACTGAAGGTAACGCTGAGTTAGTAGCTGAGATTACTCCAAACGGACTATCTTGGACTGACAACCAGTAATGTAGAACTTACATTATCTAAAAGGCTCCACTTTGGAGCCTTTTTTTTTACGGAGAGAAAAAAATGGCGAATAAGGAGTTACTATTAATGATATTAGTGTTGATCGTCGTTGGAATTTCCATAGTAGTTGCATTTAATGTACTTCAGGAATTCAATAATGAATCCAATAAAGATGCAATACGGCAAGAAATGCTTGTTGGTGCTTCAAACGCTCAATCTTACTTCACAAGACCAGTAATTTTGGGTGGTGGACAAGGTAGTTTTGAAAATATTACATACAGAGAATTAAATATTGATACGCTGGCACATAATGGATACTATTTTATATTAAATACAGAAGTATCATCTTTTACTATGTCAGCAATTACGCGAGATAGGGCGGATACTATTTCAGCCACTGTTACTAAATTTGGATTAACCTGGAATTAACGAATAAAAAATGCCTCAGTTTAGATTAAAAGCAGTTTCGGGTAACGGTCGAGTTATTCAAAAAGAGTTTGAAGCGGAAAATAAAAAAGATGCTCAGCTAAAAGTAGATCGTTTGTCTAAAGCCAATGGACTTAATGTTCAGGCTGTAGATCAGAAAGTTACCTTCATGTATAAGGTAAAACGTCCAGGTAAACCCGCATTAACGGGAGAACAAGAAGCATATTCAAAAGATGAAGTAGAAAAGGCACTCGTAAAACTTGGGTATCAGGTAGTTAGTATTAACAAGAAATTCCTTGCCATGAAAGGCGGGGTACCTCATACGGAAGTTGTTACATTTATTAGTTTGTCTGCCGATCTACTAAAACAACAGTTAACTTTTGATGAAATTCTAAATCTTCTTTATGAAGATACTGGTAATAAGAGGATGAAGGAGGTTATTAAGACCATCCAGAAAGATCTTAAGGACGGTAAAGAAGGTTCTGAGGTGTATGGAAAGCACGAAGATGTATTCGGTAAATTTGCTGCCTACATGCTTAGTGTAGCTTCTACTTCAGGTAACATGGGACTTGTTTTTGAAAGTACAGCCAAGTTTCTAGAACGGGATGCTGAATTCAAAAAGAATATGAAGCGGTCATTAATGATGCCCGCAATTACGGTAATGGCTGTAATTGGTGTAGTTCTGTTTTATGTGGGGTATATTTTCCCTTCTACAGCTGAGTTATTTGTTGATATGGGTATTAAACTCCCACCAATGACTGCAAAAACATTAGCTATTAGTTACTGGTTAGAGGCAAATTGGATTATGCTTTTGATTGTAACGCTCTCTCCAATTATTGGTTTTATCTATTGGGGTAAAACTAAAAAAGGAAAACTCTTCATTGATAAGTATATCATCAAGATCCCTGTAATTGGTGACTTATTACATAAAACCAGTATTGAGATTTTTGCACGAGTATTTTACACACTTTATAGTGGATCTGGGCAAAATATTGAAGTTATTAAGGTAGCCAGTGAAGCATGTAGAAATACTTACATGGAAAAGCAGATTAAAGATATTGCTATAAAGCGAATGTTAAAGGATGGTGCGGGACTGATTGAATCTATGGAAGACACTGGCGTGTTTACAAGAACAGCTTTAAGTAGATTTAGACTTGGAGCTGAATCAGGTTCATTAAGAGAAAATGCTAGACAATTAGCAGAATATTACGAGGTACAAACCACTTATAAAATGCAATCGGTTATTGATACAATTAGTTTATTTGTAAACTTATTTATTATGATTGCATTGATCGGAATTACTGTCGTTTCATCAGAATCAGCTGTAATACAACCAAATGGGTAAAATAAATATACGTAGACATATTGGGGATATACTTGTTAAAAAGGGTATTATTACCTCAGACCACTTGCAACAAGCACTTGAAATTCTTGAACAAGAGCCAGAAAACAGTTCAAGAAGGCTAGGTCAAATCCTATTTCAAGATCTTGGTATGAATCGTCATACCATTATGAAAGAAATTGCGGATATATACGCGTTCCGCGAAGTTCTTGAAGGTGTAAATGAAGTTCCAAGTGATATTGTAGATCATATTAATAAGAATGTTGAGGATCTCAATACCGAGGTAATTGATGAACTCGTAGTTCATAAAGCTATTCCATTTCATAGAACGGCTTCATCTATTACTATTGCTGCTGCAGACCCATCAGATCCTAACATTCAAGGGGTAATTCAAAAACTAAACTTCAAAAAAACAGAGTTAGTTTATTGTAAATATGAATTGATTGAATTCATTCTTTCTAAAGTTTACGAGCAAAAGAATGAATTCTTAGACTTGCTTGAAGAGATTGATTATGACGAGACTCAACTAGAGGCTGAAGAAGAAGAGGCTATAGATGAGGAAGAAATTGATGCAGAGATCAATCAAAGTATGCTTAACTCCCTTATTGAAGGGATGCTCGTTGAATCTGTTCGCCAAGGGGTAAGTGATCTTCATATTGTACCAAGTGGGCCTACAACTACAGATATTAGATTCAGGATTGATGGTAAACTACAACTGTGGTATCAACAGAAAAATGTTAAGCCTGAAGCCATTTCAGCAGTAATTAAGGATAAAACACGAAACGTTGATAGATTCGAAAGAGACGCATCTCAGGATGGTTTCATTCAAAGACAGATTGATGGCGTAGGTATACGTTATCGTGTGAGTATCATGCCAATTGTAGGTAACCAATACGATCGAAAGTTTGAGTCGATTGTGATTCGAATTCTTGATGATAGAAAAGTAATTCGAGACCTGGACCTTTTAGGTTTACAGCCTATTGCTAAAACGAATTTTGTAAAGTCTATTAGCCAACCTTCAGGTATCGTAATTATAACAGGTCCAACGGGTAGTGGTAAGTCTACAACTCTAGTTGCTGCATTATACTCTGTTATAGATCCTACAAAGAATGTACTAACCATTGAGGAACCGGTAGAATATATCATTGAAGGTGCTCGTCAGCTAAAGATTAGTCATCATATGACCTTTGACCAGTCTATTAGAGGTATCCTTCGACATGATCCTGATATTGTACTTGTAGGTGAGATGCGTGATTTAAAAACGGCTGAGGTTGCAATTAAATTAGCAAACACGGGTCACTTAACCTTTTCAACTCTTCACACCAATGATGCACCAAGTGCTGTATCTCGTTTGTTTAAGATGGGAGTAGAGCCTTTCTTAATTGCAAATGCTGTGAATTTAGTAATGGCACAGCGATTGATAAGAAGATTATGTAGTTGTAAAGAGGAGTATAAGCCTCACCCAGAGATAGCAAAAGGAATTGGTTTTACGGAAGAAGAAATCGAAGAAACTACTTTCTATAAAGCCGTTGGGTGCGAAAAATGTGGAACTTCAGGATTTAAAGGAAGATCGGCCATCCATGAAGCACTCTATTTCTCAAAAGAAATTAAAAACCTGATCTTAGAATCAGGTGGAGATATTGATGAAAACTCAATTAAAGAGATTGCTGTGTCGCAAGGTATGCTTACATTGAGGGCATCAGGGCGTGAAAGAATTAAAGAAGGAATTACTACTATTGAAGAAGTAATAGCCGGTACAATTGAAGATTAATTTGTAATAATGATTATCTTATTAAATATTGAACAAATGTTTTTAAAAAACATTTTTGCTCGAAGGGGATCATAAGAATGGATATGCAAAATAAAAACAATGAAATGATGTCGGAATACTTGAAAAAGTTCTTAAAGGAACCACCACTTCTTTTAAGAAATTTTCACTATGAAGACGTCTTAGAATTCCTACAACTAGGGGTTGAAGAGCGTTACATTTCTGGTGATGCTATTCTTAACGAGTCTGAAAATGTAAATTCTGCATACTTAGTTGCAGATGGAAAAGTAGCTATCTGGAAGGATAACATACAGTTAGCAACTTTATCTGAAGGTAATTTTCTAGGTGAAGCTTTTCTATTTAGCAAAAATAGTAGAATGGCTAAAGTAACAGCCGAAGGAGATTGCATTCTATTACGCTATGAAAGATACGACGCGCTTAATTTTTTCCGTAAAAAACCCGAAAAGCTCTTTAATATCTTTACAAAAAATATCATCGAAATACAGCAGCGTAAGATCAGTAATATGAATGTTCAATTATTGAATCTTAAGAAGAGATTATTAAACGATAATAATTGGTAAATAATCTTAAATAAAGTTTTTTACGTAACAATTATCGATTAACAGTATCTATTAATTCAAGCATTCTATTAGAATGTGAATTTATGCAGACGACGGCTAACAAAGAACATACCTTAAGTGCAATAACAGCGCCACTTATCGAGCAGATACCATTTACTGCCCGTGGAGATGAACTGTTTATTAAAATTGCAGAAATCTTAGATCAACAATCTGAAGAAACCAGAATTGCATTGAAAGATGTATTAGACAGTTTCTTAAAACGAATGCTTAAAAACCAAGCTTCAGATATTGATTTAGGAGGCGCTGGATGTAATGGTAGAGTTTGGTACCGTATTTTTGGTGATAAAAGGCCAGATAAAAAAATACCTCCATTTACTGTAGATGAAACTGATTTCCTATTAGTAAACATCCTTGTAGGTAGCCAACTAAAGAAACTTATTAAAGACCGTAATCTTGATTTTTCTTACGGCATTGAATTAGATGGCGGAGCTAATCAAAGGTTTAGGGCAGATCTTTACTTTGATATGGAGCACCTCGCATTAAATATGCGTCGCATTGATAATACCATTCGCCCTTTCAAAAGTTTAAATGTTCACCCTGAAGTTGCTAAAGCATTAAGCCTTAAGTATTACAAATATGGCTTGAGCTTAATTACAGGTATTACAGGTTCTGGTAAGTCCTCAACACTAGATACTATCATTGATGCAAACAACAGAACCGTTGATTCTCATATTGTAGTAATTGCTTCTCCTGTTGAATTAATACATACACCCGTTCGATCTGTAGTTAGGCATAGAGAAGTTGGAAGAGATGTTGAGTCGTTTAAAGAAGGGGCCATTCAAGCATTACGACAGGATCCTGATATAATTGTTATTGGTGAGCTTAGAGACCCTGAAACAATTATGACCGCACTCGAAATTACAGATTCTGGGCATAAGACATTTAGCACGTTACACACCTCTAGTGCTATGGATAGTATCGATAGAATTCTTGGTGAAGTACCTACTGAAGAACAAAACCGTGTAAGAACACGATTAGCGGATGTTTTAACTTGTGTAATTAGTCAAAAACTGGTTCCAAGTTTAGATGGTAAACGCGTGCTTGCAAAGGAAGTTTTAATTGCGAATTCATCGGTAAAAGCAGCCATTAGAAATAACAATATTGGCGAAATTTATCAGATGCTTATGGAAGGAAGTGAAAGGGGCATGAATACTTTAGAGCAAGATTTAAAACGATTGTATACTGAAGGAAAGATTTCAAAAGAAAATGCTGTAAATTATTCAAATAATAAGACTAAGATTCTTCAACTTTTAAGTGAAGTGAACTACTAATTATATGGCAGGCAAAAAATTATATACCAGTCTTGTTCTTGAAGATGACTTCATAAAAGTTGCTAGAATAGAAGTGTCTGGTAAAAAAGCGAGTTTAGTAAAACTTGATAAGATTAAACTTGTAAATACCTTAGAAAGAGATACATCTAGTGAGCCTGTTGATGATGGTATATTCGATGCTTTTGATACTGAATTAGAAGATGAAAGCATTTTTGGTATTGAAGAAGATACCGATGATGAAATCGAATTTGATACCGACACTGATGATGATGATGATGATTTAGATCTCGATTTAGATTTAGGAATTGATGAAGGAGATGAGGACAATGATTTTGGCGACATCACTGATATGGCGGATGCCGATGGAGATGATGGGGCTGCATCCAATGAGCTACTTCTATACAATCTGTTAAGCGACATCGACCCTAAAAAGGTCAAATTAAGTATTAATGTGCCATTTGGTTCTGCCTTTGTACAGATTCTAAAAGATGTCGACTTTAAGAAAACGAAGAAAAAAGACCTTCAAATCATTATTGATGACCGGTTAGAGTCACTTTATGGAGCTCCTAAAGGAAAAGATTACTATTCCTATGTAGTTCGTGAAGATGGTTCTCTTGTACTTGTATCGATAGAAGATGAAGCTCCTTTACTCTCGTTATTAAACAATACGGAAAACATATACTCTGGTAAGGTCTTCGTAAATGAGGTTCAACCAGACGAAGCTGTATTAATAGGTCTTTATAGAGCTAATTATGAAATCGAAGACGGTACTATAACCGCTTTGATTCAATACGGTGAAAAGAGTTGTAGAATAGTATTCATGCAAGGCAAGGAACTGATGATTCTTTCATCAGTTATACCTGAAGGAACAAGTTCTAGAAAATTCTTAAATACATTATTTAGTAAGATTCTTTTCCAATTAGATACAGGAGAAGTTCCGAACCTGGATAGAATTATTTTATGTAATAATTCACTAGGTGAAGAATCCATTGAGTTTTTCGAAAGCAGATTCCCTGATATTGAAGTAACAGATTTTCAATTTGATGAAGAAAAATTCGACTACGAAAATTTTGATCATTCAACCGTATCTACGTTCACAAGTGCTATAGGCGTAGCCTGGGCAGATGCGAACTTCGAACAAGAGTACTTCCCACAAATATCATTTGTACCAGAGTACATTAAAGAGCGCCAAAAGATATTTAAGCTACAGTGGCACGGTTATGTGCTTTTAGCTTTAATTTTAGCGGTATTCCCAATTTCCAATTACTTTTATTTAAAGAATTCAGTTGAAATTGAAACATTGAATGCAAGTGTGTCTTCAACAAAGGCTCAAATAGCTTCTATGGAGTCTACCGTTCAAAATTATAACAGAATTAATGCCGAGTTATCAGGTATTCAATCTCAGTTAGAATTACTAGATGCATTAAGTGGTGAAACGTTAAAATGGACGGTGAATCTTGATCTGATCAATAGAGGTATTGATAATATTGATTCAATTTGGTTCACATCATTGGTTGTGGATGAAAGTACAGGCAATGTTGAGTTATCGGGTTATTCACTTTATAGAAATCGTATCCCAATGGTAGCTGATATTTTTAGTTCAGCTGTATTAGTTGATGTGACACGCACATTGATAAGAGAAAAAGAAGTTTATGCTTTTACGTATAGCATAAGCAAGGTAGTGCCTAATGAAGATGTTTACACTCCTGAAAGTGCTCAAGGCTTGAAAGAAATTTTAGGAGGTGCTCAATAATGTCGTACGCACTAAGAAATACAATCATTTTACTAGTTACTTTATTTTTGTTTGCAGGATCAGCTTTTGCATTTATAAAATTTGTACAGGAAAAGCAAATAGAAGAGCTACAAACAGAGCTTGAAGTACAGCAACAAGACTATAATACAAAAGCTGAAATACGAGATCAGTATCCGGCATTGCAAGAGCGTTATATTAAAGCTCGTGATATTGTTCAAGGTTATGATAAAATGTTATACACCTCGAATAATCCAGATGATGTATACGATTACTTATCTGAACTTAACGACAGTGATTTAGAGCTTTTTTATGACTTCACTTTTGTTGATTCTGTTCAGAATGATCAATATGGGGTTGTTAATTCTATTATTGCTGGAACGAGTTTATATACAGATCTGGTCACATTCATTAATCGAATCGAGAATAGTGCGTTATTGAATAAGGTGGGTATTAACCAAATTACCCCAGCATCAGGTGCTAGTTTAGAAGGTTTAGAAAATGAAAACTATGTGAACTTCTCGTTAAAACTACAGAGTTTTTATCAGCGCACAACCTTTGATACTAATGTATTGGAAGAGGATTTGGTTAGGTTTAATCCAGATATATCAATATTTAATCCGTTTAAACCATTAATACTGAATGATATACCTGAAAATGTCGATAATTTAACAGACGTTGAACGTTCAAGATTATTAGGTTACACAGGTACACGTATTTTCTTAGTTGATCAAAATGGTGAACGTAAGACATTAAAAATTGGTGATAAGGTTTACTTAGGGTACTTAAAATCGATAGATACTAAAAACAGACAGGTTATATTTAGTTTGAACAAAGGCGGTATACAGGAATTATTCACTTTAGAGGTGGAGCAATGAAATCAATAATGAAGAAATCAGTATTTATAGTAAGTTTTCTAGTAATCTTAATAGGACAAAGTTTTACTAGTGCTCAACTCTTCGCTCAAGACGGTGCACCATTCAGGGAATACGTGAACCCTGATGAAATCGTCATGTTTGATCGAAATACTTCCTTTGTGGAAGCTTTGGAAATTATCAACCAATTTATGCAAGAGTACGAGAATAAGTTTCTCGTTGATCAATCTAATTATGAAGGTGAAATTGGTGTTTCATTGCCTGCTATGCATTGGAAAGATGCCTTAAAGTATATCTTAAAGGTTAGAAATTTAGAGTTAGTTGAATTCCCTGAATACTATGAAGTAAGAGTTCCTGTTCAAACAAATAACAATAATGTTGTTGCTCAAGAAGGAACAAATGCGGCACAAAATAACACTCCACTTAATCAGCTAGCTAGTACTAAGACACGTGAAGTTCGAATCAATGCTACTTTTTTCGAGGGTAATAGACGTGCTTTACAGGAAATTGGAATTGATTGGTCTACATTAACTAGTAATGTTCCAGAGAACATTGATGATTTTGTAGGATCTGATGGGGGAGAAAGTATTCCTCAGACAACATTTAGTGATCAATTTGTGTCGATTAATTCACAAAATGCGAATCAAGTATCTCAAAACGTATTTAATGCACTAGTAAATCTAGGTGAAATTGGTCCTGGAATTAGTGTTCAAGCTTTATTCAGTACATTCGAATCCAATAACATGGGTAGTGTTATCGCTACGCCATCGGTGAAAGTTGTAGACGGACAAGAAGGTAAAATTCAAGATGGTCAAGATTTCTCTGTTAAACAGCGTGATTTTGCAGGTAATGTAACGGATGCTTTTTTCAGTACAGGTACCATCTTAACAGTTACTCCAACGGTTATCGAGTATAATGATAGTACATTCATACATTTAGATATTCAGGCGGAACGTTCTTCTGCACAACCTGATGCCGTAAGTACCATTATTAACAAGCAGCAGGTTACAACTCAAACTTTAGTTCTTGATGGGGAAGCAACGGCAATTGCTGGTTTATACAGAACTTCAGAAGTAAGAGTTCGACGTGGTATTCCTTTCTTAAAAGATTTACCAGGTTGGTTCTTAGGTCTTAAATATCTATTCGGTTACAACTCTACGGATATTATTGAGAATGAATTAGTGATTATAATTCAGGCTGAACTAGAAAAAACTCTCCAAGAGCGTATGGATGACAAAATCCGATCAAAAGGAAATGTATTGTCTGATGAGCGCAATCGATTTAGAAATGAAATGGATTATGTAATAGATAAGGAAGAAGAAACACCTGTAACACTAGTTGATGATAAAGCAGGTTTAATTGAAGCTGAAGACTCTGTAGTAACTGAAGAGGAGGAGATGGTTCCTGTTCAAAAAGAAGAACAGCCTAAGAAGGAAGAGAAGCTAACACCTGAACAGCAAAGAGAATTAGAAGACTTGAGTATGCCAATTAAAGATCCTGAGTTAATGGTTGTGGTTCCTCAAGCGTTTGATTTAAATGAATACCTCCATAAGAAAGAAAATGGAGAGCTTACCGTTGAAGAGGTATCTGTGGAAAGTAATGCGAAATACTTTGTAATTGGTGGTTCCTTCATCGTTCCAAACAACGCTACTAACTTTGAGAAGGTATTAGAAAACCAAGGCTATACTCCTCGAATCTTATTTCATGAATCTTCAAGATTCAATTATGTAGCATACTATGCTTTTGATAACTATGAAGAAGCTGTAGCTACTACGAAGAAGTTACGGGCGGAAATAAACCCTGAGACTTGGTTATTTACCTTACCTAATAAGTAAAAAAGATTACTTAGCGATTGAATGTGATTTTAAAAACCTGATGGATACTTCATTAAAGACATCAGGTTTTTCTACGTTACAGACATGCCCACAATTTTTAATTACCTCTAGAAAAGCCTTTTTGTGAGAGGCCACAATGTTTTTAACTGGTTGAAGGAACATATGATCTTCTTCACCCATTACGTATAGCATTGGAATAGACACCTCTTTCTCCTTAAAGTACCGGAGTAGGGGATTAACCTCATTGGTTAGTTTAAACCACCTTAAAAACTCTTTTTGATAGAGTTTTTTAGCTTCCCTTATAAACAGGTTCCTTGATTTTTCATGTCGTTTTCGAGGCATGATAATCCAAGCAAAAAACTTGTATAACCACATATATGGAATAAATCGCTTAAACATATGACCGAGAAAAACTAGAATTCGGCTTCTAACATTTAAGCGAGTTATAGCTCCACATAAAATAGCCGATTGAACACGTTCGGGTGCGATTTCACTAATAGTACGTATGATAATAGTACCCAATGAAACTCCTATAAAGTGAGCTTTCTTTATGTTCAGGTGGTCTACAACTTCAATGATGTCTTTACTGATATTTTCGAAAGAATAATTCTCTTCGTAATACTTCTGTAGTAAATCCTTAGACTTCCCGTGTCCTCGTAAATCTATTAAGAGAACATTGAATTCTTTACGAAATGATTTTAATTGGCTAAACCAGATGCTAGAGCTTCCGCCGGCACCGTGAATAAACACAACCCAATCTGAATCTTTTGATTTAATATATTCCTTATAGTAAAGCATAATAGATGGGTAAGGTATCAAACATTATGCTTTCAATCGATTAAATTTGAATAACAATATTAACTGAAATTTCAGTTTAGATTAGACAAAAATCTAAGATTTAAAATTACTTTTATTACCTTTTATTCATGAGGAAAGTTAGGGCAGTTTTTAAGCTTATAGCATTTATTATAGTAACTGTTATTTCATACTTATTAGTACTAATAGGTGTAATCGCCGATTATCTTGGACTAAGAGGAAGAAGGTGGTCTACTTACTTTCTAAGTTTTTGGGGGAAATGGACTTGTAGAATTATGGGTTTAAAAATACAAGTGCATGGGGAGGTCCCAAAACCTCCTTTTTTCTTCATTTCAAATCACTTGAGTTATGTCGATATCATGATGCTGATCTCTAAACTTAGGTGTGTGTTTGTTGCAAAAAGTGAAGTGATGAGTTGGCCTATTTTTGGATTTATGACAAAAACTGTGGGCATGTTATTCGTGAATCGGTCTAAGAAAACAGATGTTAAAAGAGTTAATGATTTGATTCGCAAGAATATTAGCAAAGACCAGGGAGTGTTACTTTTCCCTGAAGGCACCACTAGTGCCGGTGTGGAAGTGCTACCATTTAAGGCATCGCTTTTAGCCTACCCTGCACAAGAACCCATACCCGTTCATTTTGCTTCTATATCTTATCAAACACCAGAAGATGAAGTCCACGCTCATAAATCGGTTTGTTGGTGGGGAGATTCACCATTTTTACCACACTTCCTTTCATTGCTTCAGTTAAAATCAATTGAAGGGACCATTACATTTTGTGAAAAACCAATTTTAAACACAGATAGGAAACAGCTTGCTACAGAATTACACGAAAAGGTTTCGGAGCATTTCACTTCAGTTATTGATGCTGATGAGTTTGTTTCATTGTATGAAACAGAAATAACGGTTTAGCGCTTTTTAGCAAAGAATTCTTTTAGTAGAAATTCACAGTCATTTTCAAGAATACCTTGAATGATATTTACCTGATGGTTGAGAGCGTTATTAGAAGTGATATTAAATAAAGAACCACATCCACCTGCTTTAGGATCTGTAGCTCCAAACACAACAGTATCAATTTTACTCCAAACGAGAGCACCACTACACATAGAACAAGGTTCGAGTGTAACATATAGAGTACAATCGGTTAAATATTTGGTGTTGAGCGTTTCGCAGGCTGCTGATATGGCAATCATTTCAGCATGTGCAGTAGGATCATTGAGGCGCTCCACTTGATTGTAACCTTTCCCAACTATTCTATTTTCTTTTACTACTAAAGCCCCAATTGGTACTTCATTATTCCTCGCAGCTTCTTCAGCAAGAAGGAGAGCTTGAGCCATAAATTGTTGATGTGGTTGCCAGAGCAGTGGATCAATTGGGTTCATGAATAAGTAAAAAAAGTATTAGATTTGCAGGAGCATTAACTCATAAAATAAGACACCCATTAGTGGAAAGCACAAAAGAATACTTATTGTCGGTAATTCGAAATATTCCTGATTTTCCTAAACCAGGTATTCAGTTTAAAGACATCACAACATTACTCGCAGATCCAAAAGCTTTAAAGTTAACAACGGATTTACTCACAAAGCCTTATCAAAATGAACGTGTAGATGTTGTAGTTGGCTTAGAATCACGTGGCTTCTTATTTGGAACTAACTTAGCTCAAAGCCTTGGCGCATCTTTTGTTCCGGTTAGAAAGCCTGGGAAATTACCAGCTAAAACAATTTCTGAATCTTATGAGCTTGAATATGGTACCGACCAATTAGAAATGCATGCTGATGCTATTAAAAAAGGAGACCGAGTGATCATTCATGATGACTTGATTGCTACCGGTGGGAGTGCAACAGCTGCAAAGAAACTAGTTGAACGATTAGGGGGCGAAATAATCGGGTATTCATTCATTATGGAGCTTTCATTTTTGAATGGCCGTGAGAATCTAAATCATCAAAAAGTCGAGAGTATTTTAATTATATAATAGGGAACATAATTCTTCTTCAGAGATTAAAACTGGTAGAGCACTATCAAGTAATAAGGAGAAGATTATGACTGCAGCAAGATTATCCCTGTTGAGTTTTGTTTTAGTTCTGTTTTTTGGAACCGCCTGCAAAACTTTCGTTGTAAAGAATGTTAATTATGCCCAACAAGTAGAAAGTGTACTTACACCAGACGAGCAAGGTGAAGTAAAGGATACAAGGTACGGCGTAGCGTTTAATATTTTACCGTTTCAATTTCAGGAACTCAATGACTCTAGTTCTGTAATGGTAGATAAAGTTCGGCTAATCAGAAATTCTAAAGGCTTTTACTTTATCACAGCTGATGGATTTTCTAGTGTATATGTGATGGAGCCCATCAAAAGTGGACTGAAACTTAAAGAAAAAATTGAAGTGAGTGAGGAAGGATTGATATCACCCGCCTTTAATCTACGCACTCCTTACATAGAACTGGTAGATACTGAAACCTCTCAGGTTTTTACATTGAATGAAAAAGGAATTTATAATCAGGAGAACGCATCATGAAGAAGTTAAGCACAACTCTAGCGGTATTTTTAGCCCTATTTAGTATACAAGTTTCGTTTGCACAGCAATCAGATTTTCAAATAAAGGAAGCATTTGAAGCTAAGCATGAGACCTTATCATTAGCCATTGAAGATGCTCAAAGTGTAGATACTATTGATAGTCTACTTTTAGCTATCGATAACTTTCAAGACGAATACAATGAGCATCAAGAGATGTTAGATTATGCACTCTATCCTGAGTCTTATGAATCTAAGATTGCTGATTTACGCAGTAAGGCGAGAACCGCTGAACACAAGTTACTCGTGATAGAGAATCAGTCTGAAAAGCTCAGTATACTAACGGATGAGTTAAATCAGTATAAATCTGAATTAGCATTACTTACTCAAAGAAGTGACTCATTACGAATAGCCATTTCAAATTCGCAAGAAAGCGAAGAGAATCTTTCTAGACTCGTTCGAAATTACCGTCAAAGTGTTGAACAAAGAGATCAATTTATCTTTGATATGGTAGACTCATTATTCATCACGTACAAGCAGTTAGCTCCTGAATCAATCGATGAGCTATCCAAACAAAATGAAACAGGAACTTTAGCTTCTGGAGATAATCCACTTGAAACTATTGAGTTAATCTTAGAAGAGAATGTCGAGACCTTAAAGGCTGAAGCGAATACTCTTAATACAGAAGACTATCTTCGAATTTATGCTTTACACCACAAAGTAGAAGAGGTTTGGAATAGCATTGGAGACGACTTAATAGCTATTTATGGTGGAAAGAATAAAAATAAGTGGAATGCACAAATCGAAAATAATCTCAAGGAATGGAAAGCTAGTGCATCATTAAGTATGTGGAAGTCGCTAGATAATTATCTTGAAAATAAAGATGTAGATTTAGGCGCATTTGACAGTAATTCAAGCTTTTTTAAATCATTAGATAGCTTTGTAAGTAAAGCTAGAGATCAAAGTGAAGGTGAAATCCTAAACAACACTACTTATGAAGACTATAAAACCTTTAGAGAATTCTGGAGCACTAAAGTCTTAAATGACTGGAATCAATATTTAGTTGAAGCTGAAGTACTTACAACTAATCAAATAGCGACTATTGATAACAAAGTGGATGATTGGGAAGATAAATCAAAGCCATTATCTACAACCTTCATAATACTATTCGGAATTGCAGTATTAGCAGTTATAGGTTTCATAGTGCTACTAGTAAAGCAAAATTGATCGACATATTATTTAATAAATTAAGGCTAGCCAATAGGTTAGCCTTTTTTTATACTGAAAAGAAAATATTATGAAAAAACTATTCGTCTTATTAATCACAGTATTTACCCTATCAAGTGTTGGATATGCTCAAGAGAAAGAAACTACCACGCTGCTGTTTGTACGCCATGCTGAGAAAATGGCGGATGGTACGAAAAATCCATCTTTAACTCTTGCAGGCGAAGCTAGAGCAAAACGTATAGCAAACTGGATTCAGAAAGAGTATGGACAGTTATCTGCAATATATTCTACGAATTATAAGCGGACCATAGAAACTGCACAGTTTACTTCCAACTTATTTAATGTCCCAATCACAAAATATGGACTCAAAGATCCGCAAGGTTTGGTTTCGGGTATTATCGAATCATATAAAGGAAATACAGTACTTATTGTTGGGCACTCCAATACAACGCCAACTTTAGTAAACTTTGCGATTGATAAAGAAAAGTACTCCGCATTAGATGAAAGTGACTATAGTAAATTATTTATTGTAAGAATTTCTGAGAACGATGAGGCAGAAGTATCCATTCACTCCACAGATGTTGAGGATAACTAAGGAAGGGCAAATTTCTTACGAAGAATCCATTCTATTGAAAGCAGTGTAACTACTACTAAGAACCAGATGAGTGAGTAGACTGGATAGATAAAATACTCAGATATTTCTGTTCGTATAGAAAAATCGCTTTGATTTGATAGTTGATCCCAGAAGTTATCTATCTGCTTATAACCGATGAAAAGCCCTTTACTATTGGATGCAATCGATCTGAGAAGTAAGTCGTTGCGGACAGTATTGGCTAATTCTAAATTTGTTTCATTGATAAGGAATTGACCAGTTTGAGTGTCAATTTCTCGAGACCCTTTGGAAGCAATGGCCGTGTAATTATATCTGCCAGGGGATAGGTTAGGTAATTCTAGTCTGTAGCTACCATCACCTTCGTTATTCATGGTAAAGTCCGAGTTGTAATCATCACCTTGAATATTTACCTCAATGATTCCATTACTTTCTAATTCACCTGATTCATTAATCAAGGTTCCATTCAAGAGTGGGTTTTCACCAGTGGAATAATCATTTTTTGTTGAGCGAATTTTAAGTAATCGATTGTCTGGATTAGTAGATGCCCAATTAACAATATTGGTGATTAGTTCTATAGTGAAATTTCGAATATCCTCATTCGTACTCTGATAAAGTCTGTAATAACCCGATGCGTTCAGGTGTGCTCTTCGAATATTAGCCGTTTCGGAAATTGCCAATAATGGAGAATCTGTCTCGATTCTTTGGAATGAGGTGTTTAACAATGAACGAACTAAAAGGTCACTTTTCTCAGCTCGAATTGGAGCTAGTAAACTTGGTAATCGTTGTAAGTCAATTTCACTTATATCAAGTATAGGGTGGTCAATCTGTAAAGCATTTATAGATAGCGTAACATCAAATAAATCAACAGCATTATTTTGTATGATCGTAAAATTAGACTCGTAGTTGATACTCCCTTGATTAGGAAGTAAAACGTATAAAGTGGATGTTTCACTTAATACCTGTTGGTATTTAGCTACCCAGCTTGAAGGCAGTGCTCCATGAACAATGATTAAGTCATATTCAGAATTAGGGTCTACTGGAGGATCCAAATTTGAATTGCCAAGATACGTTCTCTCCTCTAATTCAATATTTTCATTCGTAGCTAAAATTGATCTGAACGCTTTTATGTCTGGATGAATAGCTGAAGCTAAATGCAGTATTCTTGTTTTACTATCTAAGACTTCAATAGAAAAAGATGCGCGGTTATTATCATTATTCCATTCGTTGGATTCTGCAGGTATTTCTATTTGATACTGGTGTAGCCCTGCCTCATTTAATGGAATAGTGAATTCAACTGACTGAACGGATTGATTAGCTAAATTAATTGACTTCCGATCAATTTGAGTGCCATTTTTCTGTAGAACAACATCAATGTTGTAGTTATTAAACCCATATTGGCTAATATCAATGTTCACTAAATGTTCGGTATTGGTAAAACCAGTTTCATTCGATATTAAATCAGAAATACGAATATCCTTAACCTGTTGAGAATCACCTATAGCAATGGTATGAATAGGGAATAGGCTATTACCAGCTTCAACTACGGGGTTTTTACCACGAGTTATGATTCCATCCGACACTAAAATTGCTGATGTGTAGTCTTGATCAGAGGTGCTTAAATAATCAATCGCTTCATATATATCGGTTACCGCAGCAGTATTAGTAAAATCTTCGATACTTACAGGGCTAACTGAATTTCCAAAACTATAAGTTTCAAGATTAATATCGTTGTTTTGGCTATAGGTGAATATCTCGTCAATTAACTCGAAGTAGGTCTGTGTGCCGTTATAATCACCTTTGTTTATAGAAGTACTAACCGAAGAATCGAGAAGTAAGGCTATCTTCGGTTTTACCTGAACAGTCTTATTAGTAGTAAAGAATGGGTTTAATAGTAGTACAAATACGATTAGTAGAGCTAATGCCCGAAGTGAGCTTAATACTACTTTGTAAAGAGGAGGGATTGAAGAATAGTTACGATAACTGATCCAAGAAATTAAGACGACAGAAACTAAGATGGCTAAAACAAACCAAAACGAAATTCCTGACTGAAATCCTTGAAAATCCACTTTACTTCAATTGATCTAGAATCATTCCAATAATCTTTTCAGTGGTATAGCCTTCAGCTTCGGCAGCGTAATTGTTCACTATACGGTGTCTTAACACAGGAACGGCTAAAGCGTCAATGTCTTCGATGGTAACGTTAAAGCGCCCCTTAGATAAAGCTCTGGTTTTACCGCCCAAAATTAGGTACTGAGAGGCTCTAGGGCCTGCACCCCAGCTAAGATACTTCTTTACAAATTCAGGAGATTCTGATGCATTTGGGCGAGTAGCTGATACAACTTTAACGGCGTAATCAAGTACTGAATCAGGAACAGGAACTTTTCTAACCAATTCTTGAAGATCGCTGATTGTTTGTTTGTCTAATACTGAGTTAACTGTTGCAGTAATGGAAGATGTAGTTTTGCTAACAATTTCTTTTTCCTCTTCAAAAGAAGGATAATCAACCCAAATATGAAACATGAAGCGATCTAATTGGGCTTCCGGAAGAGGGTAAGTACCTTCTTGTTCAATCGGATTTTGTGTAGCTAATACAAAAAAGGGTTGGTCTAAATCGTAGGTAACACCCGCTGCAGTAACATGGTACTCCTGCATGCCTTCTAAGAGTGCCGCTTGAGTTTTAGGTGGTGTACGGTTGATCTCATCAGCTAAAACTATATTCGAAAAAATAGGTCCTTTGATGAATTTAAAAGCCTTTTTGCCTGATTCTTTATCCTCTTCAATAATTTCGGTTCCAGTTATATCTCCAGGCATTAAATCTGGAGTGAACTGAATTCGATTAAAGGATAGTCCAAGTGTTTGAGCAAGAGTTCTAATCAACAGAGTTTTGGCTAATCCAGGAACGCCAACTAATACACAATGTCCTTTCGAGAAAAGACTAATAAGGAGTAGGTCAAGAATATCATCTTGACCTATCACCACTTTGTGAATTTCATTTTTTACAGCTTCAAATGATGCTGTAAACTGTGTAGCTTGTTCGACTGAATTAACGGTATCCTGCATATTAGTTTCCTTCTGCCATCATTTTAGGAATGCGATATTCGATATAGAATTCTTCACGTAATCCATCTAACCATTCTTGGAAAACACGTGTTTGTTTTTGCTGTAAAGCAATGTTTTTCAACCGCTCGTAATCCATTTCCATACTTGCGATATGTTCTGGAATTTGTTTGTCTAAACGAACGATTCTGTAGGCTTTTCCAGCATTAGCATTGTTCGGATTGAATGGCTTTGGCTCGGAGATCTCACCAACTTCTTCCATTAATAACACTACACGATAAAGGGCAGGGTCTAATCGAGATAATGGGATAAGACGTTCACCCGTTTGTGGGTCAATAATTTTACCACCTGAAGTAGCCGTAGATGGATCTTCGCTATTACGTTTAGCTAGATCACTAAAAGAAAGGTTGTCTTGCGTTAGTAAGCTATCTCTGATGCTTTCTAATTCTGCAATTGCAGTTGCATCATCAAGTTGTTCTGAATCTACTCTAATTAGAATATGACTCGTTTTAATTTGGTCGCCAACTCTTTCATCTAGTCGAATGATATGGAAACCAAATTCAGTTTCAACAACTTCTGATATTTCACCCGGTTTCAGCGCTGAAGCAGCAGCAGAGTACTCAGCCACTAATTCATTTAAGCCCATCATAGGTAACTGGCCGCCTCGTTGAGCCGAACCATCCATACCATGTCGTTTTGCTAAATCTTCAAGAGGTACGCCATGATTTATAATGGAATCTCTTAAAGAAACTGCGAAATCATAAGAAGCTTTTTTCGCGTCTTTCTTAGGTTTAGGTAACCTAACAATGTGTGATAATGCAACCTGCTCTGGAATAGTAGGGAGGGAGTCGGTTGGAATAGAATCAAAAAACTCTTGAACTTCAGGACGAGTAATTTTAATACTCTGATATTTTGTTTGACGCACGCGCTCTGTAAGCATTTGCATTCTGAATTCTTCTCTAAAATCAGCTTTTAGCTGTACTATACTTTTACCGAATGCTTGTTCAACAGCTTGCTCACTACCTGCTTGACGAACTAATTGGTCGATACGTCGATCCATTTGTTGATCAACTTCGCTATCTGTTACGGTGATAGAATCTACTCTGGCTTGTTCAAGTAATACGTAGTTATCAATTTCTGCTTCAAGAAAGGAATACCAAAGTTCTTCTGAGAACGGAATTTCTTGGTTATTGAATTGTGCCTGACGAATATAATCGGTAATACCTTGGTCAATCTCTGATTTAAGGATAATGTGATCGTTCACCATTGCCACTATTCTATCGGCAGTAGTAGGGGTATTTTGTGCGTTTAGGGAGGTAAATGCGAGTCCTGATAACAGGAATAATAAAAATGCTTTCTTCATTATCTAGTTTGTATTCAATGAGTCGGAGGTAGTATCCGTTTTAATTTGTTCTGGTAGAACGTTATAAATCTCTATTTCATTATTAGCTTGAGCTGCAAGATAAAGATTCTTTATGTAGGTATTGTAAGCGATCCTCTTTTTTTCCATGATTAACCAATCTTGTATTTGTTCGGTTAACCAATCTAAATCTGGATGCTCTCCTTCAGTGCGTTCTTCTAAAAGTTGAACGAAGTGGTAACGTCCATTGATCTCTTCTATTCTTGAAATTTCTGAAAAACCTATAATCTGTAAATATCTATTTAAGGTTTCAAAATCACTCAGTGCAGATCTAGCTGGCCAAAAGCGATTGGATTCTTTAATTGCTAATTCAGGGTAGATAGAATACCGATTTGCCACTGTTTCCCAATCAATTCCTCTCATAAGGTCTCTTTTAGCATTTTCAGCATCAGATTGTGTGGCCGCAATTACATGTCGAAAACGAATATAGCGATCGTTTAATAAGAACTTTTCTTTATTGGCTTGATAGTAATTACGAGCTTCTTCAATGGTAACGGCTACATTTAATTCTGGAGTACTTACAATAGCCTCTTGAAAACTACTGATCAATACTTCTTCTTTTAGTCTAGTTAACTTTTGTTGAACCGATTCAAGTTCCTCTAAATCGAGTCGTTCCACTTCTTCTAATATCAATTGCTTTCTTATCCAAGATTCACGGTAATCATTGAGAGCACTTACACTATCTTGCATAAATATGGCATCAGGTATTCGAGCTTTAGCATCTTCAAGTGTAAGAACTTTGTTTCCAACTTTAGCGAATTGAACACCTTCAGGTACAGGAGCATCTAAGCATGCTATAAATGCAATCATTAAACCTAATAAGACTTGAACTGGCAATCTTCTCATGAATGATCCTTTATATATTCGTTATAGGCTCTCTCAAGATTCTTAGTGTAGGTTTTAACGGGGAATTGTTTTTCGGTTTTAATTAACCAGTTTCGTTCACGTTCAGGCTGATATTCGCTGAGTAATCGTGAAAAAGCCTCTTTAAAAGTCATAGTTCTTGGCTGTAAAATATCATGCAAAATTAACAGTGAAGGTCTTTTCCGATATAAGAATTTATCAGATGTCTCACCAATTTTCATTTCGGTAAGTTTAGTTAATGGTTCATCTGATATATAAGAAGTGGAATCGGTTGTAATAGCTATTTCAGGAACAAGTGATCGCAAACTATCTATCGATACGCCATTAGAGAGTACTTTAGCAGATTGATGTAGAGTACTGTCATTTACTGCATTAATAAGCGTGTAATGGTATCGAGTAGGGTAGGAGTAGTCTTTCTTATTTCGTTGGTAAATATCCACAAGTTTGGAGGTGTCGACGGTGGCAGCACTCCAGAGTTCTTCATCATTCACCTTATATACAATTAACCCTTCTCTGTAATTGTTTAAATCCTGGTTGAAAGCATCAAACATTGATCGAGTAAATTCAACAATATGGTTACTTACTAACTTGGTATAAAAATTCTGCAGAATCTTATCGTTAAAATTTTGCCCTTGAATGCTGCTGTATTCTGCAATTAAATGACTTCTTAAATCAGAAGCTTTGTATTCATTATCTATAAAGGTGAATACTATTTCAGAGGTGAATGCATTATTCGGTAAATCCTTTAACGTATTCGACCCAAGTGATTTAATGTAGTTGCTTAACTCGTTTATCAATTCAGTATTAACCTTAGCATAGTCGTTATCAATTAACCACTGTGCTACAAAAGCATTACTTTTACTAAAGTTTTTAGAGTCGAGGAACTCTTGCATTAATATACTTTTTCGGTGTTCCTCTGAAGTAAAAGTTTGAACAGAATCTACTTTAAAGATGTGGTAGCCATAGGCTGTTTGAATAGGCTTAGTGAATGGCAGAGTGGGATCGATTTGAGAAACTTGCTCAACAAAATCGGGTCTAAATTTTCCATGTTGAACCCAACCTATGTATCCATTATTTGCTACAGAAGGTTTATCAGCGGAGTATTGTTTTACAGCATTATCCCAATTACCCGTTGATTTCAGCTCGATATAGGCCTTATTCAATATAGAATCAGCTTTATTGGTATTAGGCTGAAATATATGTGAAACCATTCTGGGTGATGTTCTTGGTCGAATCTCATCAACCCTGAGTACATGGTAACCAAACTGGGTTTTAAAAGGTTGAGAGAGTTCTCCGGCTTCCAATGAGTATAATTGATCTTCAAACTCAGCGACCGTTGTACCGATAGAAACCCAGGGTAATTTTCCACCCATTAAACGACCATTCTTCTTAGATGAATATGTTTCGTTTAATTCCTCAAAAGTTTTATTACCAGAAAGCCATTCATTTCTTGCTTCAGTTATCTGATTATAAGCAGCGAGTGTGTCGTTTTTATCTATTTCTATTAAAATATGCGAGCTTTTAATTTCTTTTAGTGCTCGTTCATAATACTTATTGAACTCAGAGGGTTTAATCTTTTGCTCAACCAAAAAAGAGAATGCTGCTTGTTTAGCATACTGATTGAATTCGTTCTTCAATTCTGGATCGTTATCGTATCCTCTTTCATAAGCAAACTGAAGTTTTAGCTGGTATTCAATATAAATACCCAGAAATGTACTCAATTCATCTAGGGTAGGGAATTCAGAGGTCCCTGTTTGATAACGATCTAATAACTCTTGAAAAGTAATCTTTACATCACCTACTTCTCCTACAACTGTATTAGTGTAACTCTGAGCGTTTACAGTTTTATTCGGTGTTAAAATAAGTGCGCAACAAGCTATAAAAACTACTTTCAAGAATTGATGTATCATTTCATAAAATGGTGTAGTTGTTTAAAATAACATACCTGCGATTGTAGCTGTCATCATAGTGGCCATAGTACCTGCAAAAACGGCTTTAAGGCCGAATTTAGCTAAATCAGATTTACGGTTAGGAGCTAATCCACCAATTCCACCAATTTGAATGGCGATAGAGGAGAAATTTGCAAAGCCACATAACGCAAAGGTAGCCATAGCAATTGTTTTTGGAGATATATTAGATGCAGCTACTTCATCGGCTAATTTGAGATAAGCCACAAACTCGTTTAAAACAATTTTAGTACCAATCAAAGAACCCATCGTTGTAGCATCTGCCCAGGGTACACCAATTAACCAGGCTATAGGTGCTAATGCCCAGCCTAATACCATTTCAATACTTAATGGAGCACCAAGTAAAGATGTAAGTCCTGTAAGATTACTAACCCATCCAAAAAAGCCATTAAACATTGCTAGTAATGCAATGAATGCCAATAGCATAGCACCAACATTTAAGGCAAGCTGTAAACCAACTGAAGCCCCTGAAGCAGCGGCATCAATACCGTTTGCATCGGTCTTTTCTACAGAGATTGAAACGTCTCCAGCGGTAGCTGGTTCTTCAGTTTCTGGGTAGAGAATTTTCGCAATTACTAAAGCGGCTGGAGCTGCCATCAAACTAGCTCCTAATAATCGTTCAGCAAATAACTGCTGAGCTACCTGTATCTCAAGTCCATTGGCAGCTGCGAAAGAGGTGCCAAGCATTGCTACATAAGCGGCCATTACGCCACCGGCTATCGTAGCCATTCCTCCAGTCATTACTGCTAAAAGTTCAGACTTGGTCATCTTTTCAATAAATGGCTTAATAACAAGCGGGGCTTCAGTTTGTCCCACAAAGATATTTGAGATCACTGATAAGGTCTCAGCACCGGAAGTTCCGAGTAATTTTTGCATACCTTTCGACAGTATTTTCACAATAAACTGTAGAACACCATAGTGATATAAAAGCGCTGTTAACGAAGCGAAGAATATAATGGTTGGCAGTACCTGGAAAGCAAAGATAACCCCAAAACTTTCTTCATATTCTGGCCCTTTACCAAGCATACTAAATAAGAAAGAAGCACCTTCAGTAGTATATTGAAGTACGATTACGAAGAACTTTGCTATAAATTTAAACAGTAACTTTGGCCAACCTAATGGGCTGAAAAAAGCCGAAAGTTCTTCAGACTTAAGAATAAAAATTGCTAGCACAAACTGAATACCAAGACCTGTTCCTACAAGTCGCCAGTTTATTCTGCGTTTGTTATTAGAAAGCAAAAAGGCTATTCCGATAATAGCCGCCATGCCTAGTAAACCACGAAGTATATTTTCCATTAGGACTGTTCTATATTGATATTTTCTTCTTCAAGTGGAGCCACTTTTGGGGTGGTAAATGGCCTTATGGGGCGACCTCTTCTTCGATCTACCGATGGGCGGAAGCAATGCCGGGCTCTAGGCTCATAAGAATCGTATTCACCCACTAACACTTTTTCGGTGCTTTCAACAACACGCTGGGAGAAATTAGCCATTGCACCACTTTCAGCACAAACAGCATGCAATTTTGTTACGTACTCCGCAATTGCAAGCAAGTAGGGCATAGGCCCAAATGGTTTGCCCTCAAAATCCATATCGAGTCCAGCTACTATAACTCGTTTGCCATCATTAGCTAGTACATTTACTACATCCACAATGCGCTCATCAAAAAACTGAGCCTCATCTATACAAACTACTTTTGCGTTCGAGGTAAGTAAAACTATTTGATCGGCAGTGTCTACTAAAATACTTGGAAGGGCTGTTTCATTATGAGAAACTACTTCTGTATCGCTATATCTTTTATCGATTGCTGGCTTTACCACTACAACATTTTGTCCAGCAATATGAGCTCTCTTTGCTCTACGTATCAATTCTTCAGTTTTACCACTGAACATCCCTCCACATACTACTTCTATCCAGCCGTAATCTTTAGGAGCAAATGAGGGTTCGTTAATCATCTAAAATTTCTAGTCGGTTTAATATCAAAATGAAATGGAATATATCAGGGGTTCGAACAAAAGGAAAGGTGAACTCCCATTTAAAAGTGGGTTTTGTATTTTAATTCGGACAATTAAATAAAGCTATATGAATACAAGAACAGAATCTGAAGAATTATTAATGGAATATGTAGAAAATGTAAGCTTAAGGCATCATTGTTTTATGGTTGCAGAGGCAATGGAGCACTATGCACTTTTAAAGGGGAAGGATGCACAAGAAGTTGAAGAGTGGTGGACAGCTGGGCTTCTGCACGATCTCGATTGGGAGAAATTTCCTGATGAGCATCCCCACAAAGCTATCAATGAAATACTGCCAAGCTATGACTATCCAGAAAATGTACTATTGGCAATCAAGGCTCATGCACCTGAGCGAACGGGTAAAGAACCCGAAAGTGAAATAGAGCGGTACCTATTTGCTTGTGACGAGCTATCTGGGTTTATGCATGCGGTTTCTTTAATGAGGCCAAATGGTTTTGAAGGGATGAAGGTGAAGTCTGTTAAAAAGAAGCTTAAGACTTTAAAGTTTGCTGAAAGTATACCTAGAGAAGACATTCAGAAAGGTGCTGACTTAATTGGAAAAAGTTTGGAAGATCATATCAATACTTTGATTGATGTGTTTTCACCTAAGTAGATAATTAACAATGTTTTTAGTTTAAATATTACTATGTGTTTTTTACAAACTAGGTATTGATAATTATTGACTTACATAAATGTAGGGCGTGTTGTAATTATCATGCACATTTATTTTACATATAGGTGGGTAACTATTATCATTCGACATGAAGAAGTTCACTTTAAAAAAATCAGAGCCGAGGCGACGTCCCGAAGATTATAGTATTCCGTATCAGGATCTGCTAAATGCTCAGCAATTAGAGGCCGTATTTCATGATAATGGTCCTGCATTAGTTGTTGCAGGGGCGGGGACGGGTAAAACACGAACTCTTATTCATCGTGTAGCACGGTTAGTAGAGAGCGGTGTTAGTCCTGAGCAAATACTATTGCTGACTTTCACTCGCAGAGCGTCTAAGGAAATGATTCATCGAGCCAGTGAAATACTTGATGATCGATGTAAAGGGATAAAAGGAGGGACCTTTCATTTTTATTGTAGTCAATTACTGCATAGATTTGCTGATAGGATAGGTTTTCCTAACAATTTTACCATTATAGATACTGCGGATGCATTAGAGGTTATTCAGTTAGTTCGCACGAATTTGAATCTTCATAAAAAAGCCAAGCGATTCCCGAATAAGAATACCTTGCTTAGTATGATCAGTACCTCGATAAACAAACATTTGGATATGCGAGTGGTTGTGACAGAAATGTATCCTCAATTTTCTGAGCTGATAGATAAAATTGAAGCCGTAGCGGATGGGTATAAAGAGTACAAAGAGTTGAACTTTGTAATGGACTTCGATGATCTGCTCATAAGAACAAAGGAACTGCTTGAACAGCATGAAGATATACGTCTTCAAGTGGCCTCAGGAAACAAGCATGTTATGGTGGATGAATATCAGGATACCAATAAACTACAAGCTTCTTTAACGGCATTATTTTCAAGCGTTCATAAAAACATAATGGCCGTAGGTGATGATGCACAAAGCATTTATTCTTTTAGAGGAGCTGATCATCAAAACATTATGGAGTTTCCGGTTTTATTTGAAAACACAAAGCTCATTAAACTTGAAGAGAATTATAGGTCAACACCTGAAGTTTTGAATGCAGCGAATCAATTATTAGATCAAGCCACATTCAAATTCAATAAACAATTATTTACCAATAATGAGGAAGGAGAGCTGCCTGCTATCGTTCAGGCCCCGAGTGAGCATGATCAGAGTCGGTTTGTAAGCCAGGTTGTGTTGCAGTTAAGGGAGCAAGGGTATGAGTTAAGCGACCTTGCCGTGTTATTTAGAAATGGGAGGGATTCATTCGATATAGAGATTGAATTGAATAAAAATAATATCCCATTTGTTAAGTATGGAGGGCAAAAGTTTACGGAAGCTGCACATGTTAAAGATGTATTAGCCCATATAAGAGTTTTAGTGAACCCATTAGATACCATTGCATGGAATCGGGTATTATTATTAATGGAAGGAATTGGACCTAAAACAGCACAAGATTTATTCGAATGGATACGATTGGCTAAGAATCCCTATTCATTAAATCCTCAAGATGCGGTTAGTAAAGCTTACTATAAACAAGTTCAAGCGTTAAGTGAATTATTGGTTTCATTAAAAGAAAATTCACTTTCTGTATCGCAAACGGTAGAGCAAATTGTAGAATATTATAAGTTGTTTTGTGAAAAAAGATATGATGATTACCCTAAGAGGCTCAAAGATTTGGAAGCTTTTGTTCACATCTCAGGTAACTACACTTCACTACCTAAATTACTTGAAGAACTAGCTTTAGATCCCATTTCTACTTCGGTTATCGATGTTGAAGAAAAGCAGAAGGAGGAAGCTCCTTTGGTGTTAAGTACCATTCATTCGGCAAAAGGATTAGAGTGGAAGCACGTCTTCATCATTCAATGTTTAGATGGGATTATTCCATCTGCCTATAGCGTTGATGATACCGAACAACTGGATGAAGAATTAAGACTTCTTTATGTGGCTACAACACGCGCAAAAGAGATGCTGTATTACACATATCCTACGCTCGCACAATCGCATTATGGCGATTATTTCACCAAACCCACTAGATTTATTGCAGAATTAAATAAAACTGTTGTTGAGCCCTGGCTGTTAGAAGAGGAAAGTACACCGCTTTTAACAGATGAAAATAGTAGCACTGAGTTAGACTTTTAAGTCGTTTTCTCCTTTTTTAAGAAACTCTCTTTGGTGATACATTTCATAAAAAATCCAAGTTACAGGGTATATAGGGATGAGAATAGCGCAAATAATTTGCCATTTAGAACCTCTAGGCTTGCCACCATCTACAGGTAAAGTGATACCTGCAATACCGGCAACCCAAAGTATAAAAAACACAAAGAGGCCAAGTGATAATAAAAGTGCACCAAAAAATCCGAGGGAACTATAAAAGGCTTTAAGCATAGCTTATAATGTGCGAATAATTGTGTATTTTTGCGACCTTAATTTATAAAGACGGATTGTTAAATGCTCCCAGTAGTTTCTATAGTAGGTAGACCCAATGTTGGAAAGTCTACCATTTTTAATCGATTAATTGGCAAGAGAAAGGCCATCGTTCATGATGAATATGGTGTTACCCGAGATCGGCACTACGGCCAGACCTATTGGAATGGAATAGATTTTAATGTAATTGATACCGGCGGTTACCTCCCCGACGATATGGATGTGATGGTAGTAGGTATTCGAGAGCAAGTTCATATTGCTTTAGAAGAATCGGATGTGATTTTATTTGTTGTAGATGCAGACCATGGTATCAATACCTTAGACAAGGCAGTGGCTAATTTACTTCGCCAGCAAGATAAGCCTGTGCTTCTTGTAGCTAATAAGGCCGACAATGAAGAGCGTAGGATGGATGCTGTTGAATTCTACGAACTAGGCGTAGATGAATTATTCCCAATCTCGGCCATTAGTGGAACCGGAACAGGGGAGTTGATGGATAGAATCACGGAATTACTTCCAGTAATAGATCCTGAAATTGAAGACCCTTCTCCTAAATTGGCATTCATTGGTAGGCCTAATGTTGGGAAAAGTAGCTTAGTTAATGCACTGTTAAATGATGAAAGGTCTATAGTTACCGATATAGCGGGTACTACACGCGACACGATCAACAGTAAGTTTAACTACAACAACAACAAGGATTATATCCTAGTTGACACTGCGGGACTTCGAAAAAGAACCAAAGTTAAAGAGAATATTGAGTTCTATAGTACTGTTAGAACCGCTCGTGCTATTCAAGAATGTGATGTAGCCATCTTAATGTTAGATGCCATGCGTGGTTTTGAAGATCAAGATAAACGCGTATTAAGAGAAGCTGAGAAGTACAATAAAGGGCTCATTATCCTATTAAATAAGTGGGATTTGGTTACAGAAAAAGACACAAATACAGTTCGTGATTTTGAACAGTACATCTATGAGTCGGTACCGATGTTAGATTATGTTCCGATTTTGACCATTTCTGCATTGAACAAACAACGCATTCACAAAGTTATGGATGTAGCAGAGCAAGTAATTCAAGAACGTAAAAAAGAGATTACCACCTCTGCATTCAATGATTTCTTAGAAGGCATATTAAGAGAACGACCGTTGCCAATGAAAAGAGGGCGACAGTTGAAAATTCAGTATGCAACTCAGGTTAAAACGAACCCACCTGTATTTAAGTTTTTCATGAATACACCCGAAGATTTACCTGCAAACTATCGTAGATATCTCGAAAATAAGATTCGGGAACGCTATAAATTTACAGGTGTTCCGATAACGATGGTATTCCGTCAAAAATAATTCATAAAAGTTAGAATAAACTTTGATGGTGATGGTACAAAGGTTTATTTTTGCACTTTAATTCGAACCACATTTCTAACCAATTTAGATGGCTAAGAATCTCGAAAAACCAGTTTTAAACGCTTTAAGTAGCAACTATAAGAACGAAAGAAAGTTAAACTTTCTAGAACGTATCTATTTACCAGAGATCTTTAAAGGGCTCGCTTATACATTTAAACAAATGTTTAAGCCAAAGTTCACTATGAACTACCCGGAAGAAAAATGGACTCCACCGGCCATCTTTAGAGGTCGACCTGTTTTAGTTGAAGATCATGGTCGTGAGCGCTGCGTTGCTTGTGGTTTGTGCGCAAGAGCGTGCCCACCTTTAGCTATTAGTATGCAAGCTTCTGAAACTGAAGATGAAAAGGAGAGATACCCAGACTTTTTCGAAATTAACATGTTACGCTGCATCTATTGTGGCTATTGTGAGGAAGTTTGTCCGGAAGAAGCTATCGTAATGAGTAAAGATTATGATATCGTATTCGAATCTAGAGAAGATGCGATATATGATAAGGATCGCTTATTGGTTCCTAAAGAAGATTTAGAGGAACGACTAGAGTATCTAAAAGAGTATAAAAACGCACAGTTTGGTTCATTCTGGGATTTCCAGGAAGAAAACAATATTCATTCAGTTCGTGATAGAGACAGAGATTGGAACACTGGATTATCGCTTGTGGATATGATTCAAACACAAAATGAAAATGATGCTACTCCAGCGTCAAAAGTTTGGAAATAAACCAATTATCACATCTATTTTGATCACACAAGAAAAGGTATCTAATCTTATTAGTGATGTTGCATATCTTGAACATGAAGCCGAAGCTTTAAAATATGTTATCGACAGCGTTCCATTAACGGATGAACCCCTTGACGGTATGTCTATTATTGAAACGCTTCTTTTCTTAGATCATTCACAACAACAGTACTATAGAAAGATTGTTGACGACTGCATAAACAGTCATAGGCCTATAAATTCAAGGTCATATATAGCTCCAAGCGATTCATTTGAATACTCAAAGTCTGATGAACATGATGTGCAAAATGTATTGCACAAGATTGCTAAACACAGAGCTGCTTTTATTACAACTATTGAAGACAAACCCATCGTTGTTTGGGAGAAAGAGGTTATTTCAAATGAAGGAAAAATTACATTGTTTGAATTTATCCAATCGATGGTGAAGCAGGAGAGAGCACTCCTTAAAAAGATTGCAGATCTTATATTGACTTTTCAGAACGAAAAGCAATTTCAACGTGAGGTCGCTCAAAGAAAAGGTAATTGATCATGGCAATACTTGATTGGACAAGTATCTGGTTAATACTTTGCTGTACCTTTCTCATTTTCTATACCGCTAAATTATATACACTTAAAAAAGCCTTAGCCGATTTATTTATCTGTCTTGGGGTTATAGTTCTATTAAGTACTAATATTTTATACCTAGTTGATAGCGAATTAGTACTCTATATCAGGTGGGGAAACATACTTACCACTACGTTTTTAGTCTCTTCAATATTTAGTTTAATTCGCGAATCTAAGCCAGTATTTGCACGCTTCCCACTTTACTTAGTATTCCTGCCGTTTATTACATTGATATTTTACCCTTTAATAATGAATACCCACGTAATATCTAATATTGTATTGAGTACATTTCAAGCAGGGGCTATATGCACTAGCTTGTTGATTTACGCTTTAAAGCAATCTATGGGTGAGAAATATGGGTTTAGAATAGTGAGTATTCTAGTTCTATTGATTGCATTTATCATTTATTGGATGCCTATTAGCTTTGATTTCAGTACACACGTAACTACTGAGTTATTAATAGGATTTGCGAGTTTAATTTTTAGTTACGATATATACAGAAACAATTTTAAAAGAATAGACGATGAAAATTAGTGTAGGGGATAAGGCGCCAGATTTTACTCTTAAGAATACAAATGGAGAAGATGTCACGCTTTCAGGTTATTTCGGTAAGAAAAATGTAGTGCTGTTATTTTTCCCATTAGCATTTACTGGAACGTGTACAGAAGAGCTTTGTACAACACGAGATAATCTGAAAATATATAACTCATTAAACGCCGAAGTTTTAGGCATTAGTGTAGATTCCTTTTTCAGTTTAAAACAATTTAAAGAAGCGCAGAATTTAAACTTCCAGTTGCTTAGTGATTTCAATAAAACAGCCTCAGAATCATATGGTGTTTTATATAAAGATTTTTTTGGGATGTTAGGAGTATCTAAAAGATCAGCATTTGTTATCGATCAAGATGGGGTAGTGCAGTATGCTGAAGTCTTAGAAGACGCATCGGAATTACCAGACTTTAAGGGAATACAAGAAAGTTTATTGTAGAGAAACCAATTTAACTTTACATAACATAAATTATACGACAAAGATAGTACTTATTACTTTAGATTAGAACTATTTAATTTAGATGAGCAACACTTAACAACGATTACCACTGTTGTTTTCTATCTTCGGTAAAATCAAGGTGATTATAAAATGGATGTACTTATTGTAGAGGACGACAAAGTTCTCTCATTGCTTATAACAAAAATGGTTGAAAAGTTGGACTACAATGTAGTTGGAACAACTGCACGTGGTTCAGAAGCTATTGAAATGGCTAAAAGTTTAAAGCCAGATCTAATTTTAATGGATATCATGTTAGAAGATGATATAGATGGAATTGCTGCAACCATCGAATTTCAAAAAGATGAGTCTGTACGATCCAAAGTTATATATGTAACGGGGAATTCCGACAGTTATAACAAGAATAGAGCTAAAGAAACTATTCACGAAGACTACTTAATTAAGCCAATAAGTTTTAGAGACCTAAAGCAGTCTATCGAGAATATTGAGTTTCTAGACTCTAATCATAGTGTCGCACGTTAAGTGCAAACTTTCCGTTATCGTCTCTTCCAATTTTGATTCGATCGATAATAGCATCTAATGCTATGGAACCATGAATAAACACCATATTCCAAGAATCCTTCTTTCCTGCCTTAATTGATTCTTGAATTCTAAGCGGATCAATTACTACTAAGGTTAATTCCTTGCCTTCAAATTTATCTGAGTTTACATAATCAGATAACTGGTTTTCAGCTATACACTCAATTTGATTAGTACCTTCTTCTAATTCTGGCGCAAATCTGCCTTCAGAAGTTCTTGCTTTCCAGGTGTTTTGCTCTATTACGGTAAAAAGTAGATCGTATTCCACTGTTATTTATTAAATGAATAATGAATTATTGCATCGCCCTTATTTACTACAGGACAATAGTTTATGCCAATCACACAACTTGATTTGGGAGCTATAATTTTAGAGTTTAACTCTCCATATGGATCATTGATATATCCAATTAACTGACCTTTTTCTACAAAGTCGCCTAATTTTATTTTTGGTAAAAATAGTCCGGCATACTTTGAGCGAATCCAAGCTGAGGTATTAAAGATATGAATACTTTGAGACGATGGTTTACTTTTTTTCATTCCAAGATGATGCATCAACCTTAAAGTACCATTGATGCCTTCTTGAATACCTTCTTCGCTAAATCTTAAAGACTCACCCGATTCATAAACTAATATTGATTTATTCTTTTTTTGAGCCGCACTTCTAAACGATTTAGGAATCACTTTAGAATTAATAATCAATGGTGGTTCAAATGCTTTCGCTAGTTCTAGTGCCTCAGTGTTTGTAAAGTCTACTCTTAATTGTGGATAGTTAGATCTACTTGCACCACCTGTATGGAAATCGATTCCATAATCTATTTGTGGTACAATTTCATTCAGAAGCCTATAGGCAATTAGTTTAGCGAGGCTCCCTCCTGTTTTAAGTCCAGGAAAACTTCTATTGATGTCTTTACCATCTGGAAGACCTCTAGAGTTTTGAATAAATCCATACACATTTACTATAGGTATAGCTATTACCGTACCTTTTTGTGGTATGATTTTTTCATTGGCAATCATTCTACGGATGATTTCCACACCATCAATTTCATCCCCATGAAGCCCACCGGTTAGTAATAAAGTAGGTCCAGGTTCTTTAGCTCTATACACATGAATGGGCAAGTCTATATCTGTGTAGGTAGGTAATCGAGCAATATTGAAACTCAACTTGGCGTGTTCACCAAGTCTAATTTTCTGTTTATTGATGATAATTGAATCAGGCATCACTTTTTATTTTACGACGCTTTGTAGGCTTAGCTTTTACAGCTTCAACCTTAGATATTACATACTTAATTACACTGCCTGCAATATCTTTACCGGTGGCTTTTTCAATTCCTTCAATACCAGGTGAAGAGTTCACTTCTAAAATAAGTGGACCACGGGCTGATTGTAACATATCTACACCCGCAACTGGAAGTCCCATTGATTTAGCGGCTGTAAGAGCGGCCTCTCTCTCCTTTTTAGTTAGTTTGATCAAACTTCCGGTACCACCTTGGTGTAAATTGGATCTAAATTCACCTTCTTTACCCTGTCGCTTCATAGCTCCAACTACTTTTCCATCTACTACGAATGCTCGGATATCGGCTCCTTTACTTTCTTTTATGAATTCCTGTACTATCACTCGTGCTTTCATACTATGAAATGCTTCGATAATGGACTGAGCTGCTTTCTTGGTTGGTGCTAGAACCACGCCATAGCCTTGAGTACCTTCTAACAGTTTAACAATCAGAGGCGCTCCTCCCACCGAATCGATTAACTTATCAACTTCTTTAGAGTAGTTTGTGAAAACGGTTTTTGGCAAACCAACTCCAGCACTAGCCATAATTTGAAGACTACGTAGCTTATCTCTTGAACGAACAAGAGCTTGAGACTGAACGGCAGTAAAGATATTCATCATTTCAAACTGACGAACTACTGCGGTTCCATAAAAGGTAACAGATGCCCCAATTCTTGGAATAACAGCGTCTAGATCGTCTAGGTTTTCCCCTTTGTAGTAGATAGCGGGTTTGTCCTGTTCAATTACGATATCACATTTTAAATGATCTATTACTTTAGCTTCATGACCTCTTGATTCAATTGCTTCAACTAATCTTTTTGTTGAATAGAGTGCGGCATTTCTGGAAAGGATTCCAATCTTCATTATTTACTTCCTTGATCTATTTGTTCGGAATTTGATACATATTTTTGGGAAACATCTACCAGAAATTTGTTCTTAAGAAATTTACGTCCTAGTAGTAACGGGTATTTCATTTCTGAGCGATCTGTGAGTGATAGTTCAATATCGTAGATAGTGGAAAACAACGTAATTGTTGTTTTAATAAAAAATCTATCTTGAGCGATACCATTTGAACTTTTTACCGATCGAATATCATGAATGGGTAACTGTATGAGTTGCTCATTATAAGCCTCATGGTCAGGATCTAAAAGGTTAAATCTTACCCAATTCTCTTGATGATGTTTAAATTGTTCAATTTTATGACAGTGTAAACTAGAAGAATAGGCTCCAGTATCAATTTTTGCGTCAATTTCATCAATATTCCATTCAGGTAATGACACACTTTCTACGCGGCCAATAACATGTTTATCCAAAATTTTCATAGCTAAAAATAAGAGATTATCCGGTCACCTACATATTATCTAAGCAATCATTTTAAAGGTAGGTTATATTCACGAACTAATTGATAATACTGTTATATGCCAAAGCTATTACTACACACAGAACGTGCTCTAAATAATATTCAAATGATGGCTGATAAAGCTTCAGAGAATGGACTAAAATTTAGGCCACATTTTAAGACACATCAATCGCATGAAATTGGGAATTGGTTTAAGGAATACCCAATTGATGGAATAACCGTTTCTTCAGTGAGTATGGCTGAATATTTTGCACGAGACGGCTGGCAAAGTATTACCGTGGCATTTCCATTGAATATTAATGAAGTAGGTCGCATTGATAAATTAGCAAGCAATATTGATTTACGTGTACTTGCTGTTTCTGTTGATGCCTTAAAAATATCTGAGCCAGTAATAGAACATGAAGTAGGTATTTACATCGAATTGGACCCTGCTTATGGCCGAAGTGGAGTTGATATGAACGCGAGTTCTGATATCATTTCTATCATTGATTATTTAAAAGCTTCTAAAGCATTCCGTTTTGAAGGTTTTTATATGCATGCCGGACACTCATATAGAAATCGAGGAAAAAAAGAGCTGGTTGAGTTTTCAAATGCATTAGTACAAAGAATCAAAGAGTTTAAAAAGGAATTCCCCTTCCCTATCTGTTTTGGTGATACACCCTCATGCTCTGTGTTAGATGATTTTACTGATATTGCCCAAATAAGCCCGGGTAATTTTGTGTTTTATGATTGGATACAAACTCAAATTGGTTCTTGTGACCCTTCAAAAATTGCAGTGGCCATGCAATGTGATGTGGTAGCTAAATATGAAAATAGAAATGAAATATTGATTCATGGTGGTGCCGTACATTTTTCTAAAGATTCCGATATGCAAGCGGTAGGATTACCTTATTTCGGACAAGTGATAGATCAGAATTGGGAAGTAATTCCAGGAGTGATATTAAAATCTGTATCGCAAGAACATGGAATAATTCAATGTACACCAGAATATTTTCACAAAACTATAATTGGAGAATCCATTCATATTTATCCCATTCACTCCTGTTTAACAGCTGATTTGATGGGGCATTATTATACTTTAGATGGGCAACATATATCCCATTTGTCAGCAAACTATAAATAAGGGTACAAAAAAAGAGGCTTCGAATTGAAGCCTCTGTAATTTCATAGATAAATAAATTAGGTCATTACTTATCCATTCCAGGTATACCTTGTTTAGCAGGATGAGTTTTATTCCAATCAAAGACCGGTTTTTCTTTCTTCTCTGGATAGATTTCTCTAAGCGAATCTGCTTCATAGAGTCTGCCATTTTTCATTACATGAGTAATGGAGTTTGTATTTCGTAAATCATCCAAAGGGTTTTTAGATAGAATTACTAAATCAGCTAGTTTCCCAGCTTCAATAGAACCTAAGTCTTGATCTAGGCCAATTGCTTCTGCCCCTATAATCGTAGCCACTCGAATAGCATCTAAGTTATTCATACCGCCAGCTGCAACGGCCCATAATTCCCAATGAAAGCCCAAACCTTCTAGTTGGCCATGACTGCCAACTCCGGCTAATGCACCTGCTTCCACTAGTTTAGTCATGCTTTCTGCGTGTTTCTGGAATACATGTTCATCATCTCTAAACCAACCTGGTCTTCTACGAGATTTACTAGCTAATACCTCATAAGGAGTGAAGTGAGCTAGTTTTGGATCATTAAAAGGGTTTTCTCTAGAGTAGAAATAGTTTTCAGCCCAAGGCCCACCATAGGAAACCAATAAGGTTGGAGTAACGGCCATTTTAGTCTCTGCTACAGTTTGTACTACATCCTTATAGATTGGATAAATTGGAAGCGAATGTTCATGACCTGGATACCCGTCAATTAATTGAGTCATGTCTAATTTCCAATCAAGTGCACCTTCTGTTGTAGGCATGATTTTTTGTTCTCTAGCAGCCATCAATATCCACTGGCGTTGTTCACGATTACCAGCTAAATACATTTTAATGGTCTTAGTATCGTAATACTTGCTGTACTGCTTCATCACTTCTCTTGCTTCATCTAGGTCTTTAATATTGTATCCCCAGAAGCCGAGCCCCGGTCCTGTAGAGTAAACTCTTGGACCTAGCATTTTGCCCGCATCTACCATATCAGAATAGGTTAAAACATCTGTGGTAGCTGTTTGTGGATCACGTGTAGTTGTAACACCATATGCTAGATTTGCAGCATAATTAAAGATCTCTTGCTTATGAATACCCCAGTTTGGCCACATATGAGCGTGAGTATCCACAAAGCCAGGTACAACGGTCTTGCCCTTAAGATCTATTACTTCAGCACCTGATGGAGCATTTAAATTAGCCCCTACTTCTTTTAACCTATTATTCTCAATAAGAATATCACCACTTTCAATTACTTCATTTCCTCGAGCAGTAATAATTCTAGCGTTGGTAAGAAGAATAGTGCCGTTAGGGATGTCTTTTGTGTAAGTAACCTTTATCTCAATTTCTTGAGGTTTATAAGTGGCTTCTTCTTTCTTCTTAGAGTCATCTTTTTTATCTGAATCGTCATCTTCAGATTTTGAATCATCTTTTTCTTCCTCACTCTCTTTCTTTTCTGCCTCCTCTTTCTTGGCTTGTTTTACACTATCCTCGAATGCTTTAGCTTCTTCAAGGTCATAGATCACATGAGCGTTACCAATTGACCAGTGTACTTTATTGGCATCAGCACTCCATGATGGGAATTCACCACCAATGGTTGTTAACTTTTTAGATGGAAAAGCAGCGCTTGCGGCATTTGCTACTGAAATAGAAGGCGTACTTCCACCAGTTTTAGGCACTGTAACAACGTAGATGTTGTTATTGATCTGAGCCATTGCCTGATCACCTTTTGGAGCCATGTAAATTACAGAAGCCCTAGATGGTGGGTTATTCTCTTTAGCATCATGCTCTTCAGGATGTAGTAATTCCATAGGAGTTTTCATGCCATTAGCCTTTTTAACATCATCCTCTAAATCAGCTAAGGAATAGGTCTTAATTCCAGAAATGCTCACATGATCTTTTTCATCGGTGCCATCCCATCGCATGGAGGATAATGTTCCAGAACGACTAAAATAAATTCTATCATCAGATTCGATAAAATGTGGGTTTGATCGGCCATCTGCTTTAGTTATTAAAGTAGATTCGCCTCCACCAGATGGAATCCAAATCAGTTCAGTAAGCGCTGAAAATGAACCAGGTCCATATGAATCTTTATATGTTTGTTCGCTGCCTTTATAGGCAACAATTCTATCACCTGCAGTATTAAATACTGGGTTTGTATAGATACCAGGCTCTGAAGTGAGTTTTGTAGATTTTGGTCTACGAGCAAATGGATTTATAGAGTTTATAGCTCCACCATTTTCTTCATCCCATGTCACATAAATCAAGCTTTTACCGTCTGGTGCCCAAGCAGGTTGTGCTTCTGTTACGTCAGAATCGGTTAATTTTTTTGGAGTACCATCGGGCAATTCTTGAACGTATAGATCATTTAAAACCGTAAAGGCCAACCATTTACCATCTGGTGATGGAACAGCATCTCTAATTTGAGTAGCTACAACTTCTGTTTCATCGCTTATCGGATATTTGAATAAAACTTCAGGTCCAACTTCTAATTTGGTTGAAACACTAAATGGAATGTCAGTAGCAGGAGAACCATCAATCGGTATACGCTTGATTTTTCCGTCATAGGAAGCAATTACTGCTTTGTTATCAGGTGTGAAACTCATTCCTGGCAAAACACCCATTGAAGCTATAGACTCCATTTCATCGCGTTGTACGGGATACGCTAACCAGCGTTCATCGCCCGATTCCATATCACGTAATACCAAGCCCGTTTTATCTTCATAACGGCTACCATAAACCATCCACTTTCCATCATCTGATAAGGTTGGGGTGAAAGCAGAACCATACCTTGAGGTTACAGATGTTGTTTTACCAGTCTCACGATCGTATCTACCAATTTGGTATTGTGGAAACTGAGCATTGTAATTCCAAGCTCCATTTCGTTGAGAGTAATAAATATATTGTCCCGTCGGGTCCACTGCTAAATCAATGGTTTTTAAATTATTGGGACTTGAAATTAACTGTGCACCACTTCCTCCATCAACATGGTATAACCATAATTTTGGTGTACGCTTACCCTTTGAGCCTACAATATACTTGCCGTCAGGTGTCCAGTCAGCATTAGTATATCCATTCGTTTTCCCTTTCGTAACTTGTGTCACGTCCGAGGTATCTTCTAGGTTTATATAATATAGGTTCTCACCTCCATCAGCATCAGAGGTGTAAAGAATGTATTTGCCATCGGGACTATACCGAGGATGCGTATCGAAGGCCATCCCATCAGTAATTTGAGTCGCTTTTCCACCAGTGATAGGCATTTCATAGATATCACCTAATAAATCAAAGGTAATTTTAGAACCATCAGGGCTTACATCTACAGAAATCCATGTCCCCTCTGATGTTTCGATATCTATTAACCTGCCTGGATCAAGCGGTAATTTTTTAGATTTCTTTTCAATACCAGAAGAATCTGAATCAGCTGCATCTTGAGCAACAAGATGAATAGGCATTGTACTACTTATAAGGAATATCCCAAGCAGTAGTA
>Ga0098059_1000080_pt1 | contig 97218 bp, 80 predicted proteins | sample 20_taG_FD_92580 | JGI IMG/M metagenome (GOLD analysis project Ga0098059, IMG submission 92580) | Marine viral communities from the Subarctic Pacific Ocean - 20_ETSP_OMZ_AT15318 metaG | ecosystem: Environmental > Aquatic > Marine > Oceanic | place: Subarctic Pacific Ocean | collected 2015-01-19
ATTGTCTATTGTCTATTGTCTATTGTCTATTGTCTATTGTCTATTGTCTATTGTCTATTGTCTATTGTCTATTGTCTATTGTCTATTGTCTATTGTCTATTGTCTATTGTCTATTGTCTATTGATTTCCTTATTTAATTACATTTTTCCAATCAATTCCTTAACTTCACATTTCAAATATGAATACGACCTTAAACATAGCGAACCGGTATGAGCTCAAGGAACTGGAGCTTAACGCACTGCTTGAAATTACTCAAGCCATAAATGAGAATTTAGCAGAAGATTCTTTGTATAAAATTTACAATTTTACCTTAAGAGCTAATTTAAAGCTCGGGAAATTGATGCTTCTAGTTCAAGAAAATGAACATTGGGAAGAAAAATTATCTTTTGGTACTCAGAAGGTTTATGCTGATATAGACGAAAGTGCAAACCAGTTAGTCCAAGGTCGCAAAATTTTATTAAATGCAGATTTATTTGATTCCCCTTTTGAAGAATTTGAAGTAGCCATTCCTGTTTTTCATAAAAATGAACTCCTGGCCATTGCATTTTTGGGAGGTGTTTCTAATTCTCAGGAAAAAGAGTTGATTGAAAACCATTTGAATTTCATTCAAGCGCTTACCAATATTATTATGGTAGCCATTGAGAATAAGAAAATGGCTAGAGAAAGACTTAAACAAGAAGTTTATGCCAAGGAAATGGAAATTGCTAAAAAAGTACAGCAATTGCTTTTCCCTAAGTCTTTACCTGAAAATGATAATTTCAGTATAGACGCCCATTATTCTCCTCATCATACTGTAGGAGGAGATTATTATGATTGGCTGTCAATTGATGATCATCGTAAAATAGTATGTATAGCTGATGTTTCAGGAAAAGGAGTTCCTGCAGCACTTTTGATGTCTAATTTTCAGGCTTCCTTAAGAACCTTATTAAGAAAAACCACAGACTTGGAGGAAGTCATACATGATTTGAACCATCAAGTATTTGAAAGTGCAAATGGTGAGAATTTTATCACTTTTTTTATTGCTCTTATTGACTTAAAGGAGCAAAAGCTCACTTATGTTAATGCCGGTCACAACCCTCCATTTTTAATGTCTTCCAATGGAACTATTGAAAAATTAGAAAAGGGAACTTTAGTATTAGGAGCATTAAGAGAAATTCCTTTTCTGGAAATGGGTACTTTGAAAATTGAAAAGACTCAAACATTATTGCTTTATACAGATGGTTTGACGGAGGCATTTAATGAGAAAGAAGAAGAATTTGGCCCAGAGCGAGTAATGGATATTTTAAACAATAATATTTCCTCGGAACCTGCATTAATTCTTTCCAATATTTTAGAGGAAATAGATGCTTTTATAGGGAAAAGGGAATTATCGGATGATATCACCTTACTAGCTTGTCAATATCATGTCTGATTGGGCATTCTATAAAACTCCTAAGATTATTCAAAAATTATTTCCTAGCCTTAATTGGAAAATGGATACTTTTGAAAAAGTAATTTACCCTACTTTTGATGATGGTCCAATACCTGAATTAACCCATGATATTTTAAAAATTCTAAAAGAATTTGATGCTAAAGCCACATTTTTTTGTGTTGGTGAAAATATTAAAAAACATCCTGAAATTTTTCAATCAATAGTTAAAGAAGGGCATTCAGTGGGTAATCATACATTTAATCATTTAAAAGCATGGAAATCTCCTCATCATTATTATTTGTATAATGTGGAATTATGTCAACAAGAAATTGAAAAACATATCATTCCAGATAAAAAGCTTTTTAGGTTTCCCTATGGACAGTTTAATATAAAACTTTCGAAAAGTCTCCATAAAGAAAATTATGAATTGATTATGTGGGATGTGCTTTCCAAAGATTATAATACTTCAATATCTGCAGATAGAATCCTTCAAAAAAGTATTGAAAAATCAGAGAACGGTAGTATTATAGTTTTTCATGATAATATAAAAGCAAAAGATAAAATATTGCAATTCCTACCTTTGTATCTCAAACATTTTTCCGATATTGGATACAAATTTAAAAAACTATGACCTATCTATTTTTAGGCCTATTGACGATTATCCTAGTTGTAATCATCGTGGACTTAATTTTATGGTTGGCGTGGAAACCAAAAGCTGAAAACCCAAAGCCTTATCAAGGTGAATTACCTTTTATTTCCATTCTAATGGCCGTCCGAAATGAAGTACATACTGTAAACTATGCCTTAAATTCACTAGAAAAACTTAATTACCCTAAAGATAAGTATGAAGTTTTAATGGGGGATGATGATTCCACGGATGGCAGTTCTAAAATTATGCAGGAATGGGATAAAGAGACCAATAATTTTTTTTACATCCCTATCAAGGAAAAGGTTGGACATTTAGATGCTAAAGCTAATGTTCTAGAACAATTAGCAGAAAAAGCCAAAGGTAAATTTATGATGATTACCGATGCTGATGTGGAAGTGCCTCCAAGTTGGCTTATGAAACAGTTAGCTTGCTGGAAGGAAGGCTCAGGCATTCAAAGCGGTTTCACCATCATAAAAGCCAACGATTTTTTATCAAGTATGCAAATGATAGACTGGAGTCTGGCCTTAGGCATGGTTAAAATTGTTAGCGGTTGGAAAATACCTGTTACCGCTGTCGGGAATAACATGATGATAAGTAAGGAAGCTTATAATAAAGTAGGAGGCTACAAAAACATTCCTTTTTCCGTAACAGAGGATTTCGCTTTATTTCAAGCTGTCGCTAAAAAGGGGTATCGTTACCAACAGTTAGCCAATGAGGATAGCTTAGTGAAGACCTTTGCTATTAAAGGTTTTTGGAATTTAATGAATCAGCGTAAAAGATGGATGAGCGGAGCATTAAAATTACCTCCTTTTATGGTGGCGCTTTTAGTATTTCAAGCTTTTTATTATCCTGCCATGATTGCTATGATTTTTGTTAATCCATTTGTTGCAATCCCATTATTTGGTCTGAAAATTACACTTCAGAGTTTATTTATAAGTAAAATATTAGAAAGACTCAATCAATACGTTCCTTTAGGTAATCTTTTCGTCTTTGAATTTTATAGTGCTTTCATTTCTATTGCACTTCTTTTCTTTTATCTCTTACCTTTGCCAGTGAAATGGAAAGGAAGAAAATTCGCGAAAAGATGATAGAAACACATGCACATTTATACGCTCAGGAATTTGATGAAGATAGAGCGGAAATGATAGAAAGGGCAGAAGAAGCTGGAGTTGAAAAGTTTTATATGCCTAATATCGACCACGAATCTATTGAACCGATGATGGAGGTGGAAGCTAAATTTCCCTCGACAGTTGCCACAATGGGCATACATCCCTGCTCGATCGGCAAACATTTCGTAAACCAATTATATGAAGTAGAAGAATGGCTTAATAGAAGAGATTTTGTTGCCGTAGGAGAGATAGGACTTGATTTTTATTGGGATAAAAGCCTGATGAAAGAGCAAAAGGAAGCCTTAAGGATTCAGATTGACTTGGCAAAACAACATCAAATTCCCATTATTTTACATTGCAGAGATTCATTTCAAGAAACCTATGAGATTGTAAAAGAAATGAATGATGAAAGCTTGAAAGGCGTTTTTCATTGCTTTACAGGAAATGCTGAAGATGCTCAAAAAGTAATTGATTTAGGATTCTATCTTGGAATAGGTGGGGTGGTTACCTTTAAAAATGGAGGTTTAGCAGAACATATTCCGGATATTGATATCAATCGAATAGTGTTGGAAACCGATGCACCTTATTTACCGCCTACACCTAAAAGAGGCAAAAGGAATGAATCAGCTTATTTGGAATTGGTAGCTCAGAAAATTGCAGACTTGAAGCAAGTACCTAAAGAAGACCTAATTAAGATTACTTCAACTAATGCTAAAGCCTTATTCGCCTAAATCATGAAGCCATACGAATTAATACATATTGAAACCGCTACGCCCAAAGCGCCTGAAAGTGCGGTTATGATAATCTATACTGGTGGTACATTAGGGATGGTCTATAATGAGGAGCAGGCATTGGTTCCATTTAATTTTCAAAATATTCTGAATGAAGTTCCTTCACTAAAAAATTTCAACTTAAAAATCACAGTTGCTTCTTTTAATAATCTGATAGATTCATCAAATGTTAATCCTAAGCATTGGGATGATATAGCAGGCTTGGTTGAAGATTATTATGCGGAATATGATGGCTTCATTGTCATTCATGGTACAGATACCATGGCTTATACCGCTTCCGCCATAAGTTTTATGTTGGAAGGCTTAAACAAGCCTGTGATTTTCACTGGGGCGCAATTACCTATTGGTGCTGCTCGTTCAGATGCTCGTGAAAATTTAATTACAGCCATTGAAATTGCCAGTCAGAAATTAAATCACAGACCTATAGTGTCAGAAGTCTGTATTTATTTTGATAATCTATTGTTGCGGGCAAATAGAGCTAAAAAAGTAGAAAGTGTTCAATTTGACGCTTTTCAAAGTGAAAATTATCCTGTTTTAGCTGAGGCAGGAGTTATTATAGAATATAATTTCTCGGCTTTAAGAGAATTTCAATCGGAAGTCGAACTCAAGGTCAGGACGAATATTCAGCAAGAAGTAGCCATTTTGAAGGTATTCCCGGGTATTTCGAAAGCCTTTGTAGAGGGAATTTTATCCATTAAAGGATTAAGAGGCTTAGTAATAGAAACCTATGGTTCAGGCAATGCCCCAACAGAAAAATGGTTTATAGACGCATTGCAAAATGCTATTGAAAAAGGTATTCTAATCTTGAATGTTTCACAGTGTATGGGAGGTAAGGTAATTCAAGGCCGATACCAGACCAGTAAAGATTTGCAATCCATTGGTGTAATAAGTGGAAGTGATATTACAACTGAGGCGGCTATCACTAAAATGATGTATGTCTTAAGTCATGCTCACACAAAAGAAACGCAACAAAATTATTTAATAAAGCCACTTCGGGGAGAAATGGAATAAGTAAATATTTGTAGCTACATGGAATAATATAATTATTAAGTACAATCTTTCTATTTGCAACTGAATTGCATGTTAATAATAGATTAATATTTACCATTTGACAAAATGGGCTTGCATGGAGAATAAATTATTAATTTATTTGTGCACGTTTGAAAAGTGTTCAATCGATAAATAAGTATTTACAGACAAAAGGAGAGGTGCCAGAGTGGCCGATCGGGCTCGCTTGGAAAGCGAGTGTACCTTCGCAGGTACCGAGGGTTCGAATCCCTCCTTCTCCGCATTTTGCTCAATTTTTTAAACTATTTTACGCTTTAACGATTAAATATTAAGGTATAGACTTAAAGAATTGCTAAAAAAATTTTCTGTTTGTCGATATTTGTGTAAAATTGGACTTGGTTTTCATTTAACTAACATACAATAACTAAAAAAGAAAATTACAAACAACTTAACTATGAAAAAGCTATTTGTTTTAATGATGATGGCCGGAGCTTTAGCTTTCGGTTTCAATGGCAATGCAATTGCTCAGGACGAGGAAGCAACCTCAGAAATGCAAAATGATACAACTGCTATGGAAGGTGACTCTGCGGAGGTAACTGACACAGCTGCTGTTGAGGAAGCGGATACAATGCCAACTTCAGTGGTAGAAGAGGAGGAAGTTGTAGAAGAGCAAGGCTTTCACCAAATTGTAAAAGAAAAGTTTATTGAAGGTGGATGGGAATTCATGTCGGTAGTATTAATATGTTTAATCTTAGGATTAGCTATTTCTATTGAAAGAATCATCACTTTAAACTTAGCAACTACAAATACTAACAAATTATTGGCTAATGTAGAAGATGCATTAAACCAAGGTGGTGTTGAAGCTGCAAAAGAAGTGACAAAAAATACAAGAGGTCCAGTAGCTTCTATCTTTACTCAAGGTTTGATGAGAATGTCAGAAGGTGTTGAGATGGTTGAAAAATCTGTAATTTCTTACGGTTCTGTTGAAATGGGACGTTTAGAAAGAGGATTAGTTTGGATTTCATTATTTATCTCTTTGGCTCCAATGTTAGGTTTCATGGGTACTGTAATTGGTATGATCGGTGCTTTTGATGCTATTGAAGAAGCTGGTGATATTTCTCCTTCATTGGTTGCGGGTGGTATCAAAGTTGCCTTGTTAACTACAGTGGGTGGTTTGATTGTTGCAGTAATCTTACAATTATTCTATAACTATTGCGTTTCTAAAGTAGATTCTTTAGTGAACCAAATGGAAGATGCTTCAATAGCTCTAGTAGATATTTTAGTGAAGCATAATCTTACAAAGTAAGTTTAACATTTAAAGTTTAACTAAATGGAAATTGTAGATATAATGTTATATGGTGCATATTTGTTGGTAATTGTTGCTGCTTTGGGAGCAATAGTTCTACCACTTATCAATGCACTAAGTAACCCAAAAAGTCTTTTAAAGTCTGCTTTGGGTATACTGGTAATCGGTGTAGTTTACTTGATCAGCTGGGCTATCTCAGGTGATGAAGTAACTGCTAAGTACATTAAGTTTGATATTACAAGTACTTCTTCTCAAGTAATAGGTGGTGTGTTAATTACTACTTATTTATTGATGGGAATTGCCGTAATATCTATTATTTATTCTGAAATCAGAAAAATTTTAAACTAATGGCTAGAAGTAAAGGAAGAGCAACATCAGAAGTGAATGCCGGCTCAATGGCCGATATTGCATTCTTATTGTTAATATTCTTTCTTGTAACGACTACCATTGCATCTGATAAAGGGTTGACTTTAACCTTGCCACCAGAAAAAGATGATGCTGAAGAAATTGATGTTAAAATTAAAGAGAGAAATCTTTTTAAAGTTGCGATCAACTCAGCAGACAGACTTTTAGTAGAAGGTGAAAGAATGGATGATTATACTAAGATTAAAGATATGTTAATCGAACATGTTTTAAATCCTAATGATAATCCTGATTTGGCAGAAAGTCCACAAGATGCAATTGTTTCCTTTAAAACAGATAGAGGAACAAGTTATGAGATTTATATTAATGTATTGGATCAGCTGCAAGGTGCCTACTATCAGATTTATGCTGACAGAGCAGGTATTACAGCTGAAGAATATAGAGCGTTGAATTTGAAGGATCCTAAAGAACAAGCACTATACGATAAAGGTAAAGGTGATATTCCGATGGCGATTTCTATTGCGGAACCAACAAATATAGGAGGAGAATAAGATATGTCAAAGTTTAAAAAGAAAACCAGTGCGAGTCAGGATATTCCTACTGCGGCACTTCCGGATATTATTTTTATGCTTCTTTTCTTTTTCATGGTGACCACGGTACTTAGGGAAACCGAAATTAAGGTGGAACAAAAAATACCTAAAGCAGAGCAGTTGAAGAAGATTGAGAGAAAATCTTTAGTAAGCTATTTGTATATTGGAAAGCCAAAACAAACTGAAAAGTTTGGGGGTGAAGCTAAAATTCAGGCTAACGATGTCTTTATCGAACCAAGGGATGTTCTTCTTTGGGTTGCTAAAGAAAAGGATAAATTATCTGAAGTTGAACGAGATAAAATCACTATAGCCATGAAAGTGGACAGTGAAGCTAAAATGGGTATCATCTCAGATGTTCAGCAGCAGTTGAGAAAGGCTAATGCACGTAAGTTGATGTATAATACATTGAAATTAACTAGTAAGGATAAAGATAACTCTTTACTATAATAACAATATTTTAAAAAGAACCTCATTTCATATCTTGGAATGAGGTTTTTTTTTGCCAATATTTCTTGAGTTAAATTATATATAATTGGAAATTAATCAATCTAAAACCATCAATGCATGGTGCATGTATGACTGGGCAAATTCAGTTTATGCCATTGTTATTAAGTCATCAATCTTCCCTGTTTTTTATAACACAGCTACGCAAAATGCTTTTGATGGAGATATTGTTGATTTTTTTGGTTTTCAAGTTGTTAATACTGCTTTATATTCTTTTGCCATTTCTTTTAGCTTCTTTGTTGTAGCTATAATTTCCCCACTTCTTTCCGGTATAGCCGATTATTCCTCCAATAAGAAAAATTTCATGAAGTTTTTCACCTATTTGGGGGCATTATCATGTATAGGTTTATTCTTTTTTACTGGAGAGAATGTAGAATGGGCCATTATTTGTTCCGTTTTAGCAAGTATTGGGTATACAGGTAGCTTGGTTTTTTATAATTCATTTCTACCGATAATTGCCACTCCCGATAGACATGATATCATCAGTGCAAAGGGATTTTCATTAGGCTATATTGGCAGTATATTGTTATTGATTATCAATCTTGTTTGTATTTCAAATCCACAATGGTTTGGTTTGGAAAATACAGCCTTAATTGCTCGTTTTTCATTTTTAACTGTTGGATTGTGGTGGATGGGTTTTGCTCAAATTACTTTTAGAATTTTAAGCGAACCTAAAATTAAGATTAATTACACCAATTCTTTAATTATCAATGGCTATAAGGAAATTGTTAAGGTTTTTAATGAAGTTAAGATTCAACCTATCTTAAGATACTTTTTGACATCCTTTTTCTTTTATAGTATGGGGGTTCAAACTGTGATGTATATGGCGGCATCATTTGGGAGTAAGGAACTTCAACTTCCTGGTGATAAATTGATTATAACCATCATAATAATAAACGCAGTCGCCATTATTGGCTCTTATGGTTTTGCTTATTTATCAAAGCGGAAAACTAATAAATTTTCGCTTTTGATTATGTTAGCTATTTGGGTTGGTATTTGTATCTATGCTTACTTCGTTTATACTGATTATCAATTTTATATTTTGGCTTTAGTGGTTGGATTGGTAATGGGTGGAATTCAATCTCTATCTAGAAGCACTTATGCTAAATTAATGCCTCAAGAAACAAATGATCAGGCTTCTTATTTTAGTTTTTATGATGTTACTGAAAAGCTAGCAGTAGTCATTGGTACATTTTCATATGGCTTTATTGAACAATGGACAGGTAGCATGCGCAATAGTACAATTGCCTTAGGTCTTTTCTTTGCTGTCGGGATTGGTTTTTTATTAATGGTGCGTATCCCTTCAAACTTGAATTATAATAAATCCCATTAGCTTTCTGAGTTTTGCATTCTCTCTTCCATCATTTTTTCTTTTCTCCTCATTTCTTCTTGAGTGGCTTCCAATTCCTCCATGTTTTGCCTTAATTCTTCTTCTTGAGCCCTCATTTCTTCCGCCTGCTGTTGCATTTGCTCTAATAGAACTCTTGTTTTCTCATTATTTTGAGTAGTAGCTATGGCAGAAGCTACATATTCTCCCGCTTTTTCTAAAAATTCAACTTCATGCTTTTCAAATTTTTTAAAGGAAGCTAGTTCGATTAAGGCTTGAACATTGTCATTATATAGCATTGGTACAATGGCAAGGCAAGTAGGAGTTGAGTCACCTAAACCGGATTTAATAAAAGTATAATTTTGAGGGATTTCCGTTAATAAGAGGGTTTCCCTTTCCAAATAAGTTTGACCTACTAGACCTTGACCAATTTCAACTTTTTTATCAAGATGTTTCTGTCTGTCAAATGCATATGCTGCAGATAATTCTAAATGTTTTTGATTTTCATCATCTTCATCTTGAATTAAAATAAACAAGCTTCCTTGCTGTGCACCCAAATATTCAGTTAAGTATTTAGTGGATTGAAAAGTAAGGTCTTTGGTATCTTGTTCACTGTTTCGGATAATCTCAGTAAGTTTAGAAAGACCTTCTGTGGACCAAATTCGTTTTTTATTTTCAATATCAGCCAATTGCATTTGCTTTTTCATTTCAATAAGCTGTCCTGCAAGGTTCTTTTTATTGAGCTCCCTATTTTCATCTGTCATTCCTTCCCATTCCACATCATATTCACCCGAGGCTACCTTTCTGACATATTGAGCTGCTTTTTTTAGATTATCAATTGAACCATTTAATATTTTTGCTGCACCTCTAAAGCGAGTATCTCCATCATTGAATAAATATTTTTTATTATTTTCTCTTAAATTCATCAATAATGCAGTTCTATTTTTTTCATCTCTTTTAAGTTTAATTAAAATGAAAATTAGGGTAGGTAATCCAATTAGTAAAAGTAAAAGTTGAACTATGGTATTTTGAAAAATGGCCCTTTCATATCTTGATTGGGCTTTTTCTACTAGTTTTTCTTCGAACTCATATAATCGGGAGGTAAAGGCATCATTTATTGGCCAAAAAGTCCTACCAAAATCATCCTTTAGTAAGTTTTTGTAAGCCTCTAGATCATCATTTTTCAAATGACGAACCATTTCTTCATATAAGTCTGCATATTTTTTGAAACCAGCTTTCAATTTTGGATAATTAACGGGGTCAGAATAGCCCTGAATAGCAAAAAGGCTATCTAATTTCTTGAAATTTTCACGATTTTCTTTTCTTGCATTAGCCACGCTCCAAAATAAAAAACCATCTTCTCGGATTAATGCATAACCTCTTCCACTAATATCCATTTGCCGAATATTAAGTAATGTGTTCTCCGAAACTCTAACGACCATATCGGCTTGTTCCTGAGTTTCTAATGCATCACTCATTACTTTCTTATTATAAAAGGAAAGTGAAACACTTAATAATATCAGTGCAGATACAGCGTATATAGCTATGGATATCAAGTGTTTATTCAAAAATCTCCTCATGATTCTTAAAAAATTTATAAGGTTAACCACATTAAATTAGAATATAATTCTGGCAAAACAAAACCTAGATTGATTTAAAAATCATGCTTTGGTGTGCTTTTTCCTACCAAATTTAATCTATTTGATGCTTAAGTTTTTCAATCCATTAATACTCATTAAATACCAATAAAATAATAGATGGACTTTTTTTTATTTAATTATATAAAAAGTACTATTTTCATTCTTTAATCTAAAACTACGTAAAATGATGAAAAAATTACTTTTAGTGTGTTTTAGCTTTTGGTTATTTTCTTCCTATGCCCAAGAAACTTATACAGTGAATGGCGTAAAGGACGAAAGACCAGGCTTGCACGCCTTTACTAATGCAACCTTGCATATTGATTACCAAACTACAATCGAAAATGCAACTTTGCTTATTCAAAAAGGAGAAATTATTGCGTCCGGAAAGGATGTCACTGTACCTAATGCAGCAATAATTCATGATTTAAAAGGGAAGCATATTTATCCTTCTTTCATAGAATTGTCTAGCAACATTGGGATGCCCAAAGCCGAGAGTAGTAGAAGCCCGGGGCCTCAATTAGGACCTAATAAAGAAGGTGCATATAATGCCAATGATGCTATAAAAGCTTATTTTAATGCTCATGAAGCATTTGAAGCAAAAAGTTCTGATGCTGATAAAATGCGTAAAGCCGGTTTTGGTGTTGTTTTAACGCATAATCAAGATGGTTTGATCAGAGGTACAGGTACAGTGGTTGCATTGCATGATGGACCAGAAAACGAAATTATGTTGAAAGAAGCTGCTTCTCAACATTTTTCTTTTGATAAAGGAACTTCAACTCAAGACAATCCATCCTCATTAATGGGAGCTATTGCTTTGATAAAACAGACTTATCTTGACGCAAAATGGTATGCTAACCAAAATGAAATGGTTGATATTGCTTTAGATGCATTTAATAAAAATAAGAACTACCCTCAATTTTTTGATGCCGATGGTGATAAATTATATGTTTTAAGAGCTGATAAATTAGGTGATGAATTTGGTGTTCAATATATTATTAAAGGAAATGGTGATGAATACCAAAGATTAGATGAAATTAAGGCTACTAATGCTCAATTAATTCTACCCGTAAATTATCCTGAAGCTTATGATGTAGAAGATCCATTTGATGCTTTAAATGTTAGTCTTGAAGATATGAAGCATTGGGAAATGGCTCCTTATAATTTAAAAATGGTGGCTGATAAAGGAATTAATTATTCCATTACCTCAGATGGATTAAAAGATGCTTCAAAACTTCCATCAATGATTTCACAATCTTTAGAAGCCGGTCTTTCTGAAGAGCAAGCCTTAAAGGCTTTAACTTACAATCCTGCCCAATTTATCAAAATGGGAGATAAATTAGGGAGTTTAACTAAAGGGAAATATGCCAATTTCATTATCACAGATGGTAGCCCGGTAAAAAAGGACACTAAAATTTATGAAAACTGGGTACAAGGAAATCCATATAAATATCAAGATTATTCTTTACCTGAATTAGCTGGTAATTATACTTTAACTGTTGGAAATGATAATTATCAAATGGAAGTTAAAGGAGATGCCGGTAAAGAGAAATTTAAAATCGTGGTTAATGATTCTACTTCTTATGATGTGAAATCTGAAGTTTCTAAGCAATTAATTAGTTTGTCTTTTAAAGATGAAAGTAAAGAGGAATCAGGAAAAATCAGAATGTCGGGTTGGTTGAAAGGTAATGAGTTAACTGGAAATGCTAATATGCCTGATGGAAGTTGGGTAAAATGGACTGCAACTTTAAATGAGGAAGGCTCATCTGAGGATTCAGAAGAAGAAAAGAAGGAAGAAGATAAGGAGAAAGTTGAGATTGGCTCAATGATTTATCCTTTTATAGCGCATGGAAATGCAGCAAAACCAAAAGCTGAGACTATCCTTATCAAAAATGCTACCGTTTGGACTAATGAAGAAGATGGTGTTTTAGAGAATACGGATGTTTTGTTAGAAAATGGTAAAATTGCTAAAATAGGCAAAGGTTTATCTGCTTCAGGAGCAAGAGAAATTGATGGATCAGGTAAGCATTTAACTCCTGGTATAATAGATGAACATTCTCATATTGCGATTAGCAGAGGTGTTAATGAAGGGTCAGAATCCGTTACTGCTGAAGTAAATATAGAAGATGTTGTAGACTCAGAAGATATTAATATCTATCGACAGCTTTCTGGTGGGGTAGTGGCTTCTCAATTATTGCATGGCTCAGCTAATCCAATTGGGGGTCGTTCAGCAATTATTAAATTGAAATGGGGTTATAGTCCTGAGGAGATGAAAATTTCTTGGGCTGATAAGTTCATTAAATTCGCGTTAGGTGAGAATGTGAAGCAATCCAACTGGGGAGATAGAAACACTATACGTTTTCCACAAACCAGAATGGGAGTGGAACAAGTATTTGAAGATGCTTTTACAAGAGGTAGAGAATACGAAGCAGAATGGAAAAAATATAATGCCTTATCGAAAAGGGATAAAGCAAATGCTAATGCACCTAGAAAGGATTTGGAATTAGAAACTATAGTTGAAATTCTAAATAGTGAAAGGTTTATTTCTTGCCATTCATATGTACAATCAGAAATCAATATGTTGATGGAAGTAGCTGAAAGGTACGGTTTTAGAATCAATACTTTCACTCATATTTTAGAAGGCTATAAATTAGCCGATAAGATGAAAGAGCATGGTGTTGGAGGATCTACCTTCTCAGATTGGTGGGCTTATAAATTTGAAGTAAACGATGCTATTCCATATAATGCTGCCTTAATGCATGGAGAAGGAGTAGTGACAGCCATCAATTCAGATGATGCAGAAATGGGAAGAAGATTAAATCAGGAAGCTGGTAAAACCATGAAATACGGTGGAGTGCCAGTAGAAGAAGCCTTGAAAATGGTCACTTTAAACCCAGCTAAGCTTCTACATTTAGATGAAAGAATGGGAAGTATCAAAGTTGGTAAAGATGCAGATGTAGTACTTTGGAGTGATGAACCACTTTCTATTTATGCAAAAGCGGAAAAAACCATAATAGAAGGAGCTGTCTTTTTTGATAGAGCAGAACAAGAAGAGAAACTAGATGCCATTCAAGCTGAAAGAGCTCGTTTAGTAGCTAAAATGCAAGGGGAGAAATCAAAAGGTAAATCCACTCAAAAGGCTAAGCCTAAATCGCAGATTATTTACCATTGCGAAACAGAAATTCAAAATTATTCATCTTTAAAATAAGCTGAAATGAAGTTATTTAAATATTTAGGAATAATAGTACTGAGTCTTCTTAGTTTTACGACTATGGCTCAGGTACCTGCACCGGGTGAAGCTCAATCAGAGCCTATTGCCATTATGAATGCTTATGCACACTTAGGCAATGGTGAAGTTATTGAGAATTCAGTAATTACTTTTGAAAATGGTGTGATTACGAATGTGGCAGATGCTACTACCATTCGTTTGGATTTATCCAAGTTTAAAGTAATTAAAGCGGAGGGTATGCATGTGTATCCCGGATTAATCGCTAGTAATACCATTATTGGTTTAGAGGAAATATCAGCTGTAAGAGCAACAAGAGATCAAGATGAAACAGGTGACTTCAATCCGAATGTAAGAGCTTTGATTGCTTATAATACTGATTCTGAGATCATACCAACTACTCGTTTTAATGGTGTTCTTTATGCTCAAACTACTCCTAGAGGTGGAAGAATCTCAGGGAGCAGTTCTGTTATGAATTTAGACGCTTGGAACTGGGAAGATGCAGTGTTGAAAAATGATGAAGGTATCCATTTAAACTGGCCTTCAAAATTAAGATACCCAAGATGGTGGTTAGGAGAAACAGAATGGAAAGAAAATGAGGATTATGATAAGCAATATGAAGAAGTGAAAATCTTCTTTAAAGATGCTGCTTCATATAAAGAGATAGCAAACCCAGAGACAACTAATTTAAAATTAGAAGCTATGAAAGGCTTGTTTGATGGTTCGAAAAATCTTTACATTCATACAGACAGAGCCAAGGAAATCATTCAATCTATTCAGTTTGCTCTTGAAATGGGGGTTAAGAAGGTTGTTTTAGTAGGAGGAGATGAAGCCATCTATGTAAAGGATTTCTTAAAAGAAAATAATATTCCTGTCATAGTGGAAGAAACTTTAAGACTACCTAGTAGAACTGCAGACCCTGTGGATATGCCTTATCAAATGCCTAATTTACTTCATGAGGCAGGTATTAAAGTGGCTATCGGGCAATGGGGATCAGTTATGCAAGTAAGGAATTTACCTTTCAGTGCTGGAACAGCGGGTGCTTATGGTTTAGGAAAAGAAGAAGCTTTAAAAATGGTAACCTTAAATCCAGCTGAAATTATGGGTGTTGATGATAAGATTGGAAGCTTGGAAAAAGGAAAAATAGCCTCCATTATAGTTTCCAAAGGTGATGTTTTGGATATGGATGGTAACCAAATGGAATATGTTTTTATAGAAGGAAGACAAGTTACTTTAGAAGCTCATCAGCAAAGATTGTATCAGAAATTCAAAGAGAAATTTGATCAGGAATAGATTTTTGTAAGGAGTTAATTGAGAATCATATAAGAAAATATAAAAAAGCCGGTTCGAGCCGGCTTTTTTATTAATTCTAACTTTAATTTGACTGTATATTGTCTATCAAAGCTTGAACCGCCTTTCGATCTGCAGATGAAATTTTCTCTTTTAATTCACCGTTCTCATAACTAGCAAAAAAGGGTAAACTATAAACTCCAGCAGATAATCTTGCTTTCGGATTGTCAGGGGCATTAATTTCTATGAATTTTACGTTATCGCCAGATTCCTCTGCCATTTTCTTAAATTGCGGCTCAAATGCCTTACATACACCGCACCAGTCAGCGTAGAATTTCACAACTACTCTCTCATTATCATTCAAGTGATCTTCTAAATTAATATCGGTAACTTTTTCTATCATAGCTTAAAAAATTTATTTGTATGTATATACATCTAAATTAGTATTATGTTTAAAGAAATAAATTATCTAAGATGTATTAGATGTAATATATGTATGGAAATAATTTTATATATTTAGATAGTTAGTCGTTAAAATTTGATTCTGCTTAGAATTATTGTTGATAAATCTTTTTAATTTTAGAGTTCAAGTTAAAACGAATTAATGGGGGAAGCTTAATAGTAATATTTGCTATGTAGGTTATATTAGATACTTTCTATAAAATCAGTGCTCTCAGTTTATTTTTAATAATTAACTCAAAGAACTATTCTAAACAGTTCGCTAATTCTTCCAAATCCTTAACCATAAAATCGGCTTTTTCCAATAAGGGGTAATATATCTGTGAAGGCCTTTCGATAAAGGCTGTTTGCATACCTATTGTTTTAGCTCCTGCTAAATCCCAGGGGTGAGCCGCTATCATCATGGAGTCTTTTGCTACCATTTTCATTTCATTTAATACATATTGGTAAGTTACCGCTTGTGGTTTGAAGCTTTTTACTTGTTCTACACTATACAATCGTTCAAAATACTCTTCAATTCCAGCATAGGACATTTGAGTTTTTACAGCTTCAAGTGAGCCATTTGTTAGCGCAATAATTGAGTAATTCTGAATCTGAAATTTTTTCAAAGCAGCTTTTACATCAGGGTGGGGAGGAAGTTGAGTAATTAAAGCTAAAATCTCATTGATTTCGTCTTCAGAGATGTTTTTTTCTAATTTTTCTGCTGTCATTTTTAGAGTGGCCTTTCCAATTTCTCCAAAGTTATCATATTGATTGGTTATGGATTCCACCATGGAGTATTGAAGTAAAGTAGTAAACCAAAGACTAAATGAGGTTTCATCGTTGAATTTATCTTGGATTTTTACTTTTATTTTTTCTAAATCTAATAAGGTTTCATTTACATCAAAAACTAATAATTTTGGCTTTTTCATAGGATTAAATTAGCAATAATTAATTGATAATCTTCTTACATTTCTTTTTCCAAAATCTTAATTAGCTTTTTTAATTCAGGTATAATTTTGGATTTCATGTACTGGGTTACCTTAATATTGTAAAAACTTGGTCTTTCGAATTGATCGATTAGGAGTCCCAATTTTTCAAAACATGCAGCCAAAGCAGTTCCTTTTAGTTTGTGTAGGACATTCCTTAAGGCTTGAATATTTTCAATACCAATAGTTTCATTAATTTGCCTTTCAAAAGTTAGCATATTGTCATGAGCCAAGGCAATAAAGCTTGAATAATGTGCTTCATTTTGATCTAATCGCTTGAGTAATTCCTCTTTATTAAAAGTCTTTAGATTTTGGTTTATACTTTTTTTAGGACTTGATTTATATTTAATCAAACCGTTATTTTTTAGCTTTTCTAATGTCTTTAGTAAATCCTCCTGAATCAATGGTTTTTCTAAGAAATCATCTATTCCAGCAGCCATGGCTAACTCTTTCTCTTCCTTTAACACACCTGCTGAAAGTGCAACTATTGGAGTCTTATTTTGAGGGTTTTCTAATGTTCTGATGATTTCGGTAGCTTCAATCCCGCTCATAATAGGCATTTGGATATCCATTAAAATTAGATTCGGTTTGTGTTTCTTAAACTCTTTTATGGCCATTTCTCCATTTTCAGCATGTATTAATTCCGAATCTGGTAGTGTGTTTTCTAATATTCTAAAAATTAAAAATTTATTGACTTCATTATCTTCAGCAATCAAAATCTTATCCAATTCGATTTTTTGCTCTATTTCACTGATATTATCTTCTACCTCTGAATTTCCACTAGAATCGCCTGAATCAATTTCATGTATCAATTTCAATAGCTTAGTTGGAAGAACTGGTTTTGGTAATTTATATATATTAGGTTCATCTACATAGTCTGTATAGAAAAATTCACTTTCAATGTGTTTATGTAAAATGATGACAGAGCTATTTTGTAAGAGTGTTCGCTCATTTAGCATATTTAATAATTCAATTCCATTTATATTGGGCATTTCCTCATCAATAATTATAAGGTCAAAATCTTTTTCATTAGAGATTTGTTTATGAGCCTCAACAGCGGATTGACAATAAACTGCTTTCACATTAAAACCTTTAAATAATTTTTCAAATGATTCAATTTGTTTTGGATTATCATCGACCACCAATAACTTTTGAATTTTTTGAAATGGTTTTTCGGCTTCATTTACCTTCAATGGTTCATATCTTTCATTAATGTCAATTATAAAGCTGAAGTTACTTCCTTTGTTTACATCACTTTGCAGATGTAAATGGCTTTTCATCATTTTAAGCAATTTGTTGGAAATGGTAAGCCCCAATCCTGATCCGCCAAACTTACGGGTAGTGGAAACATCAGCTTGTTCAAATGCATGAAATATATTTTTCTGCTGTTTGGCTGAAATACCTATACCTGTATCGATTACTTCAAATTTGAGTTTATGGTCTTTTTCTAATTTACTTACTTTAAGAATTATATTTCCTCTATCAGTAAATTTAACTGCATTACCTAATAGGTTGATTAATATTTGTCTAAGTCTTAATTCATCTGCTTCAAAGTATAATGGGACATCTTGATCGTAATCAATTAATAGTTCCAGATTTTTTTGAGAAGCTTGAAAGGTGATAAAACTTATGGCTGATTCAAGAAGCTTTAGACCATTAATTTCCTCCATCTGAAGTTTTAATTTTCCTGCTTCTATTTTTGAGAAATCTAATATATCATTGATAATTCCCAATAGAGAATGAGCTGAATTATAGATGTGTTGAGTATAATCAGTTTGGAGAACGTTCAAATTTGTTTTTCTAAGGAGATCAGCAAAACCGATTACACCATTCAAACGTGTTCTTATTTCGTGGCTCATATTCGCTAAAAAGGTAGATTTAGCTTTATTTGCAGCTTCGGCTGCTTTTTTTGCATGAATTAATTGTTTTTCAGATTTCACCCGATCGGTAATGTCATTGAAAGTTACCAAAGCCCAATATGTATCGGCTTCGTCAATTATTTTAATATTTGCGGATATCCATATAATTTTTTTGGTAAGGCTGTTAAGTAGTTGGACTCTGACGTCATTAAATGATCTTTTTTCTTTTAAAGCGATTGCTACTGGATGCTCATGTTCTTGTAATTCATTGCCCTCATCATCAAAAAGCTTAATAGGAGTTTGCATTAATCGATTTCCAATAATATCAGTTTTTTCAACACCTAATATTTGAGTAGCACTTTCATTAATAGATTGGATAACTCCTTGAGCATCGTAAAATAGCAGAGCTTCTTGCATGGATGAAATAATATTTTGCAATTGCTTTTCATTTTCTTGTATTTTGAGCTCTGTATTTTTTCTATAAGTAATATCAGAAAAAGTACCAAACCAATACCAATTACCGTCAATGTCTTTGTTTGGCTGAGAAGTAGCTTTTACCCACTTAGTCTTAGAGTAGACTATAATTCTAAATTCTAAATTGAAATACTGATAATGTTCCAAAGCATAATTATTAGCTTTTAAAAACATTTCTAAATCATCAGGATGCACAATCTCATTGGCAAAATCATTGGTGTCTATATCTCTTCCCTCGACTCCAATCATCTTTTTAAAAGGAGGGCTCATATAGATTAAAACCCCATTTCTATCAAGCTTGTACACTCCAATAGGAATATTCTCTACTAACTCATTATACTGCTTTGTTTTTTCATTTAGGCGAAATTCATCTCTCTTTTGGTCATCAATATTTTGTATTGTTCCATAAAGTCTTTGCAGTTTGTTATCGTGAACTTCCGGGATTCCGATTATTCGAACCCAAAATTTATTCCCTTTTCCTGAATGCAATTGCAGTTCTAGTTCAAATTTTTCATTGAGTTGAAAACTAGTTTCAATTTTTGATTTTAAATATGGGACTTTAGACTTATCAACTATAAAATCAAAAATTTCTTCATAACTAGGATCAAAATCATCCGCTACCTCACATATCTTCCTGGTGTTTTCTGTCCAATCGATTTTACCAGTATGAAGATCCCAACTCCAACCACCGGTTTTCGCAATTTCATTCGTTTGTTGTAGAAGGGCTTTAGTTCTGTCTAATTCTATCTGAGCCTTTTTTCTTTCTGTTATATCTATAATAATTCCAGAATGTTCGGAGGGTACTAAATCTTCTGATAGATCCTCTACCTGACCATTATTTAAAACCCAAACCCAATGACCAAGTTTATGTTTTAATCGAACCTCAAATTCATATTTTATAACAGATTGACTTTGACGTTCAATAAAGTAATTTTGCATCTCAGCTAAATCATCGGGATGGACGGATTGCATCCACTCCTCTACTTTGAGTACTTTAAGTTCATTTTTGCTATAGCCTAAGATCTTAGCATAATACTCATTGTAAATATATAATTCTTGTGTGCGGTCCCAGTCGTAAGTTCCCAAATTTGTACTGGAAATAATAACATCTAATCTTTTGGTTTCTTTTGTGAGTGCTTTCTCAGTTTCTTTAAGTTGGGTTATATCTTGAATAGTCCCTCTGTAAACTAATTTATCACCTTTCTCTATTTTTGAAGCAATTTGATGAACATACTTAACATTTCCTTTTTGGGTAATAACTCTATGTGTAAGGCTAAAGTAACCTGTTTTAAATGCATTTATATCCTCTTCATAGACTTTAGCCTCGTCATCAGGGTGCACAAATTTTTTATAGGAGCTAAGGTCAGGCTGATAAGAATGAGGATCGCATTCAAAAATATCATAGATGACAGGTGACCACTGAATTTTTCCCGAATCCACATCAATTTCCCAACTCCCAATTTTCGCCAATTGCTGTGCTTCTAATAATCTTTTGTTGCTTTCTTCAAGCTCACGAGCAATGGATGGATCATTTGCTTTCATTATTCCCTATTATTGTTTCAAATTCATACTTTATTTTTGTTTTTTCAATTCTTTTTAGAATTAATTTTAATAAACTGCTAGTATATGTTATGTTAGTTACAAGCGTATCTTCAAATTTACTTCAGAATTCAACAATACTTTTGTCATTATATAAATGTCTTCAATACACTGAAAAATGTCAAAGACTTGTGAAATTGTTATAATTAAAGAAATAGAGTAGTTTTAGATACTACAAGAAGGAAGATGAAAGTATTAATAGTGGAAGACCAGCTTGAATTGGCCAAAAATATTGAGGATTACCTTAAAAAGGAGGGTTTTCAAACCAGTGTGGCACCTGATTTCTTTACTGCTACAGATAAATTGGCAGCTTATGAATATGATGTGGTGATTATTGATTTAATGTTGCCCGATGGAAATGGAATGGATTTATTGTATTCCCTCAGGGCAAATAGAAAAAATATAGGCACATTAATTTTATCTGCTAAAAATTCTATTGATGATAAAGTAAGAGGTTTAGATGCGGGAGCAGATGATTATTTAGGCAAACCTTTTCATTTATTAGAATTAGCATCCAGGCTTAAAGCGATATATAGAACTAGAAAACAAGAGAGTAGTAATACTATTGAACTAGATAAAATGGTTATTGATACTGATAAGAAAGAGGTGAATGTTGAAAATGAAAAAATTGATCTGACAAAAAAAGAATATGAAATGCTGTTATTCTTTGCCAATAATGCAAAAAGGGTATTGACCAAACAAAATATAGCGGAGCATCTGTGGGGAGATTTTATTGATCAAAGTGATTCATTCGATTTTGTTTATCAGCACATCAAAAACTTAAGAAAGAAAATTCAAAAAGCAACAGGAACGGATATATTGGAGACCGTTTATGGTGTAGGCTACAAGCTAAAAAACTTATAATATGCGATTGATTACAAAGATAGTATTGATTTTTCTTGGGCTTTCACTGATTGTATTCATCGTTGGGGGAATAGTTACTGTTCAAATTATTTCAAATGAAGTAAGAAAAGAAGAAAGGTGGTTTTTATTGGAGAGATTAAAGTCAACGGAAAAATACATTGAAAGAAGACAGCCTACCAATGATATCATTCGAGATAAAGTCATAATTCTTCCACAAGAAGATTCTATTGAAATAGATAATGTGATTTTTTCAGATACCATTGTGCATCATAGTACATTGGAGAGACCAGAACAACATAATAAATTAGATGTCGGAAAAAGAATTGAAGGTAGGTACTATAAGATTATTTTATATGACATCATAATTGAACAGGATGATATTGTTGATGGAGTAATTGAATCCTTAGTTAAGACCTATTTGCTTTTGTTTGTAGTTGTACTTTTAGGTAGTTGGATGTTATCCAAAAAATTGCTAAAACCTTTTGAAGATACACTTTCTGCTATTAAACGCTTTGACATTAAGGAAAATGAACCATTTGATTTACCTCAAACAGATACCAAAGAATTTAAAAGGCTAAATGCTTTTATTGATCAAATGTCTCAAAAAGTGATGGCTGATTATCAATCTTTAAAGGAGTTTACTGAGAATGCTAGCCATGAAATTCAAACTCCTATAAGTATAGCAAAAGGTAAATTAGAGCTTTTGCAAGATGGAAATTTAGATGAAGAGCAGAAAAAATTAGTTTCTGAAGCGACTAAAAGCTTATCTAATTTATCAAAATTAGGAAATACATTAACCTTATTGGCAAAAATTGATAATCAGGAATTTGAGCATAAAGAAAGTGTTAATGTTAGTAATGTTTTAGAAGATTTTATCGATGAATACGAAGAACTGATTTACTTGAAAGGAATCAGCTTAAGTAAAAAGATTGATTCAGATATAGAATGGAATATACACCCTATTTTATTGGAGATTTTGATTACTAACCTTTTAAATAATTCTATCAAACATAACTTATCAGAAGGTGGGTTTATAAAAGTCTATTTAGAAAAGAAACAATTGATAATTGAGAATTCAGGTAAACCATTAACCCATAATCCGAATTTACTCTTTGCTCGCTTTAAAAAAGGCAATCAAAGTAGTTCTTCCTTAGGTCTGGGGCTTGCCATCATTCAAAAAATCTGTAAAGTAAGTGGATTAAGTATAAATTATAGTAATAAAGAACAACTCCATCAAATTACCATAGAAAACTGATTATCACCAGTTAACAAGTCCTAATCATATTTTATTAAGTTATTCAGAACAATTTAACTCAAAAAATACTTGTAGCTACATTAAATTCTTTATCCAATGATTGAAAATTCAAATTTTCCTCAGAATTGGATAGTAATTTTGTTCTAAATAAAGTTTGAAAACCAAAGATATGCATAATACAAGTACAAATATTTTGAAAATATTTATTCTGATTCTATTAAGTTTTTCATCCCTTACTTTATGGGCACAAAGAACTTTGGTAACAGGTAAACTGGTTGATGCTAAAACCAATGAACCTTTAGCTTATGCCAATGTAAGTGTCTTTAATCAAAATGAAGAGTTGATAACAGGTACTGTAACTCCTGAATCTGGTGATTTTCAAATTCAAGTTGAAAGAGGTGAATATAACTTAAGAATTCAATTTATTTCCTACCAAACCATCAATAGAAAAATTAATGCAAATCAATCCAATATTGATTTGGGGACAATTGAACTAAGTGCAGATGTGAATCAGCTTTCCGAGGTAGAGGTTGTGGCAAGACGTCCACAAATGGAGATGAAATTAGATAAAAGAGTCTTCAATGTAAGTGAAGACCTGAGCAATATAGGAAGCAATGCTGAAGCTTTGCTGGACAATTTACCAAGCGTTACGGTAGATATCGAAGGAAATGTTTCTTTAAGAGGTAGTGGAAATGTTAGGATTTTGATAGATGGAAGGCCATCTGGATTAGTTGGAATTAGCGGGGGTTCTGCTTTAAGACAAATTCAAGCCGATCAAATTGAAAGGGTAGAAGTAATTACCAATCCATCTGCTAGATATGAAGCTGAAGGAAATGCAGGAATCATCAATATCATCATGAAGAAAGAGAAAAAAGGTGGTTTTAATGGAAGTGTAAGTACAAATTTAGGCTATCCGATTATCGGTGGGGTTAATAGCAACCTCAACTATAGAAAAGGTAATATTAATCTCTTTGGAGCGTATGGCATTACTTACAGAGAAAATTTTGGGGGTGGATTTATAGATCAACAATTTACTCCAGAAGATACTACTGCCTATTCTACCTATGTTGATAGGCAAAGAGAAAGAAGTGGCATATCTCAAAATGCCCGATTTGGATTAGATTATAGCTTTAATGAAAGTACTACCTTAACAGGTTCCTTTCTTTACAGAATTTCCGATGAAAACAATTTAAGCTATAATTATTATGATGATTATGATGGTATTAATAAGAGTACTCGTGAGTTGGTAAGACGTTCAGTTCGAATTCAAAATGAGAAAGAGGATGAAGAAGTCTTAGAATACGAGCTTAACTTTACTAAGACATTTGGTGGCAATGATGAACATAAACTGACTGCCGATTTACAATATCGAAATAATACGGAAACAGAAGATTCAGATTTAAGAAATGAAAGATTCTTAATGGCTCAAAATCAATACGTTGACAGTATCCAACAACGTTCTTTAATCGATGAGTTTTCTGAAAATATTTTGATGCAAATTAATTATGTAAAGCCTATTGGGGAAAATAGGTCTTTTGAAGCAGGATGGAGAAGTACTTTGAGGACTATCACAAATGAATACGAAGTGACGCAAGAAATTGAAGGACAAGAAGCGGATAGCGTTTTAAGTGATTTTACCAATGATTTTATCTATAATGAAGATGTACATGCACTTTATGCTATTTACAATAGTGAGTTCAATAAATTCACTTATCAGCTAGGATTAAGAGCAGAATTGACAGACATCACCACTCGTTTGAAATCGCCAGTGGATACCACAAATGCCAGAGATTATTTAAATCTATTTCCAAGTCTCTTCATGACTTATAAATTCAACGCTTTACATTCTTTGCAAGCAAGCTATAGTAGAAGATTCGATAGACCAGGTTTTAGGTCTTTAAATCCGTTTTCAAACTTCAATGACGACAGAAATATTCGAATCGGTAATCCGAATTTGAATCCAGAGTTTACAGATTCCTACGAAGTGGGATTAGTGAACAATTTCAGCGATGCTACCCTTTATAGTGGGTTGTATTTTAGAAGGACTACAGGTGTCACAGAAAGAATCAATACGGTAATTGACGGGATTACCTATGCACAACCACAAAACTTAGCAGAAAGAAATTCTATAGGGATAGAAAATAATTATTCTCATGACTTGAATGACTGGTGGAGATTAAATGGAAACTTAAATGTTTTCTATTCGGAAACCTATGGAGTGGTCAACGAGCAAGTATTTCAAGCAGAAACTTTTACAGCATCTGGACGGGCTACCTCGCAAATGTCCTTCAGTAATGATTTTAATGTCCAATTAAGCGCGTTTTATAGGGCTCCAGAGCAAACAACTCAAGGGACTAGAAAAGCTTTTTATATGGTTGATTTAGGTTTTAGCAAAGAAGTTTTAGATAATAAAGGAACCTTAGCTCTTAACGTTAGAGATTTATTAAACTCTAGAAAATGGAGAACCACTACTGCTGGCGATGGTTTCTTCTATGAATCTGAGTTTCAATGGAGAACGACCACCGTAACGCTTTCATTTGACTACAGAATTAATTCCAATAAAAGAAATAAAGAAAAAGGTAGAGAAGGTGGTGATTATGAAGGTGGTGGAGATGAATATTAATAAAGTTTATTTATAGTTTAGTTTTTTATAGGCATGGACTTAGGTTCATGCCTTTTTTATGAACGCTGAAATTATAAAATAGGGTGCTTCTATTTTATATTAATCTGTGATTTTAGATTGTTATTTAGTCCTTAATTTTAATTAAGTTAACTATAGAGATGAGATCTATTATTTTCAGAGGTTTACTTTTCAGATTTAGGTAAAAACACCTAAATTATTGTTATATTACCTTATTTGATCAAAAGAAAACTTTCATATAAAACATTTGAAAGAGGTTTTGACCTATTTTTCTCTAGTTCCTGATAATCCTGGCATATTTGGTTAAAATTATTAATTTGACAGTATAGGATAAATAATATATGCAAAATCTATTACCTCTTTAATTAGTATTCCGTACTTATATTCATTACATTAAAAGTATTGGCTACGTTTATAAAAATGCTAATTGGGTAGTTTTTATAAAGTTGAGTCAAAACCTTCCTTAACAGGGTGCCATTCAAGCAACAAGGACTTACGTATCGTACCTGTGAACTATGTAACAAATAATACTGCAAGTGTAAGAGGAATCCCTAAAGAGGACCTAACTTTCCTTGAACTTCAAAGATCTAACTACAAATCGTATTGAAACTATTTATCAAGTACATGATTAGCAACCGCTGTAAATTAGCGGTTAAGGAGGAGTTGACTAAACTCGGGTTCCATTTCATATTAGCTGATTTAGGAGAAGTAGAAATAATGGAGGAACTAACCACTGAACAACGCATACAATTGCAGTTAGGTCTAAATTCAGCAGGATTGGAACTCATGGATAATAAAAAGGCAATTTTAATCGAGAAGATTATTAATATTATCACTGAGATGATTCATCATACTGATGAATTACCCAAAAGTAACTTTTCGGATTATATAAGTGAAAAATTAAATTATGATTATACTTACCTCTCCAACTTATTTACGGAGGTGAAAGGGGTTAATATTCGTCAATTTATTATATCCCATAAGATTGAAAGAGTAAAAGAGCTGCTATTTTATGAAGAGCTTAATCTGACAGAAATAGCTTATAAAATGCATTATAGCAGTGTAGCCCATTTATCAAATCAATTTAAGAAAATTACGGGCTTAACTCCATCCGATTATAAGCATTTGAAAGAAAAGAATAGGCATACAATTGAGGAAATAAGTTTGCCGGATTGTTCTGGTAAAGTAAAGGCAAATGCTGATCAAAATAATTGACATATAAATCGATAAATATGCAATACGCAAGAAGCATGGTTGCTGCTAGTCTTGATCCGCTAATAGCCATTAGCAGTGAGGGTAAAATAATAGAGTATAATCAGGCTTTTGCCAATATGACGGGAGTAAGTTTAGATGCACTTAAAGGTACTGAATTTCTAAATTATTTTAATAAGTCAAAGAATGCTAGAGGATTCTTGAAAGCAATCAATGCTAGAGAAGAAGTCATTGATGTAGCCTTGAACCTTAAAGATCAAGCAAATAAAACCATTAAGGTATTGATTAATTCTTCGGCATTAAAAGATGAAAATGATACTATAATAGGGGCAATTATAGTTGCTAAAGACATAACAGAGCAGAATAAAATTTCAGCTGAACTTACCGAAGCTATTGTATTTGCCGAAATGGCGACCGCTGTAGCTGAAGAAGCTAAAATTAAAGCTGATGAAGCAAGAAGAATTGCGGAAGCAGCCGTAAAATCTAAGCAACAGTTTTTATCTAATATGAGTCATGAAATACGGACTCCAATGAATGCGATTGTTGGCTTCACTAAAGTGCTGTTAAAAACTGATCTTTCTCCCAAGCAGAAAGAATATTTAGCAGCCATAAAAACAAGTGGGGATGCATTAATAGTCCTAATCAATGATATTTTAGATTTATCTAAAGTAGATGCAGGGAAAATGGTATTTGAAGAAATTCCCTTTAAAATATCAAACTCTGTTTCTGCCATGCTTCATTTATTTGAATTGAAAGCCCAAGAGAAGAACTTAAGTTTAGAAAAAGAATATGACCAAAGAATTCCTGAAGTATTGCTAGGTGACCCGATTCGTTTACATCAAATCATTTTAAATCTAGTGGGAAATGCCGTTAAATTTACAAGCAAGGGATTTATTGGTATTCGGATTCAAATGCTTGAAGAAGATCATGAAAAAGTTTTAATAGAATTTACCGTAAGAGATACAGGTATAGGAATAAGTGAAGAAAAAATACCGTATATATTTGAGAATTTCCAGCAAGCGACCAGTGACACTTCGCGAATTTTTGGAGGGACTGGCTTAGGGCTTGCCATCGTCAAACAATTGGTAGAGGCTCAAGGCGGGAAGGTCAAGGTAGAAAGTAAACAAGATCAAGGATCAACTTTTCAATTTAGTTTGCATTTTAAAAAAACAAGGCAAGAAGCACTTCCAGAAACCATCATACCAAAATCCGATACAACCATAAAAAATGCAAAAATTTTGGTCGTAGAGGATATTCCTCTCAATCAATTGCTCATGCGAACCATTTTGGATGATTTTGGATTTGAATGCGACATAGCAGTAAACGGTAAAATTGCTGTTGAAAAAGTCCAGAGTAAAGCTTATGATATCATTTTAATGGATTTGCAAATGCCTGAAATGAACGGTTTTGAAGCTAGCATATATATTCGAAAGAAATTGAATATGCAAATTCCTATTATTGCATTGACTGCGGATGTGACCACTGCTGACTTGTCCAAATGTAAGGCTGCAGGAATGAACGATTACATTTCCAAACCACTGGATGAGAAGGTATTGAAGAATAAAATAATGTTCTATCTAGCCAAAAGCGCTATGAAAAAACAGAATGCTCCTATTAAAAAAGGAGAGAAAAAATATATAAATCTGCAATATCTCATCCAGCGTACTAAATCGGACCCATTGCTAATGACAGAAATGATCTCCCTTTATCTAGGGCAGACAAAATCATTGATCAAGGATATGAAAGAGAGCTTCCAAAATAAAAAATGGAAAGAACTTAAGGCCATTGCCCACAAAATGATACCGTCATTTTCTATAGTGGGTATGGGAATAGAATATGAGTTATTAGCTAAAAACCTGTTGGAGCATGCAGGCAAACAAGATAAAAAAGTTGAAATTGAAAATAGCGTAAAAGAGCTTGAAAAAGTACTGAACTATGCCTGCCAAGAACTTGAAATTGAAATGAACCTTCTTAATAAAATGAAATAATGAGTGATGATAATAAAATAAAAATCTTCCTTGTAGACGATGATGTTGTTTACTTAAAAATGTTAGAAATAGAATTTCTTAATCAAGGAGATTTTATAGTAGAAACATTTTCATCGGGCAAACTTTGCCTGGAAAATTTAAGAAATCAGCCGGATGTCATCATTCTGGATTATTTGCTTGATGGAATTGATAAGAATGCATGGAATGGAATTGATACTTTGGATAAAATAAAAGCTGTCAATCCTGGAGTACCCGTAATAATACTTTCTCAACAGGACAAAATTGAGGTAGCAGTTGATTGCATGCATCATAAAGCCCTTGATTATGTAGTGAAAAGTGAAACTGCCTTCGTCCGACTCCAAAAAATTATTAAGGATATAATGGAATTTCAGAAAATGAAAAACAAACTTGGATGGTATATGGAGAGAATGTAAAACAGTATCTGTGAATTATGTAACAATGCTATTTCTCGATGTAAGCCCCTTTTCAAACAGTGACTTATCTTTGTAGAGGTTAAAAGAACTACCCTTTAACCCCTATATTATGAAAAAAAGAAATGTAATCTTGGTATCGGTGATGCTGTTATTAGCGATAGCCCCAATGCAAATAAAGGCCGGTACTGACACCAGTATAACGGCTAATAAAACTGAATCTGCTGTAGAGTCCGCTAGAGCAACAGAATTAATGAAAAGATTGGACCAAATCAATGCTTTGGATAAATCCGAAATGAGCAGATTAGAAAAAAATGAAGCAAGAAAAGAAGTTCGTGAAATTAAAAAGGAAATGAAAAAGCTTGGTGGTGGTATTTATATATCAGCAGGAGCAATTATCATCATATTGTTATTGATTATCTTATTATAATTTTTGCAATTGATCCAAACAAACTAATGCCTTGCCAGATCTCAGGATCAGGCAAGTTTTTTCCAGTTTTACTCAGATCCGGACAATGGAAGTGACTGATTTTTCAGGTCTTTTCCAGTTAGAGAAGAGCTAAAACTATACTTGGTATCATATTAAAATCAAAATTCAGAATCATGGGAAATTTACTTTATGTTATCGCAGTAATATTACTAGTGCTTTGGGCCATAGGGTTCATTGGATACAGTACAGGAGGAATCATTCATGTATTACTTGTAATAGCAGTAATTGCTATTCTTTTCAGACTTATTAGCGGTCGGAGAATTTAATTAGGGAATAAAAAAAAGGCTTAATTCCCATAAAAAATTGATCCTCTAGAAAAAGGTATAAAAATCTGGATATCAGTTTTTATCTTTACAGGAATTTTCAACCCTCTAGTTATTTTTTTGCAATAAGAAAAATAAACTGACTAAAAACACAAAGCGGGGATTTCAAAAGAAATTATTGAACTCCCCGTTTCAAGTTTACTTTTTAAGAACAAATGCAATATGGGTATAAACCATAATGACATTCTTTTTTCCCCAGTTCTGTTAAAACCGATACACCATAATTATCAAATACAAATGACAAACTGGAGAGAGAAAAAAGGAAAGCTTAAACAGAAACTAGCACTAATCACAGATAATAAAACATTATTAAGAGAAGGTAAAATGGATGAAGTATTGGGACGTCTTGAAAATAAATTAGGTAAATCAAAAAAAGCGATTCGTAAACTCATTTCTAAATTATAAAGCTTTTCACAACAGGTTTTAAGAATTTCTCACTTCCACTATTTTACTCATTCGCAAGTAATCCTGAGAAGCGGAACCCTCTGATCCAGAAAATTTAATCCTATCCTTAAGCTATAAATCAGCGAATTATGTAAGCTTTAAATCCTTCCATGTAACACATTCGGTAAGCCTTTGTACCACCTTTGTCGTGCTGAAAACTCTTTTCAGCCTGTTCGCCAGAAGCGATACTTAAATTTTTACAAATATGTTACTTAAAACAACGATTACAACTTTTGCTATGGCAGCAGTTGTATTATTGGCAGCTTGCAATGAAAAAGAGGATGCTAGAATCCGCCCTTCGGTGGTTTCTACCAATCCTATTAGCGCTGCAGAAAATGTTGCACCCAACAACAATGTCACGGCAATGTTCAGCGAAGAAATGGATGCTTCCACCATTACTAAATTCATTCTTTTAAACGGTGAACAGGAAGTGGTTGGAACAACAGTATTTAGTGATCAAACACTTTCATTTAATCCGGAAGCAGATCTATTACCTAATACAGTTTATACTGCTACTATTGATAAATCTGCCATAAATATGGTGGGGAGTACTATGTGGGATGATTATGCATGGGAATTTACTACAGGTGGAGAAATTGACCTTGTTGCACCTACTGTAACCCTAACAAATCCAGAAGATAATGAAGTTGATGTACCCTTGGATCAAACCATTGCATTTACGTTTAGTGAATCAATAGATCAAAGCACTATTAATGCTTCGTCATTTGAATTAAAGCAAGGAGAAACAGTAGTGGCAGGTGAAATAACATTCGATGCTAATACTGTAATTTTAACTCCTTTTGAAGATTTGGAAGCAAATTCAAGCTATTCAGCTAGTATTACAACAGCCGTAAAAGATTTAGCTGGAAATGCAATCGCTGCAATCAAAACCATAACTTTTACTACGATTGATGTTGATGTTTCAATACCAAGAGTAAATGCAACGAATCCTTTGGATGGCGCAGAAAGCGTTGTAAGAAATGTAGTCATTTCAGTAACCTTTAATGAAGAAATGGATGTAGCAACTATTAACAATTCTTCTTTTACCTTGATGCAAGGAACAAATTCCATTGCAGGTGAAGTATCTTATAATAATGAGATCGCTACTTTTTCTCCTCAATCGACTCTTGATGCCGGACTTACTTATACAGCAAATATTTCTATCGCAGCTCAAGATTTAGCAGGAAATGCTTTAGCAGCAGATACAGAATGGAGTTTTACTACCACTGAATCTTCTAATAATCTTGCAACTGTAGATTTAGGAAGTTCAGCTAATTATGTAATCCTGGCTAAATCAACCATCACGAATGTGCCATCTTCAGCTATCACAGGTGATATGGGTTTAAGCCCTGCGGCAACTTCTTTAATTACAGGTTTCGACTTGGTTGATGCCACTGGATTCGCAACTTCTGCACAGGTGACAGGTCAAGTTTTTGCAGCTGATATGGCAAGTCCAACTCCGACTAATTTAACTGTTGCTGTTGAGGATATGATGTTAGCTTATACTGATGCTGCTGGTCGACCAACTCCTGATTTCTTGGAGTTAGCTACTGGTAGTATTGGTGGTTTAACATTAAGCCCGGGTCTTTACAAATGGACTACTACAGTTACCATATCTGATGATGTGGTTATCTCAGGTGGAGCTGATGATGTTTGGATTTTCCAAATCTCAGGTGATTTAAGTATGAGTTCTGCCAAGAATATCACTTTAACAGGTGGTGCACAAGCCAAGAATATTTTCTGGCAAGTTGCAGGTTCTGCTTCAATCGGTACAAACTCAGCATTCCAAGGAATTATCTTGTCAATGAATGATATCATCTTCCAAACAGAGGCTTCACTTTTTGGTAGAGCCTTAGCGCAAAAAGCAGTGATTCTTGATCAAAACGCAATTACAAAACCTGAATAAAAAATATTAAAGAAAGGAAGCCTCCATTGGTAGCTTCCTTTCTTTTAAAACCTAGATAAAAATATAAATAATAAAATCATGAAAACAAGAATATGGATAACCACGCTAGTTGCCGTTATAATGGCTGCGTTCATAGGTGGTTGCAAAGATGAAAACGTTGAAATCATTGGCATTTGCCCGGAGGTTGTCTCCACATCGCCAAGTGATCTTGAAACTAATGTAGCCTTAAACGAAAACATTATTATCACCTTTAATGGTGCTTTAAATCCTGAGTCAATTACTCCAGCAGTTTTTGATTTAAGCGGATCAGCAAATTCGGCTGGTAGAAGTATAGCAGCTCAAGCAATTTTACCAGGTCAGCTGAATTACAATGCTAGTAATTTTACGTTGACTTTCACTCCTGAAAATGAGCTAACTCCTAATTCAACGTATACAGGAAAAGTAATGTCATCCATAGAAGACCTTATGGGAAATGCTATGCAGGTTGATTACATCTGGGAGTTTAGCACAGGTGCAAGTGTCGACCCAAATCCAAATCCAGTTGGAGTTATAGGCGTAGATTTAAAATCTGTAGCAAGATTTGGTATCATAGCCGGAGTAGGCGTGAGTAATGATGCAGGTTTCAGTGAAATCCGCAATTTAGACGTTGGTATCAGCCCAGGTGTTCGATCTTCGATTACTGGTTTTCCACCAGCAATTATTGTAAATGGAGATATGTTCGCTTCTGATGATCCAGCACCGGCCGGAGTAGCCGCTATGCTAACAGAAGCTAAGTTGCATTTGGAAGAAGCTTATCTTTTTGCTGAAGGCGCAACTTCCCCAGCACCGGCTACTGTAGCTGGTGATCAAGGAGGATTAACACTAGCACCAGGAATCTATAAATCTACCTCTACCTTATTGATTCAATCAGGCAATTTAACTTTAGATGCACAAGGTGATCCTGATGCTTATTGGATTTTCCAGATTGCTTCTGACTTTACTACAGTAGGTGGTGCAGGTGGTAGTGTTATACTAAGTGGTGGAGCACAAGCTAAAAACGTCTTTTGGCAAGTTGGAAGTTCAGCAACATTAGGTGATAACACTATTTTTAAAGGGAACATTTTAGCACTTACATCGATCACTATGAATTCTGGTGCTGAGGCTCAAGGCAGAATGTTAGCTAGAAATGGTTCAGTTGTCATGACGAACGCAAACATTATTGAAAAGCCATAATTTTTTTTAAAAAAACTATAATGAAAAATATAATAAACTTAAAAACTGAATCACGCCAAGCGTGGTTCAGCAAAAGCCTAACACTGAAGTACTTTATTTTAAGTGCTTTGATTCTATTGGGTATGCAAGTGCCATTAATGGCGCAAGAAACTCAGTACACAAGACCTTCATTTAGGTTTGGGGTAGCTGTAGGAGGAAATTTGAATTACTACACTGGAACTACACAGCGATTAAATGAAGACTTGACAGTGCCTAAAGCATTTCGACAAGGTAAAGGTTTAGGACTATATGCTGCTCCTGTAATAGAGTACCATAATCCCGAATCACTTTTTGGCGTGATGCTACAGGCTGGTTACGATAGTCGGATGGGTGCTTTCGATCGCGTCATCACTCCCTGTGATTGTGAAGCTGATTTAACCACAGATTTAGGTTATATTACTATAGAACCTAGTTTACGTTTTTCTCCTTTCAGAAATGGGTTATACATTTTTGCTGGTCCAAGATTAGCCTTCAATATGTCAAAATCATTCACTTATAGTGAACGGGCAGGTGCAGCTTTTCCAGAACAAGCAGATCAAGAAGATGTAGAGGGTGATTTCAGTAGTATGAATTCTATGTTGATATCTATGCAAGCTGGCGCTGGTTATGATTTTTACTTGTCGTCACAATCTAAGAAGAATCAACTCATACTCTCACCATTTTTAGTTTATCATCCCTATATCGGACAGGAGCCACGTTCTATAGAAACATGGAATGTGACTACTTTAAGAGTAGGTGTTGCACTGAAAATCGGAACTGGTCAAAAAATTGAAGATCAAATTAAGGATAAATCAAATGTTGCGATGGATGATGCAGTTCCTTCGGCTATCGTTAAATTTTCTGTGATATCTCCTGAAAATATTCCGGTTGAGCGTAGAGTAAATGAAACTTTCCCATTACGTAACTATGTGTTTTTTGATATGAATTCAAATGACATTCCTGATCGATATGTATTATTAACTAAAAATCAGGTGAAGGATTTTAAAGAAGATCAATTGGAGGTATTTACACCTAAAAAATTATCCGGTCGTTCAGACAGAGCCATGATTGTTTACTATAATTTAATCAATATAGTAGGGGATAGAATGGGTAAGAATCCAAATGCGACCATCACATTAGTAGGATCATCACATAAGAGTGATGCCGATGGTAGGGCTATGGCTGAATCTGTTAAGAAATATTTAACTGACGTTTTCTCTATCAAAGCTGACAGAATCTCCATCGAAGGACGTGCTAAACCTAAAGTAGAGTCTGGGCCAGAAGGAGGTACCATGGATTTAGACCTTCTTCGTGAAGATGATCGCAGGGTTTCAATTGAAAGTAGCTCACCTGCTATGCTAATGGAATTTCATAGTGGTCCCGATGCGCCACTTAAGCCTGTTCAATTTGTAGTCGTACAAAAGGCACCGCTTGATAGTTATATAACTTTTGTAGCAGAAGGATCAGACAAAGCCTTTAAATCTTGGGCAGTAGAAACCAAGGATAAGAACGGTTTAGTAAAGTCTTTCGGTCCTTATTTTGAAGAACAAGTAAGTATACCGGGTAAATCCATTATGGGTACAAGCCCTGAAGGAGAATACAAGGTGACTATGTTGGGTGAAACTAAAAATGGTAAAATCATAAAAGAAGAGAAAACCGTGGACATGGTACTTTGGACACCGGATGTTGATGAATTAGGTATGAGATACAGTGTGATTTATGAATTCAATGAGTCTAAATCCATCAGTATTTACGAAAAGTATCTAACCGAAATTGTTGCGCCTAAAATAACGAACAACAGTAAGGTCATTATTCATGGATATTCCGATACTATCGGAGATAAGGAAAACAACTCTAAATTATCTACCGCTAGAGCAAATGATGTGAAAGTCATCTTAGAAAAAGCCTTGGCTAAGCTAAATGTAAAGGGTATTAAGTATAATGTATATGGATTTGGTGAAGATAAAAATGTCGCACCATTTGATAATGATTTACCGGAAGGTCGTTTTTATAACCGTACGGTAATAATTGATATAATACCTAGTAAGTAATTAATCCACTACTTATTTGTATTACTTAAAGGCTGCCATTCTGGTGGCCTTTTTTTATTCAGTGAAAAATATAAAATTTTGTATATAACATGTAATGCAAATAAGCTGTAATTTTTTGAAATTTGATTCAATTAATATTGAACCTTATGAAACTATCAACTAATTCATTATCAGGAATGTATCCTCATCCTAAACAAAAATTAAACATTCCGAAACAGTTTCCGGATGTCTCTGAAGCATTGCGTGCTAAAAAAGCTAGAGTTGACACTAAACTTTTCAAAAATTTTACGTTTATCGACATCTCAAGAAGTAATAGAGCAGGAGAATTAAAGCTGAAGCACAGGATTTGGCCAGTTTATAAAAGAACAGGACAAATAGAATATGAAGAAACATTTCATAAATTTAACGACAAGAAACTAAGAGAACGTTATTTAAAATTGTTTTTATTAATGCTGGGTTTTGGGGTTTTCATCTACTTATTTTTTAGATCATTTGAGATCACTATGTAAGATCATAATCATTGGTTAACCCTGAGTAGAGTATGGGATTTAGATATTTCCTAAAATTTTAGTTATACAGCTGTTGAACTATTCTCAGTTTGTAATAATGATGATCCGGGAAAGCCTAATGAAGGAAATGTTGCAGTAACTATATGTGCTTGCGATTTAATATTACTCAACTGGTTCAGAAGAAAGCATAGATAATGGAAGTATTGCTTACTAAGCCAGGAATAGGAAATTTCTGCACATTAAAAATTTAGACATTGGGCTAAAGTAGAAATTACGAGAGATTAAGATCGAATATTAATGTGCACAGATTTCTATAAGAACTTTTCCAAAGTTTGAATTTTCTACATTAGCGTTTCATTTGCTGGCCAACATCAGAAGATAGTTCTCCTTTGGAAAAGTTTAAAGAGGCTTAAATCCCCTTAAAGGTAGTCCCCACTGCTAGTAGGATAAATCCTATGAGCAATAAAACATAATTATATTCACTTAATATATCTACCTGAAAGTAATGTCCAATAATGCCCATAATACCAGTGATTAGGCCAAGTATCCAGATGATTTTTGATGGTGCCGAAGGATTTTTCATATTCTTTTATTTAGGTTAGTGCGTTTCAGAATTTCTTTTGAAATTTTTAAAATGATTATACTATAGGTAAAAAAAAGGAAGCTTTAAGGCTCCCTTCTTTATATATTACTTATGATTGAATAGATAGAATACACTTGCTTGAAAACCTCTGTTAAAGATTTCAGAATTATTACTTGTACTAATATCGCTCAGTCCATGGTTATATCTGAGGTCATAACCAAAGTTTGAATTGGGATTAACGTAACTAAGTCCAAAGCTTATTCCTAAATCAATTGGTTCATAAGCATCTTCTATATTAATTTCTAAATTTCCAATTCTCATTTTGGCATTTGCTAATATACCTAACTGGGGACCAGCTTGTAACCTAAATCCATTATCAAACATGTATTGGAATAAAAGTGGAATATTTACATAATTTAGGTTTAAATCCACCTCATTACCGTCTTCATTATAGGTTGATCCTTGCATAGAATATACAACCTCAGGCTGTACCGCAAATTGATCGCTCATGTGAATATGTCCAACGAGTCCGAAATGAAAACCTAGAAATGGGTTTATATTATCATTATTATCATTTTTTATTGTGTAGGCATTTAAACCTCCTTTAATTCCAATATTGGCATGTTGCGCAGTGGCTACAACCGTTATAAGAAGAACAAAAAATACAGTGGTGATGAGTGATTTCATAATTGTTTTTTTAAGTACCCGACATTTGATTGCCGTGGTATAAGTGAAATTCAAAGATGAAGTTATTTCAAGCGAAGATTGTTGCAGGTTTCATAAAACATCTTACATATATTACTGAATTCGGGAGTATTAGAGTATACATCAAAACACATTTTTTTTTGTATTTCATGTGAATATTATTGTTTCTTACAGCCATATGTAATCTTAGATTAAAAATTCCTGCCGGCAAGGCAGGCATAATCGGTTGGTGTAGAATTTGAAGCTTAATTTTTAATGTTGAATTCATTTCATTAAACTGGAATAATATACCATATTAGCTTACCAAAAATATTAGTTATATGAGTGAGCGAAATACACTTTGGGGAATTGATCTAGGTGGTACTAAAATAGAAGGTGTCATTTTAAAGTCTAAGGAAGAACCAGAAGTTTTATTGAGAAAACGAATTGCGACAGAAGCTGATAAAGGTTACCAACATATCATAAATCAAATTCAATTATTAATCAATCAGATGGCTGAAGAAATTGGTTTCAAACCCATTTCCATTGGCATAGGTACTCCTGGATCTACAGATCCTGAAAGTGGATTACTCAAAAACAGTAATTCTACTAACTTAAACCATAATCCACTTCATAGAGATTTAGAGAAGCTTCTAAAAATCCCTGTGTTTATGGCTAATGATGCCAATTGTTTTGCAGTAGCTGAAACGCAAATGGGGATTGTGAAAGAAAAATTCCCTAAAGCGGAAGTGGTATTTGGGGTTATTATGGGATCAGGAGTAGGCGGTGGTTTAATAATTAATGGAAAAGTATGGAATGGTAAACATGGGATAGCAGGAGAGTGGGGACATATTTTTTTAGATGAAGAAGGAGAGGACTGCTATTGTGGAAAGCATGGTTGTGTGGAAACAATATTAGCTGGAAAGGCACTTGAGCGCTATTATAAAAAAATATCGGGTAAAGATAAAAAACTAAAAGACATTATGGCGGATAAAAGCGATGATGAATTTGCTCAAAGAACTTATGAGCGTTTAATTCATTTTTTTGGAAAAGGTTTATCCGTAATAATTAATGTGATTGACCCAGATGTGATTATCATTGGTGGTGGGGTTGGAAATATTCCTTATCTATATGGTGAGGGCGTTGAATCCGTAAAGCAATTCACCTTTAATCCGGATATGAAAACTCCAATCTTAAAACCAAAACTAGGAGATAGCGCAGGAGTTTTTGGTGCTGCTTTTTTGAATTCATAAGTGGGTGGTAAAAGCAATTTTTATATCTTTGCCGAATGAGTCACTTAATAGCCCCTTCCGTTTTAGCCGCAGACTTTGCTAATTTGCAAAGAGATGTGGAAATGTTGAATGAAAGCCAAGCAGATTATATCCATGTAGATATCATGGATGGCGTTTTCGTTCCTAATATTTCATTTGGATTGCCCGTTTGCGAAGCCATCTATAAACATGCTAAAAAGCCATTAGATGTACATTTGATGATTGAAAAACCTGAAAATTATATCCAGGCTTTTCATGATGCAGGTGCAGCTACTATTTCTGTTCATTATGAAGCTAGCCCTCATTTGCATAGAACTCTTCAAGCCATAAGGGACTTAGGGTTAAGGGCAGGAGTAGCCATCAATCCTCACACCAATGTGGCTTTGTTGGAAAATGTAATTCAGGATACTGATTTAGTTTGCATGATGTCTGTTAACCCAGGCTTTGGAGGCCAGAAATTTATTGAGCAAACTTATACCAAAGTTCGACAATTGAAAGAATTGATAGCAGATCAAAATGCTTCAACTTTAATTGAAATAGATGGGGGTGTGAATATCGAGAATGCTCCCAAATTATTGGAAGCTGGAGCCGATGTGTTAGTTGCTGGAAATTTTGTTTTTAAATCAGAGAACCCAATTCATACTATACAGGAACTAAAAAACGTTTCTTTCTGATAAATAGCTAGCATTACATGCGATCAATTTTCTTTTTATTCCTAGTTCTTTTTATGCCATTTATTTCTTTGGGACAAACTCAAAGTTTAGAAGGGAGGGTGATTGATTCTAGAAATAATGAAGGTATTGCTTCAGCAAGTATAGAATTAATTAATACTAAATATAATACCCAAACAGACAGTTTGGGTTTTTTTATTTTACAAGTTCCGAAACAAGCAGATTATCGTTTAAGAATTTCCCATGTCAGTTATATCAATCAAGAATTTAAGGCTCAAGCTAGTGAATCTGTACTAATTCAAATGCAGATAGATAATCTGCTCTTGCAACAAGTAGATGTAAGCGGGCAGAATGACGATTTACCTAAAAATGGTTTGCAAAAAATAAAACCTTTGTCTGTAAATGAAACCGCTACTCCCTTTAATGAATTTAATCAATTACTTAGCACGCTTCCAGGAGTTGTTTCCAATAATGAATTGAGTAGTTCTTATGCGGTAAGAGGGGGTAATTTTGATGAAAATTTGGTTTATGTAAATGGAATGGAAATCTACAGACCTTTTTTAGTTAGAGCAGGTCAGCAAGAGGGCCTAAGTTTTATTAATCCTGATTTAGTAGGTAATATTGAATTTTCAGCTGGCGGATGGGAAGCTAAATATGGTGATAGATTATCCAGTAATTTGCTAATAGATTACAAAAAAACGGATGAAACAGAAGGAAATATAAATTTAGGACTGTTAGGGGCTTCAGGCTATTTATCAACTCAATTTAACAAAAAAGATAATTTATTACTTGGGTTAAGATATAAAAATGCTAGATATCTCTTTAATACTTTTGAAACTTCAGGAGAATACTTACCACGTTTTTTGGATTTACAAGCCTTTTACAATTACCGTTTTTCCGATAAAACTACCCTAGATTTATTGGCCGTATTTGCCCAAAATGATTATCGAATTGAGCCGGCATCACGGGAAACGGATTTTGGTTCTTTGCAGCAGAAATTAAGATTATTTGTGGCTTTTGAAGGGGCAGAATCTTTAAGTTATAGAAGTTTTCAAGGAGGAGCTAGGCTAAGACATTTGTTTGCCGACAATTTTAGAACTTCTGTAATTTTATCAGCTTTTTCCACTTCAGAATTTGAATATAACAATACAGAAGGTTTCTATAATTTATGTGAAGTAAATCGAGACTTTTCTTCTAGTACATTTGATGAATGCATCAGTTTAAGAGGAATAGGAGCTAATTATAATTATGCCCGAAATTTTTTATATGCTCAAGTGGCCCAAGCCATTATTCGGAATGATTGGCAGATCCAGAAAGATCATGTATTGGCATTTGGGTTGGAGTATAAAAAGCAATATATAAACGATTATTTAGATGAATTTGAATTTCGAGATTCGGCTGATTTTGCTCAGGTAAATAGAGTTATCAAACAAGAAAACGATTTAGAAGCTACTTTTGCTAATGCTTATATGCAGCATGAATGGCAAATCAATACTCGACATTCCTTAAATTCAGGTTTAAGATTAAATTATGGTTCTAATACTGGCGAATGGCTGTTAAGCCCAAGATTTCAATATCAAGTTATCTTACACTCGGATAAAAGCGGAAAATTTAATTTTTCCACTGGACTTTATAGGCAATTTCCATTTTACAGGGAATTGCGAGATTTTTCCGGGAATATAACTCCCGATATAAGAGCTCAATCTGCGCTTCACTTTGTAGGCACTTATTCTAAGAATGTCGAGTTATGGAAGCGACCATTTCAAATTAATTCATCACTTTATTATAAACATCTATATGATATAATTCCATTTGATGTTGACAATATTAGATTGCGATACCGACCTGAATTAACGGCTGAAGGTTATGCTTACGGAGCAGATCTTCGTTTTAGTGGTGAATTTATTCCTGATATGGAATCATGGTTCAGTCTAGGCTTGTTATCGACTAAAGAGAATGTAGAAGAAGATAGTAGAGGCTACATAAGAAGACCTACCGACCAAAGAGTGACTGCTTCCGTTTTCTTTCAAGATAATTTCATTAATGATCCCAGCTTAAAAGTAAATTTAAAATTGCAAATTGGCTCTGGTTTGCCCTTTGGTCCGCCTAATAGTTTGGAAAATCGTAATGTTTTTACTGGGGAATGGTATAGAAGAATGGATGTTGGATTTTCAAAACAGTTTATGGGCAATAAAATCCAGAATCTTCAGTATATCGAATCGTTTTGGATTGGTTTAGATGTGTTAAATGTATTGGGTGTCAGCAATACTATTTCTTATTCATGGATTGAAGATGTAAATGGTCAAACATTTGCGGTGCCAAATTCTTTATCGGCAAGATTTTTGAACCTAAAAGGTATAATTAAGTTTTAAACATATGAAAAATTTCCTCTTTATTCTCATTGGGTTCAGCCTCTTGTCATGTAGTACTCAGAAAGTCCTAAAAACTGATACTCAACAAGAAATCGATCTTAGCGGACGATGGAATGATACCGATGCAGAAATAGCGACTAGTGAGCTTTTTAACAACCTGCTAACTTCTACTTGGTTGAAAAAGTATGAAACTCAAAATAACTTAAAACCAAGATTAGAGATTTTAGAGTTTGAAGGTAATTTCAAAGAGGGTGGAGAACAGCTAGAAAAATATTTCATTCAATATGTTAAAGCAGATTCATCAATTGAGCTGATAGAAGAAAAAAATGAAAAAATAGCCGAATATAAACTAGGCGGTGAAATAAAGGCAGAAGAATTTATAACTGAAAGTCAGAATTATATCGATTATTTAATATCATCAAAATTAGTAGATCTTGATGGGAACATTCTTTGGCAAAAAAATACGATTATTAAAAAGTATATTAAGGATTAGTTATTTACCAATCCTTTCAATTAACTGCTCTACAGTTTTTTTTGCATTTCCAATATATAGATCTCCATTTATTAAGAAAACGGGCCTTTTTAAAAAGGTGTATTCCTCTGATAGTAATTTTTTAAAGTCATTTTCTGTTAAATCTTTTTTATTTAATCCTTGCTGGCGGAACTTTATCGCCCTTTTATTGAAAAGATCTTCATAAGATTCTGTTATAACATATAACTCAAGTAACTGAGGCTCAGTTAATGGATTATTTTTGATATCAATTTTATCAAAGTCATCCAGTTTTAATTGAGACATAATTTTTTTACAAGTATCACATGTACTTAAATAATAGACTACTTTTCTCATTTTTCTTACTTTTATGACATAAAATAAGGAAAAAATTTGCCTTATGGCAACAAAAAGCTTTAATTCGGGTTTTTATTAAATGTAATCAATTCAAAAAATCAAATATCAAAACAATTATGAAAAGAATAGTGAGACAAGGAATGTTGGCATTGGCGGCAATTGTATTTTTAAATTCAACTGCTGTAATGGCGCAAGATTCAGAGATTACGGACAAAGATTTGTATAACTATGCATTGATGATGCAAGTTATTGAACAAATGAAAGCTGAGGTAAGTCCGGCTATACAGGCGATTATTGAAAAGCAAGAAGGTTTTGACGTTAAAAGATATTCTGAATTGGAAAGTGCTGGAGATAATGAGGCGAAACTAAAAGAATTAGGTGCTAATGACTTTGAGGTTCAGTTTATGGGTCTATTAGTTAAAGAAAAAGATAAAAGAATGGATGCTATTAAAGAAGCATTGAATATTTTAGCAAAAAGTATGGTAGGTGTACAGAATTATAAAACTATTAAATCTACACTTTCAGTTGACCCAGACTTGAAAGCTAAATATATGGAAATATCAACAAGAATTGCTCCAACTGATACGGGTGCTTAATTGTAAATAATTTGATCCGTCCTAGAATAAGTTGACGGTTTTTAAAATAAATTTAAAAGACCTGTGGAGTTTTCTTCACAGGTTTTTTTATGTCATTATAAAGCTACAGTTCTAAATTAATCCAATCTTTAAGATCGCTTTTTTAGTCGCAGTCTCTTAATTTTTCAGCCAAAGAAAATTCAATTATACGTATATTTTAGTTTGTCAAAAGATACGTACTATATTGTATTTCTTATGATGTTTAGATTCAAAAGGGTAGAAAATTGCCAAGTACTTACATTTTTGAATAGGTTAAGATTAATTAACCAATATGATAAATATCAGAGGAATTGGACTATTTAGTTTTTATTTTTCTTATTAATTATTGTACTGTAACAATATTTTATTCTTTATTTTCTTCTTTTTATAAAAGATTATTGGTTTTAAATATATATTTCAATATGATTGTTCAAATTTTAATCTAAACCAATAATTATGTTAACAAAATCAAAAGTTATTGCAACAGCACTATTTGCTTGTGCTATCATTTTCACTTCATGTCAAGAAGATGAAAATCTTACAATGGATCAATTATCTGTAGATCCAATAGTTCTTGAAAAATTAAAGGACTTGGGATTCAATGTGGATGATCAAGCTCCTATGATATTTGAGGATGGCTATTTGGTAGAAGGCGATATCTATCTGACAGATGCTTCAATCGCTCAAATGGAGAAGCCAAATTATTTACCTAATTCTGAACAGTACAGTACTGATAATTTGGTGTGTGGACCTAGAGTAATAAGCATGTATGCTGAAGAAGGTGGTAGAAATGGTTATAGCTCGGCTATGATTGCTGGCTTAGATGAAGCTATAAATAGATATAATGCACAAAACCTTACAATTAGCTTTCAGAGAATATCTAATCAGAATCAAGCAGATATTGTGATGACTCGATTAAGTAAAAGAGATGAAAGAAGAGGCGTTTTAGGATCAGCAGGATTCCCTACATCTTCTTGTGATCCTTTTGGTGAAATCAAAATGAGTGGAGTTCTTGAATCATCTTATGGTTTAAGTGTAGATGGTATAGCTACTATCATCGCACACGAAATGGGTCATTGTATCGGATTCCGTCACACTGACTATTTCGATAGAAGTATAAGCTGTGGTGGTTCTACTGCAAATGAAGGTGATGGAGGAGTTGGTGCTAATCATATCCCTGGAACGCCAACAGGTGCTACATTATCAGCTGCTTCATGGATGTTGTCTTGTACTGACGGAAGTAACAGACCATTTAACTCAGATGATCAAGTAGCATTAGATTATTTATATTAATAAATACTATCTTTTATTTTATAAAAAGGCCTTTCTTGAAAGGTCTTTTTTTTTGCTTTTTATTTAGTAAAGAAAAATAAAATTTTTAATTCAAGGGAAAGGCGTTAGTGAGAGTAGTTAGAGATTTTAATTCATAGTAAAAACTACTTAGCTTAGGATATAAAGAATCCTTGTAATGAATTTTTTCAATTTTGCTAGGTAGCTAGCTGCCAATTAGCATTAGTAGAGTTAGGAAACAGATAAATAGATGTCTTCAGGTAGATAAATAAAGGGGAGGGAATATTTCATAATAACTTTAAAACAAAAAAATCCTGTCCATGAAACATGAACAGGATATGAATAATTTATAAGGAAAGTGATTACTAGCTTTCTGATCCTTCTGAAGTTGCTTCAGCTCCTTCTCCCTCAGCTGCTCCTTCTGCACCTTCTTCTCCTTCAATGTCTTCTCCCTCAGCATCAGTTGTTTTTCCTCTAAGTGCTCTAGGGATTTCAACTACTGCGATAGAAGCTTGTGGAGTATCTAAGATTTGGCAATTTTCTACAGATACTGATTCAACTTTAATTGATTTTCCAAAATCAAGCGCGCTAATATCTAAAGTAATATGCTCTGGCATATCTTTAGGTAATGCTTTCACTAAAAGATTTCTTCTTTTGTGAATCAACGTACCCCCTTTAGTAACACCAGGTGCTATACCTTCCAAATGAACAGGAATATTCATTTTGATATTCTTTCCTTTGTGTAATTGTAAGAAATCAGCATGTAAGATGATTTCACTTACTGGGTGGAAAGATACATCTTGTAGTATTGCTTGGTACTCATCGCCTTCAATATTGATGTTAACGAAATGTGCTTCAGCAGTAAATACTAACGGGCGAAAAAGAATCATTGGCGCATAAAAGTGGATTTGCTCATCACCACCGTATAATACGGCAGGAACCATAGCTTCCGCTCTTAATCTTTTCGCCTCCTTTTTGCCAAGATTTGCTCTTTTATACCCTATAATCTCAACAGTTTTCATAATATATATTTGTTAAAAGTGAATAATTACTATTTTAAATACTCTGTTACTTAGTTATTCTTAATGAAGCATTCGGTATAGAACTTAAGGTAATTACCGAAGATTCTCAAGTAATGGCCTATTAGGCTCTAAATGAATAATGAACTTATAGATTCATTATCATGAATTTTTCTAATGGCTTTGGCAAACATATCAGCTACCGAAAGCACCTTAATTTTATCTGATTTTTGCTTTAAAGGCAAAGTATCAGTAGTGATTAACGCATCCAAAGTAGAGTTGGCAATATTTTCATACGCATTTCCTGATAATACAGGATGAGTAATAATTGCTCTTACTGACTTAGCACCTTTTTCTTTCAGCAAATCAGCTGCCTTACATAAAGTCCCTGCTGTATCAACTAAGTCATCGAAAATAATAACATCTCTACCATCAACATCACCAATCACTTGCATTGCATCAACCTCGTTTGCTTTTTTTCTTTGTTTATCGCAAACCACCATATCTACTTTGAAATGCTTGGCATATTTTCTTGCTCTTGCAGAACCTCCTATATCAGGGGAGGCAAAAATGGTGTCTTCAGTAATACTTTCCTGTAGATAAGGAACAAATATTGCCGAAGCATCCATGTGGTCAACAGGAATGTTGAAAAATCCTTGGATTTGACCTGCATGAAGATCACAAGTTACAATTCTGTCCGCACCAGCAGCTTCAAAAATATTAGCTAGCATTTTTGCTCCAATGGCTACTCTTGGTTTATCCTTTCTGTCTTGACGAGCGTAGCCAAAATAAGGCATAACTAAAGTGACTTTATAAGCACTTGCTCTTCTTGCTGCATCAATCATTAAAAGTAATTCCATGATGTTATCAGCAGGAGGGAATGTAGATTGAATTAAGAATACATGATGACCTCTGATTGACTCAGTAAAGTAAGGCGAAAGCTCACCATCACTGAATTTTTGTAATTCAACATCTCCTAAAGGTTTTCCATAACTTGCAGCTATTCTTTCAGAAAGATATTTTGAAGCGGAACCGGAGAAAATTTTGACAGAGGACATGGTTTTTATTTTTTGCGCTTAAAATAAAATATCCCATCCTATATTGCTATGGACGGGATTTTGTTGCCCGACTAGGGCTCGAACCTAGACTCTTCTGTACCAAAAACAGACGTGTTGCCAGTTACACCATCGGGCATTTTTGTTTGCCTTATCGCTAAGGGAATACAAAGGTAAAAACGGATTTATTATTTGCAAATAAAGAGGAGAAAAAAAATTAATTATTTTTTCTATTCGGTACAAAAGAGTAGTTGTTTAATATACTTAAAACTGCTACTCTGATTTTTCTAGGGTCATCAAAAATATTCTCAGAATATAGATCTGTGGTATATCCTTGCCATATCATTGAGTAATCTTTTGTATCTGTGAAGTTAATAACCATTGTGCCTTGATCGATTTTAAACTTCTTCTTCATATATTTTTCTTTCTCTTTTTCAGTATCGCTTCTATATTTTATAAAACTTTCCATTTTTGGTTGCTCATACCCTTTGTACTTTAAGGGTTCGTTAATGTAAAAATAGCTTACATAGAAACTTGGGTTTTCTGGATTATATTCATAACCCAATAACTCAAGATGGCTTTTGATGGTAGAGCGCACTAATTTTCTTGGTGCTTCCGGCATATATGTATCAGAAATAAAAAAATCAAAGGATTTGTAATTATCAAAATCCCCTAAAAAATTATAATCATATTCGACCGGATATTCTTTTGATACAAAACAACCATTGATGATCAAAAATAATAAAAGCAGAGGTATGTATAATTTTTTCATAGTGTCAAGTTAACAATTATATTCCTATTCTGTTTTCAAATTACAGAAGATTTTGGAATATATCATTTTCACGACACTTTTTCAACCCATTTTCTAGCATTTACCAAAGCTTCTACCCATGGAGTTATTTCATCTTGCTGTCTTTCGGTTGGATAATTTGCCCAATTCCAAGGGAAAATACTCCTTTCTAAATGCGGCATAATGGCTAAATGTCTACCATCTTCTGAACAAATTGCAGCAGCATTATAATCAGAGCCATTAGGATTACCCGGATATTGCTTGTAGCTATATTTTGCTGCTATCCTATAATTCTCTTCACTTAACGGCATTTCACTTAACGGCATTTCAAATTTACCTTCGCCATGCGCTATCCAAATACCCAGTTTGCTGTTTTTAAGGCTGCTCAGCATCACTGAATTGTTTTCCGGTACATTGACGTTCACAAAACCACATTCAAATTTACGCGAGTCGTTATGTGACATTTTGATTTTCTCCTTATGTTCAGGATAAATTAAATCAAGCGCTACCATTAATTGACATCCATTACAAACACCCATGCTTAAAGTATCTTTCCTATCATAGAAATTCTTTAAAGCTCTCTGTGCATTTTCATTATATTTAAATGCACCTGCCCAACCTTTTGCAGAACCTAAAACATCTGAATTGGAGAAACCTCCTGTGAATACTATGAAATTGACATCTGATAAATCTTCCTCACCACTCATTAAATCTGTCATGTGGATGTCTTTTACATCAAAGCCAGCCATATACATCATGTAAGCCATTTCACGCTCGCTATTCACACCTTTTTCTCGAATAATGGCAGCTTTTATGCCACTTTCCGTATTTCTGTTTGGATCTAAACCTAATGACTCAAAAGTGCCCTTAAAATGCTGTGGGAAATCAAATGACAAATCTTGATTTTTGTAATTATCAAAACGGGATTTAGCTAAATCTCTTCCGCTTTGTTTTTCATCTAACAAATAAGAAGTTTCATACCATTCATCCCTTAAACTTGCTATATCAAGATCAATAGTATGATTGTCTTTAGTGATTTGAATTTTATTTGATTTACTAACTTTCCCTAATGCAACAACTTCAATTTCTGCTTTTTTTAATTCTTCAATAACTGATTTGTCATCAATTTGAAGTAATAAACCAGGCTGCTCGCTAAATAGTAATTTCACTAAATCTTTTTCCTTAAATGCATCAAAGCTTAATTCCAAGCCTAAATTTTGATGAGGGAATGTAGTCTCTAGGATTGAAGTGATTAATCCTCCAGAACCAACATCATGACCAGATAAGATTTTTTCTTCGTTTATTAATTTTTGAATGGTCTCAAATGCATTTTTGAAATGATTTGCTGAGTTAATTTTTATAGTTTCTTCTCCTAAAGAAGCTCGAGTTTGTGAAAAAGCTGAACCGCCTAGTTCAAAACTTCCTTTGCCCATATTGATATAAATCAATTGGCTATTTTCCTTAGGAATTAAAGCTGTTTCTAATGTTTTACGGATATCAGAAACTTCTCCTGCAGCTGAAATGATGACAGTTCCTGGTGCATAAACCTTATCGCCAGATGGATATTTCTGTACCATAGAAAGAGAATCCTTTCCTGTAGGAATATTGATACCCAATTCAATCGCGAAATCACTGATAGCTTCTACAGCTTCATATAATCGAGCATTTTCGCCTTCATTTTTTGCTGGCCACATCCAGTTGGCACTCAAGGAAATTCCTTTTAAGCTATCTTGAATGGGAGCGAAGATGATATTGGTCAAAGCTTCTGCTATGGATAATTCAGAACCAGCTTTTGGATCAATTAATGCACTTACCGGTGCATGACCGATAGAAGTGGCAATCCCTTTTTCTCCTTTATAATCTAGCGCCATTACCGCAACATTGTTCAACGGCAATTGGATTGGGCCAGTGGTTTGTTGTTTAGCTACTTTCCCAGTGACGCACCTATCGACTTTATTGGTCAACCAGTCTTTACAAGCTACTGATTCTAATTTAAGAACATCTTTTATATAGCCTTCAATTTCTTTTGCATCATATTGTAAAGTTGTAAAAGTTGTATTTTGCTTTTGATCAGCTAATATGGTTTTTGGAGCGCTCCCAAACATAGAAGCCAATGGCCAATCTACAGGGTTTTTATCACTTTCATTATCTACAATACTAAAATGATGATCTCCCGTGATTTCACCCACTACATAAAATGGAGCTCTCTCACGTAACGATACCTTTTCTAACTTGGCAATATCCGCTTCTTTAATCACCAAGCCCATTCTTTCCTGTGATTCATTCCCTACAATCTCTTTGGCTGATAAGGTAGTGTCTCCAATTGGAAGCTTTCTTAAATCAATTTTTCCACCAGTGTCTTCTACTAACTCTGAAAGACAATTTAAATGACCTCCAGCACCGTGATCGTGAATTGAAATGATTGGGTTATCTGAAGATTCAGCCATAGCACGTATTGCATTGGCTACTCTTTTTTGCATTTCAGGATTGGCACGCTGAACAGCATTTAGTTCAATTTGATTAGCAAAAGAGCCAGTGTCAACTGAGGAAACAGCACTTCCGCCCATTCCGATTCGATAGTTATCGCCTCCCATTACCACAATTTTATCGCCTTTTTGTGGTACGTCTTTTTTGCTTTGCTCTGCTACTCCATATCCAATTCCACCTGCTTGCATGATGACCTTATCGTAACCATATTTTTTACCGGCATGTTCATGTTCAAAAGTTAAAACAGAGCCGGAAATCAAAGGCTGTCCGAATTTATTACCAAAATCTGAAGCTCCATTTGAAGCTTTTATTAAAATATCCACCGGACTTTGGTAAAGCCATGGTCTTTCTTCCATATGGTTTTCCCAAGGTCGATTACCTTTTAATCTTGAATAGGAGGTCATATAAACAGCAGTTCCTGCCAAAGGAATTCCTGCTTTACCACCTGCCATTCTATCTCTGATTTCACCGCCTGAGCCAGTTGCGGCACCATAAAAAGGTTCAACAGTAGTTGGGAAATTATGAGTTTCGGCTTTTAGTGAAATAACGGATTTGAATTTCTTTTTTTGAAAATAATCAGCTTTTTCAGGGTTTGGAGAAGCAAATTGTTCTATTTCCGGACCTTCTACATAAGCTACATTATCTTTATAGGCAGAAACAATTCTATTTGGATTTTCTTTGGAGGTCTTTTTAATCATCTGGAAAAGCGTATTGGGCATTTCCTTTCCATCAATCACGAAAGTTCCGTTAAATATTTTGTGTCTGCAATGTTCTGAGTTTACCTGTGAGAATCCGAAAACTTCACTGTCGGTTAATGGGCGCCCTAAATCTTTGCTGACTTGTTCAAGGTATTGAATTTCTTCAACGCTTAATGCTAAGCCTTCTTTTTCATTATAGGTGGCAATGTCTTCGATTAATGCAATCGGATCCGGCTGCTTGTCAATCGTGAAAATATCTTCGTTTAAGCCTTGATATTTGGCTTGCAACATTGGATCAATTTTATCGGAAAGCTTTTCAATGGATTCAAACATTTCAATTCTGAAGATGTCTTTTAAGCCCATTGTTTGAGTAATTTCCACTGCATTAGTACTCCATGGACTTACCATTTCTTTTCTTGGACCAACATAAATGCCTTCTAATTCTGACGCAGGAATTGTTCTTTCTGCATCCAACAACCATAATAGTTTTTCTAAGTCTGTTTCTGAAAATGGATTCTGATGTCCTAAAGCGTAGATTTGATGATTTTTACCCTGAAAAAAGCTTAGCATAATATGTTTTATGTAGGTGGAATTAATAAAGTTGCAAAGTTAGAAATTATCCATTATTTTGAACAGTGAAAATGGGATATTTGGTACAATGATTTTTTGATGTGCCGAAATGCTGATTCTAGGATAGTGAAAAAGTATCTAGTAGCGAGTATCTAGTATCAAGAAATTTGGAGGCTAGATAAAAATTGACATTTGATAATTGCTATCCCACTTTGGACCTAATAATGATGTTGAGTTAAGGTCTTACTTATTATCACAATTCTTGCTGAGAAAATAGTAAAGTGATTTCAGCAAAGCTGAAAATAAAGTAACCACAAAAGAAATAAAAGAAAAAAAAGTAAATAACCAAGGTTATTTTTTATATTCACCTATTTTTTTAGGTTAAAAATAAGGAAGTATTATATGGAAACTTTCTGTCATAGGTTTTCGAGCCCACTGATTAATAGTTATATAAATGAATCAATTTTATATTTATATAAAATCTATTTGGTTTTCAACACAGAATCTTTGTGGTAAAATTATAGCAGCTGTTTTTTCATATATTAGGAATGATCTGGTATAGTCCTAATTTCCCCCTTGGGGATTAGGGGGCTGGGGCTTTGGCTAAATGCTTGGCCGTATCAGCTATCAATGTGTTATGCCCAGCTTCCAAAATCACATGCTCATACTCTTTGACATGCTTCAATAAATCCATCATATTCTCTGCTGTGATGATTTTATCGTATTTTCCCGTAAACATCATCATTGGAATTTTATTTTGATTGATAAGGAAGGCAATCAATTTTAAATCAAATTTCAAATGCCTAAAAACTACCCAAGTTAAATAGACTCTCCTTCTTTTCTCTCTTGTATTCATTTGAGTGTTGGCGAATTTCAATAAGCTTTTATCCACCAAGCCTAATCTTTTTGTAAAGGTTAAAATTTGATAGAAATATTTAGGCTTGACTATCATGGCTCTAAAAAATCTTCTGAAAGAATTGGGATAAGTAGCCAAACTGTACCAAAATGAAGTTTTGATTCCATCGGGGGCGATGAGCAAAAACTGTTTGATTCTTCTAGGGAATAACTCAAGGCTTGCTAAAGCGAATTTGCCACCCATACTATAGCCCACAACTGCAAATTCATTGATCTGATGTTTTTGTAAAAAGCTTTTTAAGATTTCTTCCCAGTCATATTTTTCTAAAGCTTGATTTCTGTTTATCCATTCACTTTTGCCATGAAAATAAATATCAAAAGCATAAACGGTATAATTTTCACCTAGCAATTCAGAGAATGGGGTGTAAATTTCCTTAGATTGCCCGAAACCGTGAAAAGCCAAAAGAGGAGTTTCTCCATTTCCGGATATTGAATAATATAAAATATTTGCTCCAAATTTAATATGGTCGATTTCCATATAATAAAAATTATTCTATTGTATTGAAAAGGTTTACGGAATAAAAAATTAATAATAACAAATATTAAAATTGTTAATTAAAGAGCTGTTTATCAATTGATTAAAAATAATTTTACTTATTTCTAAAAAATTATAAACAAAAGCTATCTTTGCCCGTTGGAAACCGAGGAAACTTTAAACCTTATTTAAGTTTCCCTAGTTTAAATCGCAATATAATAATTTGAGTACAGAGAAAAACATATTAGAGGGAGCAAAAAATTTATTTATGCAATTTGGTTTGAAATCCATCACCATGGATGATATAGCCAAAAAGGTTGGGGTAAGTAAAAAAACTATTTATCAGTTTTTTAGTGACAAGGGCAGCATTGTATTAAAATCAGTACATGAACACTTTTCAGAACATAGAGCAGATATTGAAAATGCCTTAGGAAAAAGTGAAAATGCTATACAGTCATTTTTTAATATTTCTAAATGTATGAAAAGGCATATTGAATCATCAAACCCAACGGTGCTTTATGACCTACAACGTTATTTCCCTAAAGCATACAAAAAATTCTTAGAGTTTCGAGATAACTTTATGCGGAATAAATTAGAAAGTGTTCTGAATCAAGGGATTGAAGAGGGTTATTTTAGACCTGAATTGAATGTGAATGTACTGGTCATCATGCGAATAGTCCAGGTTGAATCTACATTCAATGCTGAAATTTATCCTCGTGAGCAATTTGATTTTAAAATGTTGCACGAACAGTTGTTGGATCATTTTATACACGGTTTATTAACAGAAAAAGGAAAAGAAAAATATAATCAATTTTTAAATGAAGAGCATGATGCTTAATAAAATCAGAATTTTTTGTGCAGTGGCCTTTTTTATGCCCATTGGCATAATGGCACAAGAGGAGATTATTAAACCAATGAGTTTAGAGGAATGCGTTAATTATGCATTGGAAAACAATCGTAATTTAAAAACAACAAGACTAGAAGAAGCTATAGCAGAAACACAAGTGGGTGAAACCCGCTCAATGGGGCTTCCTCAAGTGAAGTTGCAGTCAGGGGTAAACTATAATTACCAAATTCAAAGAGCCTTCTTACCAAATTCAATCATTACTGGAGATCCTAATGCAGAGGGCTTTACTCCTGTACAATTTAGCCCTGAGTATGATGGAAATGCCGTGGCTTCTGTCTCTCAGTTGTTGTTTGATGGTTCTTATTTCGTAGGACTTCAAGCAGCCAAAACGCTTCGGGAATTAAGACAAAAAGAGTCTAATCAATCAGAAATTGAGACGGTTGAAGCTATCACAAAAGCTTATTATCTGGTGTTGATTACAGAAGAACGTTTAAAGCTTTTGGAGGCAAATCAAGATCAATTAGATCGAGTATTAAAGGAAACCAAAGCTTTATATGAAAATGGTTTTGCTGAGAAGATAGATGTTGATAGGATTACCGTCAACTATAATAATCTTCAAACAGAAAATAATAAAGCAAAAAGAAGCTATGACATGACCATGGATATGCTAAAGTTTCAAATGGGAATGTCTTTAAATTCTCCTTTAAATCTGTCTGGTGATATTTCTAGTCTTACTTTAGAAGCAGAAGAATATTTGGGTAAAACTGAAAATTTTGATTTTAGAGAAAGAGCAGAATATTCCATTTTACAAACCAATCAAGATTTGGCTAATTTGGATTTGAGAAATAATAAGGCTACTCATTTACCTAAATTATATGCCAATTTCAATTACGGATATAACACTGGTGTTAATTCAACGGATGAATTATTCAATTTCAACGACAATTGGTTGGAATTTGGTGCTGTTGGCGTTTCACTTTCATGGGATATTTTCACTGGATTGAACCGCTCTAGCAAAATGGAAAGAAATCGAATTCAAATAGAGCAAATTGAGATTCAAAAAGAGCAGCTGAAGAGCTCCATTAATATGGAAATCAAGCAAGCAAAAGATGATTTAAAATCAGCGAAGGAAAGTTTGGATGTTCAAAAGCAAAATATGGATTTGGCACTTTCTGTATATGAGCAAATTGAAACAAAGTATAAAAATGGATTAGCTAGTAGCCGTGAGTTATTGGATGCAGAGACTTCTAAGAAAGAAGCTGAAACCAATTATTACAGCTCACTTTATGACGCGGTAATAGCCAAAATAGAATTAGAAAAAGCTTTAGGAATATTGTATTGATTTGATAAAAATGATAAGATTTATAAAAATGAGAAATTCAATTTTAATAATTGCACTTGCAGTTTTCATGGGAGCCTGCAGTGGAAATTCTGATGTAGAAAAGCTTAAATCAAAGCTGGAGAAAATAGAAAAGGAAATTCAAGAGAAAACTATTGAAGCAGCTGAATTACAGGAAGAAATAGCACAGCTAGATCCTGAATTTTCTAAAAAATCAGATCAGTCTGTATTAATTAAAACGCAGGGTGTAAAACCTCAGGATTTTAAACATAAAATTCAAGTTCAGGGTGAAGTAGCTTCACGTAAAAATATCACAATGGGAGCTGAAACTATGGGAAGGGTCCTTCAAATTAATGTTGCGCCAGGTGATATGGTAAAGCGTAATCAGTTATTGGTGAAAATGGATGCTTCTACTACTGAAAATAGTATTAAAGAATTGAAGACTGCTCTAGATTTAGCTACAACGATTTATGAAAAGCAGAAAAACCTTTGGGAACAAAAGATTGGTACTGAAGTACAATATCTGGAAGCTAAAAATAGAAAAGAGACACTTGAAAGACAGTTGGCAACAGTCCAATCACAATTAGAAATGGCATATCTTAAAGCTCCATTTAACGGTAGAATAAATGACGTTAATGTAAATATTGGCGAGATGGTGCAGCCTGGTATGCCTGTTTTAAGCATGGTGAGTCAGGAAGAAATGTACTTAAAATCGGATGTTTCAGAGGAATATATAAATGATTTTAATCAAGGAGATTCTGTTGAGGTTTACCTTCCCTCCATTAAAAAATCATTTACCACTGTTGTTAGTGCAGTTAGCTACGTGATTAATCCGGCAAACAGAACTTTCCAATTAGAAGTTAAGGTCAATGAATTTGTGGATAAATTAAAGCCCAATCAATTTGCCCGCTTAACCTTGGTGGATTATGAAAATGAAAAGGCCATCGTTGTTCCGTCATATGTGGTTCAACAAGATAACTTAGGTGATTTTGTTTATGTAGTGAAAACTGATAAAAATCAGAAGGTAGCTGAAAAAATTAGAGTAGAAAGAGGAAAAACTTATGATGGAAATACTGAAATATTAAAAGGTATCAAATCTGGTGACACCATCATTTCTGAAGGTTATAGAGAAGCAGTAAATGGAATTGCAGTTCGTATTGCACAATAATTCGAAATAGAATATTTATGAGCGATCAAAATAAAAAGAAAGTAGAAAAGGAGTTTGGGCTTACCAGTTTGTCGGTAAACAACCGAACAACTGTTTATGTATTGGCTTTTCTTATTGTGGTTTTAGGTGTGATTTCATATGTTAATTTACCTAAGGAAAACTTCCCTGAGATAGCGCAGCCTACCATTTATGTAGGAACCCCACATCCTGGTAACTCACCGGCTGATATGGAGAAATTGATTACACGTCCTCTGGAAAAGGAAATCAACACTATTTCCTCAGTTGACAATATCAAATCTACTTCAGTGCAGGATTTTTCTACTATTATAATAGAATTTACAACTGACACGGATGTAGAAGATGCCTTGCAAGAGGTAAAAGATGCAGTAGATAAAGCGAAGTCTGAACTTCCATCGGATTTGCAGGATGATCCTAATGTATTTGAATTAAATGTTTCCGAATTCCCAATTATGAATATTAACCTTTCGGGAAATTATAGTGTGGAAACCTTGAATTCTTATGCAGAATATTTGGAAGAGGAAATGGAGAAATTTCCTGAAATGTCTAAGGCGGAAATTAGGGGAGTAGATGAAAGGGAGGTTCGCATCATGGTGGATCCGCTTGAAATGGAAGCTCGAAAAATAAGCTTTAATGATATTGAAACTGCTGTGCAGCAAGAAAATTTGACCATGTCTGGTGGTAATATTAAAATGGGCAAAATCAGAAGAACGGTTTCCATTTCCGGAGAGTATGATAATCCTAATGACTTAGAAAATCTTATCATTAAAAATGAAAATGCTAATATCGTTTATTTAAAAGATATAGCTGAAATAGAATTTGATTATAAAGAAAAGCAGAGCTACGCCCGATTGAATAATAAGTCGGTTGTAATGGTTGATGCAGTAAAGAGAAGTGGTGAAAACTTGCTGATTTTAACCGAAAAAATTAATGAGGTAATTGATAAAGCCAAAGAAGAAGTATTTCCTGATGGTTTAGAAGTCACCATTACGAATGATCAATCTCAACAAACCCGTGATCAGGTTAGCAGCTTAGAGAATAATATTATTTCCGGTGTGATCTTGGTGGTTTTAGTGCTTTTATTCTTTCTAGGAACTCGAAATGCACTTTTTGTTGGGATTGCCATTCCGATGTCCATGTTTATGGCTTTTATGATTCTTGGAGCCCTTGGGATTACCATCAATATGATTGTATTATTCTCCTTGATTATGGCCTTGGGTATGTTGGTAGATAATGGAATTGTGGTGGTAGAGAACGTTTATCGTTTAATGGAAGAAGGGTATTCTCCAATTAAAGCTACTAAAATAGGAGTTGGAGAGGTTGCGCTTCCAATTATTTCATCCACAGCTACGACCTTGGCAGCATTTTTACCTTTGGCTTTTTGGCCTGGACTTATTGGTGAGTTTATGAAGTATTTGCCTATCACCTTGATTATTACTTTAGGCTCCTCTTTGTTTGTGGCTTTGGTGATCAACCCTGTATTTATTGCCTCATTCATGAGAATAGATGAAGGTGGTAAATTAAATTATAAGAGAGTTTGGAGAATTGCCGGGATTTCATTTGCAATTGGGGTAATTTTCATACTATTGAAAGTTTATGCAATCGGTAATCTTGCCATCTTATTTGGAGCCTTAGGCTTGCTAAATACTTATATTTTAACTCCTTTATCAAGAAAGTTCCAGAAAGGATTTTTACCTTTTTTAGAAAAGATATATTCGCGTACACTTGGCTTTGCAGTAAGAGGCTGGAATCCTTATTTTTTCTTAGGAGGAACAGTCGTAGCTTTGATTGGGTCGGTAATGTTGTTGGGAGCTTTCACTCCAAATGTTTTATTCTTTCCAGAGAATGAACCCAAGTATGTCAATGTATTTGTTGAGTTTCCTGTAGGAACTGATGTGGAACACACTAACGAGTTTTCTGCTAAAATTGAGAAAGATGTTCAAAAAGTTATTGAACCTTATTCAGAGATAGTTGAATCGGTAGTGGCTAATGTTGGGAAAGGAGCGAGTGATCCGAGTGATCCAACTGCAATGGGTCAATCTGATACTCCTAATAAAGCCAGAATTACCGTTAATTTTGTGGAATTCAAATACAGAAACGGAATTTCGACTACTAAGGTAATGAATGAAATCCGTGATGTAGTAGCAGATAAATATGCAGGAGTTTCCATTACGGTTGATAAAGATCAGGCTGGTCCTCCGACAGGTAAACCTTTGAATATTGAAATTAGCGGAGAGGATTATGCTAAATTAATTCAGATTACGGAAGATTTAACTGTTTTCATCAATAAGCAAAATATTGGCGGTATTGAAGATTTGAAAACTGATTTGGAAACTGGAAAACCGGAATTGACCATTAATATTGATAGAGAAAGTGCCAGAAGGTTTGGTTTGAGTACGGCAACTATCGCTAATGAAATCAGAACAGGACTTTTCGGTAAGGAAATCTCTAAGTATAAAGAAGGTGAGGACGATTATGAAATTCAGTTGCGCTATAATGATGAATATCGTTATGACGTGAACGCCTTAATCAATAAAAAAATTACTTATAGAGATCAGTCTTCTGGTAAAGTTAATCAAGTTCCAATTAGTGCTGTTGCAGATGTGCAATATAGCAGTACTTATGGTTCAATTAATAGAAAAGAATTGGATAGAGTGGTGACTGTTTATTCTAATATTTTAGATGGATACAACGCCACTAATGTCAATAATCAGCTGAAAGCAGCCATGAAAGACTTTGAAGTGCCTGCTGGATATGAAGTGAAGTTCACTGGTGAGCAAGAAGAGCAAGCTGAAGAATTAGAGTTTTTGAGCATGGCATTATTGCTGGCTGTATTTTTAATATTCCTGATAATTGTAGCGCAGTTTAACAGATTAACAGCTCCTTTTATTATTATGAGTTCTGTGATCTTTAGTACAATTGGTGTATTCCTTGGATTGGTTGCTTTCCAGATGGATTTCGTGATTGTTATGACCATGATCGGAATTATTTCATTGGCAGGAATTGTAGTAAATAATGCTATTGTTTTGATCGATTTTATTGAGATCAGTAAGCAGAATAAGAAGTTAAATTTAGAAGAAGGGGAAAGCCTTACTTACGCAATGGTACAAGAAGCAGTGATGTTGGCAGGGAAAACTCGTTTAAGACCAGTTTTATTAACTGCCATAACGACTATTCTAGGTTTAATTCCATTGGCTATAGGTTTCAATTTTGACTTTATCCAATTATTCACCAGCTACGATCCGGATTTCTACTTAGGAGGAGATTCTGTTATGTTCTGGGAGCCAATATGCTGGACTATCATTTTTGGTTTGTCATTTGCAACCTTTTTAACATTGGTAATCGTACCTGTAATGTATCTTATTGCAAATCAGTTAAATGCTAAATTTGGGATAGGTCGGTAAGTTTGAAGTTGGGAGTAGGAAGCTCTAAGTTTCCGCTCCCAACTTCTAACCTCCAACTTCCAACTCCACCACATGTCCAAACTAATCCTCATACCGCTAGTTGCTGTCATTTTCATTCTGATTGACCTCTACGTCTTTCAGGCATTGAAAATTGCTGTGCAAAATTTTTCTCCCTTATCGAAAAACATTGTTTTTGGAATTTATTGGGGATTTACGGCTATCACGCTTTTAGGCTTTTTCCTTTACCATTTTGGAAACCCTGATTTCTTTTCGCGTGTGGCTCGACAGTTTATGCTGGTGTTGGTATTTATGAATTACCTTTCAAAAACCATTGCTTTATTAGTATTATTGATTGGGGATGTTATTCGATTCGGACAATGGAGTTTTTATAAAATTACTGATCTTTTAAACAATTCAAAAAGTGGCATAGAGGGAGAAAAAATTAGTAGATCTGAGTTTTTTGCTAAGTCTGCTTTGGTAGCTGGGGCTTTACCATTGGCGGCCATGAGCTTTGGAATAATTTCAGGTGCACATGATTATCGTATTCGAAGGAAATCGATTGTGATACCTAATTTACCCAAAGCCTGGCATGGAGTGAAAGTTGCACAACTTTCTGATATTCATAGCGGTAGTTTTTGGAATAGAATAGCAGTTGAAGGTGGAATAGATATGCTGATGGCAGAAAAGCCCGATATAGTTTTCTTTACTGGTGATTTGGTGAATAATGAAGCGAAAGAGGTAGAGAAATATATTCCAATATTTTCTAAGTTGAAAGCTGATTTAGGAGTGTACTCCACTTTAGGAAACCATGATTATGGTGATTATAAAAACTGGAGTAGTGAAAAAGCCAAAGCTCAAAACCTTCAGGATTTAAAAGAAGCTCATAAAATTATGGGGTGGGATTTGCTGACCAATGAAAACCGAATTCTGAAAGTGGACAATGAACCTTTGGCAGTTTTAGGAGTAGAAAACTGGGGAGCAGGAAGATTTGCCAAATACGGAGATATTAGCAAAGCTAATGCTGGTACCGAAGATTTACCAGCGAAAATATTACTTTCCCATGACCCAAGCCATTGGGATGCCCAAATCAGAAAAGATTATCCCGATATTGATTTAATGTTGGCAGGCCATACCCACGGTTTTCAGTTTGGAATAGAAATTCCAGGCTTCAAATGGAGCCCATCTCAATATGTGTACAAACAATGGGCAGGACTTTATCAGAAAGATAATCAAAGTTTATATGTAAATAGGGGATATGGCTACATAGGTTATCCAGGAAGGATAGGGATACCTCCTGAGATTACGATTTTGGAGTTGAGGCAGGGGTGATTTTTAGTGAATTCTATTGAATTTATTTTATCAGTTTATATAAAATATATAATCCACAAAGTAGTTCAATAATTCCCAAGATTAAATTCATAATTCGGTTGTAATTATCACCAAATAGCTTTTTGGGTAGAAATTCGTCAGTATATGATATGAAAAATAAAGCTTTTTTATTCAATGCGAATGCTCTTAATGATAAAATGCCCCAAATAATTAGACCAATAGAACCTATAATTTCATACCACATATTAACTTCTTCAAAGTAAACTTTCATTTAAAAAAAACAAAATATAGAAAATTATAATATGAGTTATTTTCTATTCCGTAAAATTGAGATTTAAATGCAAGTTATTTAGATTAATGATTGTTAATACTTGATATAGGTTAATTATAGCAGCTTAATACAAATATCTTTTTGAACAACACCAATTTGCTTGCTTAATAACAATTATTTAACTTTACTATATGGATACAACAAATTTAAAAAAAGAATTGAAAACTCTTATTTCTCAAGAAAACAACCCAAATATCTTAGAGGCCATAAAAACTCTGCTTATTAATTCAAGTTTAGACCCTGTTCTCAAGCAAAAACTAAGTTCAAGAGCTTTGAAATCTGAAGAAGACATTAAAGCTAATAGAGTTTATACAAGAGAAGAGTTTGAGAAGAAACTTGATGACATTCTTGATAAATGAAATTAATTTATACTCAGCAATCCTATGAAAGCCTTGAGGAGTCGATCCAATTTTTATTAAAAGTTCAAAAAATACCATTAGAAAAAGTTCTAGAAATTAAGTCTAAATTATTAAATAAAGCAGATAGTTTAGAATTCAATCCTCACAAAGGACAAATTGAAGAATATTTAATGCATTTGAATAAAGGTCACAGAAGATTAATTGAAGGAAATTTTAAAATTATTTACCGAATTGGAGGTGATAATATTTACATTACCGACTTTTTCTATACCAAGCAGCACCCTGATTTAATGAAAGGATAATACACTAGATTAGCTTTTGTTGTCAACAAAAAAATCCCAGTTGGCGTACGCGTTTTCGCGTGTGTCTATTCTTCCTGAGCGAAAATCCAAAAGACCATTCCCATCAAACCTTCCGCTCAATCTCTTTCAAATTCTCCATTTTCTTATTTCGTAAGAATCCATTGATATCCTCAAAATGCTCTTTTACTCTCTTATTACCAAACTCAAAGACTTTGTTGGCTAAGCCATCTAGAAAATCCCTATCGTGAGAGACTAAGATCATGGTTCCATCAAAAGCTTTCAAGGCATCTTTCAATATCTCTTTCGTTTTGATATCAAGGTGATTGGTCGGTTCATCCAAAATGAGCAAATTAACAGGTTGAAGCAATAATTTTATCATGGCCAATCGGGTGCGTTCGCCACCTGAAAGTACTTTTACCTTTTTGTCTAGCGCATCACCACTGAACATAAAAGCACCTAACATATCTTTAATTTTGGTTCTGACATCACCTTTAGCAATGTTATCTACGGTCTGAAAAACAGTAAGCTCGCCATCTAACAATGCAGCCTGATTTTGTGCAAAGTAACCAATCATGCTATTATGACCTACTTGCAATTCACCGTCAAAATCAATTTCATCCATGATGGCTTTCACTAAAGTAGATTTACCCTCACCATTTTTACCGACAAAAGCAATTTTTTCACCTCTGGCTATGGTCAAAGAAACATCTTGGAAAACCACATGATCACCATACGCTTTACTCAAACCATCCGCAATCACCGGATAATTACCAGAACGAGGAGCAGGAGGGAACTTCAAATTTAATGCAGCCGTATCCACTTCATCAACTTCTACAATCTCCATTTTTTCTAGCATTTTTACGCGCGATTGGACTTGGAGTGTTTTGGAATAGGTGCCTTTAAATCGATCAATAAATTGTTGAATATCAGCTATTTGTTTTGCCTGATCATCAAAATGCTTTTGTTGTTGCTCTCTTCTTTCTTTACGGAGCTCTAAATAGTGGGAATAATTGGTTTTGTAATCATATATTTTTCCCTGAGTAATTTCAATAGTGCGATTGGTTAAATTATCCACAAAAGTTTTATCGTGGCTAATGACCATCACAGCTTTAGCATTATTAGTTAAAAAATCCTCTAACCATTGTACAGATTCAATGTCCAAATGATTAGTAGGCTCATCTAACAAGATTAAATCAGGTTTTTTGAGTAGAATTTTAGCGAGTTCAATACGCATTCGCCATCCACCACTAAATTCGGCTGTAGAACGATCAAAATCGGACCTTAGAAAGCCTAAACCAAGCAAAGTTTTTTCTACTTCAGCATCCACATTTATATCGTCAATGCTATAATATTTTTCGCTGAGTTCAGACACTTGCTCAATAATCTTACTGTATTCATCAGATTCATAATCAGTACGTGTTTCTAATTGCTGATTACACCATTCCATCTGATTTTTCATCTCCAAAATGGCTGCAAAAGCTTTAGAGGCTTCTTCAAAAACTGTGGAGTCGTCTTCTGTTAATAGATGTTGAGGTAAGTAAGCTATTATGGCATCTCCTGGAGCAGAAATTTTACCATAAGTTGGTTTATTCGCGCCTGCAATTATTTTAAGCAAAGTTGATTTACCCGCACCATTTTTGCCCATTAAGGCAATTCGATCATTCTCGTTAATATTAAAAGTAATATTGTTAAATAGGGTGGTGCCACTAAATTCAACGCCTACTGCATCTACTGAAATCATATTTTATCAAAATTAAGCCGCAAAGGTATTAAATATTCGGTTGATAATTACAGTAGGTCGAAAATTCAAATAGTGTTTTTCTTGTCAAGGATTTAAATTAATATGAAGTTTCAGCCCCGTTCCCGCCAAGTTTTACATGGAGGTGATTGACTAAAACATTTAGAGGTAACAAAACCCCCGTTGGCGCACGCGTTTCCGCGTGTGTCCATTAGCAAAGAACTAAGTACCCTAAATAACCATCAAAACCTACCTATAAAAACAAAATTGTCTATATTTATGATGCATCTGGCACTAAACTACGCCAAGAAGTGTATAAAAACGACACATTGCGGAAAGCAACAGACTATATCGGTTCCCTAATACTCGAAAATGATACCTTGCAGTTTATCCAGACTGCAGAGGGTAGGGTAGTGCCTAAAACCGTGGACGGTGTGGATAAAAATGAATATCAGTATCATTTGAAGGATCATTTAGGAAACGTCCGATCTACTTTTGCGGTAAGAGATGATGATTATGCAACTGGTTTTGAAACCGCTACCAATCCTTATTTTGATAATTATGACGAGATCACCATTTTAAGCAACCCACTTAAAAAGAGCGGGACTTATGCCCACCGATTGACGGGAGGTGGAACCAATATAGTGGGATTGATGAAAAGCCTTTACGTAAGCAAGGGCGATAGAATTAGGGCAGAAGTCTATGCCAAATACTTGGATGCTCAATTCACTAATGATGGCATAAACGGAGCTGCATTAATCAATGCCTTGGTGAGTATGCTTGGTGGCGGTACTTTAACAGGAGAGGGAACTGTAATTGAAAATAACCTTAACACCGACTTTATTTCTGCGGCTATGGCTGATGGGAGCCAAGAAACCAGCCCAAAGGCTTATTTGAACTATATATTACTAGATAAGAATTTCAATTACTTGAACAGTGGGTTTGAAAGATTGGGGAGTTCGGCAGCAGATCCTGGAGATGGTTCAGGCACTCATCAAAAACTATCCTTTGAGGAAATACTGGTGCAAGAGGATGGCTATTTGATGGTGTTCCTCAGCAACGAAAGCGATCAATCAGTGGAAGTGTTCTGGGATGATTTTAGGGTGGATCATCATTATAATGCGGTATTGCAGGCGGATGATTACTATCCTTTTGGTCTAACTTTTAACTCCTATCAGAGAAGCTACAGCAAGGCGAACAACTACAAGTACAATGGCAAGGAAGAGCAAGAAGAAACAGGTTGGTATGATTATGGGGCAAGGATGTATCAGGCAGATTTGGGTAGGTTTTTTAATCAGGATAGGTATGCTGAGAAGTATATGGATCACAATCCATATCATTATACTTTGAATAACCCAATAAAGTATATTGATATTAATGGAGATTCAACGTATAGGTTTGATGCTGATGGTAAATACCTTGGCTTGTTTGATACAGAGGTTGAAGGTGTCAGGGGGGTTATAGGTAGTTATTCTACAGTTACGGATAGTGAGGGTAACGAAGAACAAGTATTTAATACAGACATGAATTTCACTTTTAATGATCCTAATCTCGATAAATGGCAACTCTATGATATGGAAATTGGGCAACAGGGAATACAAATAGTTTCTGACGAGGAAATAAATGGGATAATGAATAATGCTGGTATTAAGGAAATGAACTTTGTTAGTCGACTTTATTATGCTGGTACTCAATCAGGAAGTGATAAAGACTTTAGTGATGGAAATAAAATGGATTTTGGTGTTCAATATTTAGGAGGTATGCCTTATACAGAGGTAGGTGGTTTTTTTATAATGGGAGATCAACAAAAAGCTTACAATGCTCAAGATGCTGGGAATTGGCTCTGGGGAAATTCAATGAAAAGGTTAGGTTTTGATTATTCGACAGCAGAATTTAGTTCACAAGTAAATGAGGGTTTTAATGATTCAGAAGCAGACCAAAGAGCTATTCGAATTGGTTATCATTATAATGTTAAGACAAAAAAGTCTTCAGTAATTCAACTTAAAAACGACTAATAATTAAATATGGAAAAAAATATTTCGACTCAAAGCCTATTATCAAAAATTGGTATTTATAATTTAATGTTAATTGGTTGGCTATTTTTACTTTTTATTGCTTTGTATTTTATTAGCCCAAGTTTAATAAATTTCTTTATAGCTATATTAACACTATTATTTATTGTTGGATGTAATATATTGTATACCTTATTATTAGTATTTATTTCAATTCTGGTTAATAAAATTGGGATTCAGTTTAAAGAGAAATACATTTTTAGGAATTTTTTAAAAGTCAATATCATTATATCTTATTTTCTCTCAGTTATGTATGTAATAGTTCTCCTAATTCCTAAGTTATAAACTACCTCGTTCCCGCCATGTTCCTCATGGTGGGCTACCACTAAACCAACAACCAAACACTTATGCACAAAACCCTCAAAACCCAACTCAATGAGCATACAATGGCGCGTTGGCTTTACCATAACGCGGTGCACCACCCACGAAAAAACGGTACTTGCGTGTCCCGATATTGGGATTGTCAATATAAATAATTGATATATAACCTGTTATGATGTTTTGGACTGAAGGTAGGTTTTTGGAGGGCTTTATTTGGTTTATGCTTCCTTGCGATAATCGTGATGTTGCATCAGCTGCAAGCTTTGCAGGCATTTTCCTTGTTAGATTGAGGTCTTTTCATGGCCGCTTCCTTGATTTTGTCTGAGAATAGCGTTTTATCAGGTGTTTTTCCCTTAAGTGCTTCCAAGGCCGTGAGCCCGTGGAGTAACTCCCCCCGTTGGCGCACACGTTTACCTAGTTGGCGCACGCGTTTCCGCCTGTGTCCATTAAGCAATGAACTACCAACTTTCTTAACCCTCAAATCGAATATCTATCCTCACATTCTTTTTGCTTTTAGCACATTTTTCATTCGTAGAATTTTACCATTTGTTAAAAAAGCCCATCTACGAATTCTTTAATACTAACCTTCTAATAGCACTTGCTTTTTCATTTTTTCCAGCTAGTATTAAAGCAGAAACGGGAAATAATGTAAAAGGTACCGAGCCTATTCCAATGACTGAAATCAGATCTGAAAAGCTTGTGAACAGACTAGTAGAAATTAAGGAAATGAATCTGTCAGATATGAATCGAGCAGAAAAAAAGGAGCTTAGAAAAGAAGTTAGAGCGGCCAAAAAAGAATTAAAAGAAGTAGGCGGTGGACTTTACATCTCAGTAGGTGCGATTATACTAATAGCATTACTTCTGATTCTTTTACTGTAGAACTTATAGTTTTAAACTATATAAATTGTTGGTTCGGGCACTGCTCGAATCAACAATCTAAAACAGTCCTAATTGCTCTCCCATCTCATGTTTTTCAATGATAGCAGAAGTTTGAGATTTAATTCTTTTACCTCTAATTGGTTTTACTGGCCACGCTTGCATTAAATTTTCATCAAAAGGTTGGATAAGCGCTTTAACTTGGTCCTCACTTGTTTTATCATTTATATCCATTAACCATTCTGATTCAAGCTCCTCAGGTAGAATTAAAGGCATTCTGGCTTCTTTAAGTTTAGGATTATTGTGAATTTCAGCCATCATAGAATTGGCTTTTGTAGTGACCACGCTTATTGTGGATACCTTCTTTCCGTTTTCAGGATTTTCCCATTCCTCCCAAATTCCTGCTAAGCTAATTGGGGCATTATCTTTTAAGCTAATGTAAAAGGGAACTAATTGCTTTTGCTTATGATGATGTTCAAAAAATCCGTCTACCATAATTATGCATCTTCTTTCTGCAGCGGCTTTTCTAAAGGCTGGTTTTTCAAACATGCTCTCCCCACGTGCATTAATAGTTTTATTGTGAATTTCGTTTGCTTGCTGCTCATTTTTGGTCCAAAAAGGGATAAGACCCCATTCAAATAATTTAAATTCATCAGGCCTTTCATTGGTGATGATAGGCAGTTTAGGGTGTTCAAAACCTGTGATATGAAATATGGGTTTTACTGGATTACCATTTTCATCAAATAGGGTTTCTAAAGCACTCATATCCTTATCTGGATGCCTTTTGGCATACTTCTGCTTCTTTTGGGTCATGTAGGCAACATCGTAACACATATTTTAATGATACTAAAATATTTTGGTTTTAGGTAAATAATTGTGAACTTATGAATTGAAATACACAAAATAGCCCACCTAAAATGCAGGAAAGTAAAATTGATTCAGTAGGCAACGAATTTGAAAAACCATTAGAAATAGTCACCCAAAAGGTGGAATCTTGGATGGATGTTCTGGTAGATATGATACCCAATATGTTGCTTTCTATCGTTTTACTTATTCTGTTTATTGTTTTCTCCCGTTTGGTAAGAAAATTATTCATTAAAGTATTTAGAAAATCATCAGATAATAAAGCTCTGGAAGGTCTCTTCTCTACTATTATTTATTACGCCATGATAGGAATAGGGCTATTCATTATTCTGGATATTTTAAATCTAGATAAGGCTGTTACTTCACTATTGGCAGGGGTTGGGGTTGTAGGATTGGCTCTGGGTTTTGCATTTCAGGATATTGCAGCAAATTTCGTATCAGGTATAATATTAGCATTTAGGAAGCCATTTATGATCGGAGACGTAGTGGTAGTTGGTGATTTAATGGGGATTGTAGATCGTACCAATTTGCGGGTTACGGTGATTCAAACTTACCAGGGACAAGAGGTTTACGTACCCAATAAGGATGTTTTATCTAATGCTATAACGAATTATTCAATTTTAGGTGAAAGAAGGATTGATTTGGCAGTTGGAGTTTCCTATGGGGATGATCTCCATAAAGTTCACGATTTGGTTTTGGAGACTATTCAAAACTTGGAAGGTGTTATCCGAAAAGATGATATGATTTTTACTTACAAAGAATTTGGGGATAGCTCTATCAATTTTGAAATTAAATTTTGGATTAAATTCCCCGATAATCCTTCTTACTTAGAAATGCGATCTAAAGCTATAATGGCTATTAAAGATGCTTTTGATAAGGCAGATATTACCATTCCTTTCCCAATCAGAACTTTGGATTTTGGGATAAAAGGAGGGGAGAAATTATCAGAAATGAATATGGGACCGGAAAATAGTCTTGGCAGTAAATGATTTTAATTAAAGAATTAGCATAAACTTTCTTAATATGAAAAAGCTTTTTCAATTTCTATTATGTTTATCAATTTCAACTTTAATCTTTTCTTGTAAGCAATCAAATAAGGATTTTTCTACTAGTGAGGTTCAATCTGCTGAGGGTATGTTGCAGCATAATGTTTATTTCTACCTAAAGGAAAGTGTTTCAGCAGAGGATAAAAAAGAATTTGAAAATGGACTCCAAAAGCTTTTACTTATTGATGTAATTCATAATTCAGAAATAGGCAAAACAGGATCTACTGAAGCAAGATCCGTTACAGATCATGAATTTGATTATTCTATTTTTACCTGGTTCAAATCAATGGAAGATTATAAAGTATATGCAGATCATCCAGATCATATTGAATTTATTGATAACTACAAACATTTATGGGCAGAGGTTAAAGTTTATGATTCTGAAATCCTAAAGGTCTTTCATGAATAATTTCCTCTTTCAAGCTGCTTGTAATGATCAAATCTTTTCTAAGAAATTGCTCTTATTTTTCTCTCGTTCTATTAAAAAATTTTTGACAATATCGAATTCTAATGGTTTTTCCATATAGAGGTCTGCTTGGTTTTTTAAGGCAAATTCTTTGTCGTAATCGCAGCTAGAAGAAGTTAAGATTATAACAGGAATATCCATTAATTCAGGGGTGCTTTTAACTTGTACTAAGACAGCAAAACCATTACTTTTGGGTAAGTTGATATCTAATAGTATTAAATCAGGTTTTTCAACATATTGAAAAGGGGCTATATTATTTAAATATAAAATTGCCTCTTCTGCAGTACTTACGGAATTAAGAATATTCAATCCACTTTCTTGACTTATAATCTCATTCGTAATGAGAATGTCAGCTTCATTATCTTCTACCAATAAAATGTTTAAAGTATCCATAGCCTTAAGGATTAAAAAATGTAGGCTTACTGATGGTGCTACTAATTAAAAAAAGGATGGATGATGATGATTTTTAACAAACTTACTAATAGTTACGATATAGTACTTTATTAAGATGGAAGTTTTCGATGAACGAAGGCTAAAGATGGATTGATTGAATATTTTAAGCTATACGATCTTTAGTATATTGTGATTATATATAATATTTTATCATAATAGTTATTTATGTACCTAGGTAAATTTACTATTATAATATAAGTGATATACTTAATACTATTTTTAGTGAAATCCTTAATTTTATGAAATTTGTATTTATTTAATTTACAAGGTACTCAATTAACTTGAATATTTTGTCTTCTTTTGCTTCTGTTATGGATCAAACCATTTCCGTTTTAGCTCAATAATCTTTAGTGATCTCTGTGTAAAACTTAGAGCAACTCAGTGGTTAAGTCTTCAGCTTTAGCTGAATTCTTTTGTTTTCTTTTATATCTTTTGTGGTGAAAAAGTAATCAGCTTTAGCTGAATTTTAGCCCTAATTAAGTTTTTGAATTTCAATAAAAAACCCAAGCCTCTCAGCTCGGGTTTTGAATAACTACCTAATTATATTTTATCCTTCAGCAGGTTCTCTAAATCCTACCCATGTAAATCTCTTAATCAAATATTCTGGATTAGTCAGTGAAGCATTTCCGGAAGGATTACCTCCTGTAACATGGAAATCAGAAAAACCAGCATTTTGATTCACATAAATACCCCCTGTTAAATTGAAACTAACTGAAGTAGCCGCCATTCCCATTTGATCCATGATCAGATTTTTAGTGGCTTCATCTGTGGTATAGGCTGCACAAGAAATAGCACCATGATTTTCAGCTAAGCTAGATGCCAAATCAACTGACTGATCCGTATCCTTAGTTTTGATCAATAGAACTACCGGACCAAATAACTCTTTTGTGAATTTATCCTCATCAGCAGCATTCATTTCAACCACAATAGGAGTAGCCGTTCTTGCTTTTTCAAACATTGGGTTTTCAATTGTTTTGCTTTCCAACCAAACTTTACCGCCTAATTTCTTAGCTTCTTCCGTATGGCTCAAGGTATTTGCATTCTGGATTGCGCCCAATACAAATGGGCCGACTTTTGGATTATCTACTAATCCGTTGATGTTATCCACTAACTTCTGAGCAAAATCCTCAAAGCTCACATTTCCATCTGGAGTTTTTATTCCACCTTCAGGAATAAAGAAGTTTTGCGGGCAGGTACACATTTGACCTGAATATAAACAAACAGAAAAAGCTAGATTTTGAGCTACTTTATCAATATTTTCAGCTGAATCTAAAATAACTGAATTCACACCAGTTTTTTCTGTAAAGACAATTTTTCCGTCTAATCCTTCCAAATAGCTGCCAAATGAAGAGCTACCAGTATAGTCTATTATTTTAATGGCTTTATTTTCTGCTAAATCTTTAGTGATCATTTTATCATAAGTATCAGGAGCCAATTGACATACATTCGGGTCAATTCCGTTTTCCTTCAATACTTTCTGAATTTCAGCAACTACTATAGCCATTGGTAAAATAGCGCCAGGATGTGGCTTAACAATACATGGATTACCCGTAATTAAGGAAGCATATAAGCCCGGAACTGAATTCCAGGTAGGGAAGGTGCTACAACCTACTACCATGCTTAATCCTTTTGGCATTGGTTTCCAGCTTTTATTTAACTGAATATTGAATTTACCCATTGGCTTATCCCAAAATTTCTTTTCAGGAAATCTTTTTAACTCATCATAACCAAAGGCTATTGCTTCCATAGCACGGTCAGCAGCATGAGGTCCTGATGCTTGAAATGCCATCATATATCCTTGTCCGGTTGTGTGCATGGTAGCGTAAGCATTTTCAAAGAACCGCTCCTTGAATCTATCTAAACTTTCCACCAAAATAGCTGCTCTCTCATCTATAGAGGTATTTCTCCATTGAGACCATGCTTTTTGGCTTCTATCAATTAAAGTTTCTGCACTAAATGAAGGATATAAAATTCCTAAAGGTTGTTGTAAATAAGGAGATTCTTCCTGTCCAACCCATGCTTCAGGGTCAGTTTGCAATAAATCTTCAAATTTTTTATTTAAACTAGCTTTAAATTTATCCTGCCCATCTTTATCGGCTGTTTCTCCGTAAATTTTTGGTGATGGATGCTCGGGATATTGTGCATAAAAAGAACGGTCATGAACAGCATCTATGGCCTTTTTTAAAGTGTCTTTGTGCTTTTCGTATAAACTCATGGATAATATTTTTAAATTTGTATTATATTCTCGATGCCTAAATATACATTTAAGATTTGAAGCGAGAAAATGCTTTTCTGTAAGAGGGAAAGTTTTTAGAGAAAACAATACCTTAAAAGTTAACCTATGAAGTACATTTTACCACTTTTGCTGAGCGTTTTTATATTTCAGCAAAGTGTAGCCCAAGATTATGTTCCTGGACTTATTGTAGTGAAAATCAAGGATGAAGATCTCAAGGCTAGACAAAATTCAAGGAAAATATTGAAGATTGATCAACTGCAAAATGATAGCGATGTCAAGAATTTTAAAAAACTTGGAAAAATTAATGGGGCAAATCAAAGAAAGACTGAAAAATCACGATTAGATAATATTTACAAACTAGAAATTGATGATAATATATCAGAAACGGAATATATTACCTATTTAAACAGTTTTGATAACATTGAATATGCAGAGCAGTATCCTAATGTAAGGCCTCTTTATGTACCGAACGACCCACAGGCTCAATTTGGGATGGCACAATTTCATTTGGCTCAAATTAATGTTTATGATGCATGGAATATCACTCAAGGTGATGAAGATATCGTAATCGGTATAATTGATACTGGGGCTGATTTAGACCATGAAGATTTAGTTAATAATTTGTATTTAAATGTTGGTGATCCTATTGATGGAGTCGATAACGATAATGACGGTTATATTGACAATTATTATGGATGGGATTTCGCAGATAACGATAACTCTCCGGAAGCCGATGGAAGTAAACACGGTACAGGAGTTACAGGAATAGCAGCTGCAGCAACTGATAATAGTAGAGGAATTGCTGGCGTAGGCTTTAATACTAAGTTTATGCCAATCAAAATATTCCAGACGGAGAGTAACTTTTCCAGAAATAGTTATGAAGCAATAATTTATGCGGCAGATCAGGGATGTGATGTTATTAATCTTTCATGGGGAAGTTCTGGTAGATATTCTCAGTTTGCACAAGATATTATTAACTATGCTGTATTGGAAAAAGATGTAGTTATAGTTGCGGCAGCTGGAAATACTAATGCTGAACTCGATTTCTTTCCAGCTTCTTATGACAATGTGCTTTCGGTAGGATTTGTAAATGCTGATGATAGCCGCAATTCCAATGCGACTTATAGCGATTTTATTGATTTGGTCGCTCCAGGAGTAGGCGTATATACTACTGAAAATAATGACACCTACGGTAATGACACCGGTTCTTCCTATGCTGCTCCTATGGTAGCTGGCGCTGCAGCACTTATCCGATCCATTTTTCCAGAGTGGAATGCTTCTCAGGTAATGGAACAATTAAGAGTTAGCAGCGATGATATTAATAATATAGGAAATAACACTGATTTTCAATACAAATTTGGTAAAGGAAGGCTGAATGTTTTTAAAGCACTTGCTGATTTTGATAAGCCTTCAATCAGAATAAGTGATGTCAGTTATACCAATGGACTAGAAGAGTCTGCTTATTTTGGAGATACTCTGGATATTACCTTAGAATTTACTAACTATTTAGAATTTACTGAAAATGTAAAGGTGAAATTAACTTCTTCAAGTCCCTATGTTTCTATTTTACAAGAAAATTTCGCCATTGAATCTTTAAACACATTTGAAAAAATTAATAACCAAAGCAATAAATTTAAGGTCGTGCTTTCTGATGATTTGCCTGAAAATGAGGCCTTAAATTTCAGAATTCTCTTTGAAGGTGAATTTTATGATGATTACCAATCATTTCAAATTCAAAGCAGTCCCAAAATTAAGCTATTCAATTATAATAATTGGAGTTTTGGCTTTACAGCCAGCGGTAATTTCGGTAGAAGCAAAGAAAATCCTTTTGAGAATTATGCGGTATCACATGGCGGAAATATGCTGATAGACCATATGGGCTTGATTCTTTATGCAGGAGTAGATAGTCTCAGTAGAAATACATTTATCAATGCAAATTCTTTTCAATACATTGATGATTTTCAGACTTTTCAACCCTTAAAGCGATATAATGATATTACCGCTGATTTTGATGTAAGAAGTGTTTTTCAGAAGAAAACGGAAACTAGCACTCCTCTAGATATCTTTATTCACCAAAGATTTTTAGGCTGGGATGATGAAGGAGATTTCTTGATTCATCAATATAGACTCGAAAATAGAAGCGAAAACAATTATGATTCCATTTATTTTGCGTTGTTCACTGATTATGCTCTTGGGGATAAGGTAAATAATACCATGCAATACGATAGTGTTTATCAACTTTCTTATGCTTATGATCCTTCAGAAAATGAATATGTGGGCTTAAGTTTATTGACTAATCAGGACTCGATCTTTTATGCGCTTGATTTGGGTAATGAAAATGGTCATACTAGCGATTTAGAAAATGACAGCCTAAAGCAAAGTGTCATAAGAAATGTATTGCAAAATTCTTTTTCTAAACAAGAAGCAGGAGAACAGACGGGTGGAAATAATGTGGCCGGACTTCATGGAATATTATTACCTGAATTTCCTTCTTACTCAACTCAATCAGTTTCATTTGCCGTTTTGAGAGCCAATGATTTAGAAAGTTTGAAAGCTTTAGTTGAAAGAGCTCGGGAAAAGGATTCCTTAAGTTATGTTTCTCCTCCATTCGGTAGTCAAGTCTTTATTTGTCAGGATGATAATCCTATTATAAGTGCAGCTGAAAATTATACTTTTGATATTTACGCTACATCCACAGTAGATACAGTACTTTATTCAGGTACAGCATTTGAAGCAGGTAGTTTGTCAAATGACACGACATTTTACATGGTAGAGAAGGATTCTCTAGGCTTTCCTAGTTTAAGAAAAAGACTAGTTATATCAATTCAAAGACCTACAGCTTCTTTTGCTCTGCCATCAGATCCCTTATTAATTGAAGCTGAAGAAAACAGTAGTTTTAGATTCATGGATCAAAGTGTAGAAGCTAGTAGTTGGCTATGGAAATTTAGTAATGGATTTACTTCAACTAAGCAGCATCCAACTATTGTTTTTGATTCGGAAGGAGAATTTTCGGCTGAATTAATCATTAGCAACAGCATAGGTTGTACTGATACCGTATCTAGAATATTTAATGTGTTCCAGCGCTCTCCAAAACCACAAATCTCAAATATGGAAGTTTGTTTAAATGAGGACTTAATTCTGTCTGACCCTAACATTGAGGAAATTACGGTTTATGCGGATAGTCTATTGCAGAACCAGCTATTTAAAGGATCTGAATTTATTATTGAGAATTTCACAAATGATACTGTTTTATATATTAGAAATGAATTAGGTGATTATCCTTCAAAAAGTATTGAAATTGCAGCTAAAGTCATTCAATTAAAAGCTAAAATGGAGCTAATGCTTGATATGTCTTCTGCCAATGAAGAAATGAGAGCCTTGGCTGAAAGCAAAAGCGAATTAGCTCAAGAATTAATTTGGATGATAAATGAGGATACTTTAGGAACAACTCCAGACATCTATATCGATTTGGAAGATCTTAAAAATGGTCCGCTGAAGTTATTTGCCATTTCCGAAACAGGATGTGTTGATTCAATTAGCTTTCAAAATATACCAAGTGATCTTCCTGAATTTGAACCATTTTATTTATGTCAAAATGAAAGTTTAGTACTATCGGCCTCAAATTCTGATAAGGTTTTTTACTACGAAGATAGAGATTTAACGCAGTATATTGGGAAAGGAGCAGAGGTTACAATTGATGGAGTAAATGAGAACATGAGTGTATTTGCTGTTAATGTGGAAAATTTTCATCCGTCAGAAGTTGTTGAAGTCCCTGTTTTTGTAAGTAATTTGAATGCTGATTTTTCCTTGTCTCATGATACGATCAATTTGGCATTTGAAGAAGAAATTCAATTGGAATCGCTTTCAGAAAGCGCAAGTACGTGGTCCTGGAAAATCAATAATCAATCAATAGGTAACGAAAAAAGAATTAATCATAGCTTTATAGAAGCTGGGGTATACAAAATTCAATTGAATGTATCGGACACATTAGGTTGTAACGATTTTGCTGAAAAAGAAATAGTCGTTTTTAATGATCCTTTATTGGGAAATAAAAGTGAATTAAGATCTTATTTTTCTATTTACCCAAATCCAGCTGATCAATTCGTTCACCTCACAGGAAAAAGTCAATTTAAATTTGATACCTATACCGTAATTGATACAAAAGGTAAGGAAATAATGAAATCAAAAAATGATAAGCCTTTGTTACAAACAGAGATTATTGACGTATCAGAATTAGAACAAGGAGCCTATTATTTGATTATTAGAAGAGGGAAACAAGAAGCTTCCTTTTTATTTGTAATTAGACGATAACATATTTTATGAAAGATATTTTTGCAGAACTCATTTCCATAGGAGATGAAATATTATACGGACAGACATTAGATACTAATTCTCATTACATAAGTTCTGAATTGGATAAACTGGGCATTCGTGTAAAAAGAAAAGTGACTGTCGCAGATAATCGGGATTCTATGATGCGAGCATTTAAGGAAGCAGAAGCCAATGCAGACCTCATTATTATAACAGGAGGTTTAGGCCCTACCAAAGATGATTTAACGAAACCGCTTTTAGCGGAGTATTTTAATTCAGGAATGAGACTTCATGAGGATATCTTAGCAGATTTAAAAGAGAGATTCGCTAGAAGAGGTAGAGAGCTTAATGAATTGAATAAAGGTCAGGCTGAATTGCCCGAAAAATGTACTCCTATTGAGAATAAGTATGGCACTGCCCCGGGAATGTGGTTTGAGAAAGATGATAAGGTATTTATTTCCATGCCGGGGGTTCCTAAAGAAATGAAGTATATGATGGAAGATACCATCATTCCTAAATTCAAGGAAATTTATAAAACTCCTGTTTTGATCCATAAAATGGTGAAAACCGTTGGTATCCAGGAAAGTATTTTGGCTGAGAAATTAGAAGATTGGGAAAATAATTTACCGAAAGAGATAAAGTTAGCCTATTTGCCTGGTCTCAATCAAGTAAAATTGCGGTTGACTGCCTCCGGAGAGGATGAGCATCATCTTCAGAAGTTGATTGATAAAGAAGTAGATAAGCTCTATGAGCAGATAGGAAAATATATTTATGGTACAGATGATACCAACCTGCCTGCCAAAATAGGAGAGTTATTAATCAATAAAAAACTAACTATTGCCTGTGCTGAAAGCTGTACTGGCGGATATATTGCCCATTTGATTACCTCAAACTCAGGCAGCTCGGAATATTATAGGGGCGGAATTAACCCTTATCATAATGATTTAAAGATCAATATTTTGGGTGTAAAAAAAGAGACCATAGAACAATATGGAGCCGTAAGTGAGCAAACTGTCATTGAAATGGCTGAAAGAGTTCGTGAACTTTTCGGAGCGGATATTGGTATTTCAACCAGTGGAATTGCCGGCCCAGGAGGCGGATCTGAAGAGAAACCGGTGGGAACTACATGGGTTGCTTTGGCAGATGGAGAGAATACCCAAACTAAATTGTATCATTTTCAATTTGATAGAGAGAGTAATATAGAGATTACTTCAAATTCATTATTAAATTTGGTTCGGCAAACTTTAAGCTCAAAATAATTGAGAAAAAATTTATAAATGTTAATTTTGTACAAATTTGATTTGGATTTGTTCCAAGGACAAAACTGTCAGGTTTTTAAATTTATAGTGGAGCAGGTAGTTAAATAACTATTTGATTAAAATAACCAAGGTAAACCTGACAGGTTTCATTTAGGTGATAAAAAGGAAAACGTCCTTTGAAAAATGATTATATTTCAAAAAGTTTTTTCATTTCAATAAACGACTAATTATTTCATGGCAACTGTAGAAATGGTAATGCCCAAAATGGGCGAAAGTATAATGGAAGCAACAGTGCTTACCTGGTTGAAAAAAGAAGGTGACACTATTGAAGAAGATGAATCAGTATTGGAAGTAGCTACCGATAAAGTGGATACTGAAGTCCCTGCATTAGAGGCGGGAGTTCTAAAACAAATATTGGTTCAAGAAGGAGACATTGTTGCAGTTGGTAAGCCAATAGCGATCATAGAAACCGAAGGAGCTGCTGCTGCCGATAGTGGTAGTGCTAATAAGCCTGAAAAACAGGAAAGTGCAGCTCCAGCTACAGCAACTGCTGAAACTAGTTTATCTTCCTCATCAGGAAATAATGGACATGATATTGCTGCTCGTTCCGAATCCGGTAAGTTCTATTCTCCTTTAGTACGAAATATTGCTAAAGAAGAAAATATAGCAATGGCAGAATTGGAATCTATTTCAGGAAGCGGAAAAGATGGACGTGTTACTAAAAAAGATATTTTATCATATTTAGATAATAGGGGTGAAGCACCTGCTCAAGCTGCCAGCCAGCCTAGTACTGCTCAATCGGCTCCAAGCTCACAACCAGCAGCTCAACCTGCACCTAAAGGAGTTCCCGTTAGCATTTCAGGTGATGATGAAATCATTGAAATGGACAGAATGCGTAAGATGATTGCTGGCAGAATGGTGGATTCAAAACGTATTTCTCCGCATGTGACTTCATTTGTAGAAGCCGATATGACAAGCGTAGTACAATGGAGGAATAAACATAAAAATACATTTAAAGAGCAGGAAAACGGTAATTTAACATTTACTCCGATCTTTATTGAAGCGGTTGTAAAAGCCATTAAAGATTACCCAATGATCAACATTCAGGTTGATGGTGATAGAATTATCAAAAAGAAACATATCAATATTGGGATGGCTGTGGCTTTACCGAGTGGTAATTTGATAGTGCCTGTAATCAGAGATGCTGATCAATTAAACATCAGAGGCTTGGCTAATAAAGTAAATGATTTAGCCAGAAGAGCTCGTGATGGAAAATTGAAAGCTGAGGAATTAGAAGGTGGTACTTTCACCATTTCTAATGTAGGTTCATTTGGTAATGTGATGGGTACGCCAATCATCATGCAACCACAAGTTGGTATATTAGCTTTAGGAGCTATTGTAAAGAAGCCAGCTGTATTGGAAACTCCTCAGGGAGATGTTATAGCCATCAGACATAAAATGTTCTTATCGCACTCTTATGATCACCGTGTAGTAGATGGTTCTTTGGGAGGAATGGTTGTGCGAAGAGTAGCAGACTATTTAGAAAAATGGGATGTTAAAAAGGATTTATAATTGATAATTTGATTTATTAAATTGATTAGAAAAGGACTGTTATGCAGTCCTTTTTTTGTTTCCAGCCTTTGAGCTTTGATTTTAAAACCATTTGATCTTTTATCGGTTTCAATTCTATAAAATTATTTTCATGAGAAAGCTCGCATTATTCTTAATCTTATTTTCGTATTTCTTTAGTTGTAATGCTCAAAACACTGAGGTTAATGAGTACTACACTTATAAATCGGGAGATCGTTTTGGAACAGGAAAATGGTATATGGGCAGAGAAATAGCTTATGTGATGGGTTATCAAGGTATAAATTGGCTGGAAAGACCAGAAAGAGAAAAAGAAGAAAACACATCTAAGTTACTAAAGAACATGGATATCCAACCAAATGAGGTAATTGCTGATATAGGAGCAGGATCTGGTTATCATGTTTTTAAAATGGCACCAAAAGCTAGTAAAGGTTTGATTTATGCTGTAGATATTCAGGAAGAAATGCTACAAGCTATTCGTGAAAAGAAATTAAAGAAAGGGATTGAAAATATTGAATTAGTAAAAGGGACTGAAAAAAGTGTGAACTTGCCTGAGAATTCAATTGATAAACTATTGATGGTAGACGTCTATCATGAATTTAGTTTTCCAGTTGAAATGATGGCTTCTATTAAAAGTGCTTTAAAACCCGATGGAAAAATATATTTAATTGAATATAGAGCCGAAGATGATAATGTGCCTATAAAAAGACTTCATAAAATGAGTGAGAATCAGGCAGTAAAAGAAATGGAAGCCTTGGGTTTTAAGTTAAAGGAAAACATTGATAATCTTCCTTGGCAACATTGTATGGTCTTTAAAATGAAATAGTATAGCTGATTTATTATATTTCAAGTAATGATTGCTTATACATATTATAAAACAACAAGGGCAAAAATGCAAAAGCAAGAATAGAATAAGATGTTCCTAGTAAAATATTAGAAATCATGGCATCCGTAAACCTCACCCATGTTGAAATCACAAAAAAAATGACTGCAGATTGTCCAAATATCCACTGGAAAAGTAGCCTACTTTCATGTAATTCATGTTCTTTCCACTTATAAAAGAATAATAGAGGGAAAAATATCAGCCCGGCTAAGGTTTCACCTATGTAAAATAAATAGAAACCAAAAGGTTGTTTTATAATTGTGAAAAGAAATCCTATCACAAAAATAAAGCTAAACAGCCAAGCTGATATATAAACGATTTTCTTCATGCTATTTAATTACTGATAGCCTCTTCTTGACTTGATTTGAACATCCTAAAAAATAGAAAAGGTAAAAACAGAATGCCAAATATGAGCATCCCTAAGCCTAATAATACACCTGCTCCTGGTAAATGAAGCACTTTCAAACTACTTCCAACCAGAATTAACATTAAGCTTAAAGTACCAAATATCCATTTTAATTTTTCTGACATAACTTTAAAAACTTTGTCTTTAAACTTGTTGAATAGCAATAATGGTAAGAATATAAAAGAAATTCCGAGTAAACCGGAGAATAACATAATGTTGGCTCCAGGCAAATGCATTACTTTAAAAAATGCTCCAGCAGTTGTCGATAGGGCAAATAAATAGCCCGCAATGTAAGTGAACTGTTTCATAAGTATTATTTTTTTATGGTTTAATAAAAAGAAAGTTTCTAATTGTATTTCTTCGAATCCATTGGGGGTAGTTTGGACATATGCCTTCTGATAAGCTTCTTCGAATGTTTGGCCTCTTTGCATCTCAATTTCAACTAAACAACAAAAGTGATCAATCAGATCGTCTTGAATTTCTTTAGAAGAAATTCCGCTTTTCTTGATTTTATGACTGATAAAAGAAAATTGTTCATCCGTTATCATAACGCAGGGGATGTTTTGTTATCCGTAAATACTATCTTATTTAGCGTCTCCATGAAATCTTCCAATTCTTTCACCACTATTTTCTTCTCGCCTTTTCCTTTTGGTGTGAGCGTATAATATTTCCTCACTCTCTTTCCAATATTCACTTCTTCTGTGGTTAAAATTCCGTCCTTCAAAAGCTTATGGAGGGTAGGATAGAGGCTTCCATCTTTAATAAGGATTTTGCCATCTGAAATCTCCTTTACCTTTTGGCAAATTTCATAGCCATACATTTTTCCGTTTTCTTCGAGGAGTTTTAAAATGATAACTCCTAGCGTGCCTTTTAACAATTCTTTTGAATACATAGTACAAATATATATCAAATTATGATGTATCAAAATAAAATGTTAAAAATTTTGAAAAAGATGAATGCTATATGTTTTCAAATTTAAAATAGGCTGAGCACCTTATCGTATAGTGTTGAGATTCCCGTATTCACGGGAATGAGGTCCTAATCGTAAATTCGAGTTTCGTTAAACACCTGTAATGTTCACGATTCACATTAATGAAAATACAAATTTAATCTTGTCTAACTTTGATATTTTAATAGTTTTTAAAGAATAAAACTGTAAATAAAGTTTTTAAAATGAAGAAACTCTTTAAACTATTTCTCCTAATCATTCTAACATTATTTATAACTGAATAAAGTTTGCACTTTATTTCAGGCATGCGTTTACCGTTTGTCTCGAATGTGTAAAGCCCATTTATTTTAAATAACTTTGAATTTCATCTAGATTAATACTATTAAACTCTTTTACATATTTACCTTCAGGATCAATCAGCACATAAGTTGGATACCCGCCAACATTAAAATACGAGGGTAACTCTGAATTTCCATCCACTAAGGTTTGGGCATACTCAATTTTAAATTTATCAATTGCTTTCAAAAATCTTTCTTCAGTATCTACTGGATCAATTCCGATGATGATCAGGTTTCCATTGTCCTCTTCAAAAGCATTGAGTTTAGGTACAGCTTTGAGACAAGGTGTGCAACCTGAAAACCAAAAATCAAGCAATAGATATTGCCCTTTAAAATCAGATATATTCTTTTCTGGTAGGTTTAACAAATCAAATTTGAAGTCCGGCACTTTTTCTCCTTTTCTCAATTGATTCATTTTGCGTTCTAGTAATTGTGCAAAATTTAAAATATTAGTGTTTTTGGGGTCACTTAATATTTTATCTACAGTACTATTAATCAAACTATCGTTTGGCTCAAATGTAAAAGAGCCGTAAAGTAATTCGTTGATTGTAACTAATTCCACTAACTGTTGAAGTGTATCATCTGAAACGTATTTCGCTTCATTTAAAAAATAAGGCGTAGGTTGAGATGGAGGGGTATTACTTTCTCTAAACTTAAGTTTATTGATTTTTTGAGGATAAATTTCATTTACAAAAACAATAAAAGCCTTACTTTTAAATGGAAGCCCAAAATGAATAACTTCTTCTTCATATTCCTTGAATCCTTCAGAGCTTTCTAGAGTATTAAATTGAAATTGTTTTATTTCATAGAATAGTATTTGTTCGGCATATTCTGTAAGCTCTTTCGATTCTACTACTTTCTTAATTTTTTCAACGTATTTTTCATAATTCTCATCAAAATTTTTCTTCCGCTTACCTAATAAATTTGTATTCTTTTTCTGGAAATCTTCAAACTGATTTTGAATTTCTGCCAGTAAATAGTTCAAGAGGTCTTCTGAATCTACTTTTAACTTCCCATTTTCTAATCTTAAGTCATAAGTAAATCCTGGCTGCAAGTAAATTCCATATGATTTATTAGAAACCTTTAAATTATAGAAGTCTGCTTGTTCTAAATCAAAAATATACTCTCCATTTTTTGATTCTATCTCTTTGAAAGCAAAATATTCTGGAATGAAATGTTGATCAGTTTTTTCTAAAATAAGGGTTTCATCTTGCCATTCATTTGTTGAAAACTTAATTTTCGTTTTCTTTTGTGCCTGAGTTTGGCAGATTAACAATAGATTAATGCAAATTAAGCTTAAAATTAGGCGCATTTTCGTTTATTTGTTGTTTAAGGTTTAGTTCAAATCCCAAACTAAAATATTCTTCTTTATTGAACAAATAAGCTAAAAGCTTTTTAAATTTAGAAATTGAATCATTATCCATGGCAGTAGATAGAATAACATCATTAATTAATAAAAGTAACTTAGTCAGCCGAGATTTAAGCTGGTTGCAATTTAACTATAGAGTATTAGATCTGGCTCGTAAGCCAAATCGAAATATATTTGATAGGCTTAAATTTTTAGCCATCACGGCTTCTAATTTAGATGAGTTTTTCATGATCAGAGTAGGCTCACTCTATAATTATATCGATTATGGACGAGAGCGAATTGATTATTCAGGCTTAAGAGAATTGCCTTTCCGTAAAAAGCTCTTAACAGAATGTCAGAATTTTGTTAAATCTCAAAATGAGCTATTTGAAAATGAGCTTGAGCCGCTTTTTGAGGAAAATGGTTTAAAAATTGCAGATTTGTCGGATTTAACTCCAACTGAATTAAAGAAAGCCAATAGTTTTTTCGATAAAATCATATTCCCTATGCTGACGCCTATGGTTTATGATAATTACCATACTTTCCCGATTTTGATGAATAAACTGCTGATCTTTTCAGTGGTTACTCGGTCTTTTGGTGAAAAAAAGGATAATAAGAAACTTTCGTTCATACAGATTCCTCAAAACATTCAACGATTCTATGAGGTGGAAAGAGACGATAAAATACTTTTTATTCCAATTGAGGAATTGGTAAAGTCTAATATCGAAAAGCTTTTCAGAAATATAGAAATACTTTCTGTCAACCTTTTCCGTATTACACGAAATGGTGATTTCACTTTGGAAGAAAGTGATGATATAGAAGCGAATTTCTTAGAGGAGATGCGTAAAAAGCTCAAAACTCGTAAAACGGGTAGGGTAGTGCGTATTGAAATTGATAAGGATTATGATAAATGGATGATGAAAACGCTTTGCGATCGCTGGGAAATCGACAAGGATAATATTTTTAAATTCAAAAAAGGAGATTTGGTAGACTATAGTGCGCTCTGGCAAATCATCAAACATACGGAATTTAAGGATAAAATTCCTTCTACTCCTGATCCTGTTCCACCTTTGGCTTTTCCTGAACATAAATCTGATTCAGATAATATCTTCGAGATTTTAAAAGATCGTGATATTCTATTGCATCATCCATACAATAATATTGAGCCTGTAATTGATATGCTTGAAAAAGCAGCGGAAGACCCTAAAGTTTTATCTATTAAACTTACTATCTATCGTTTGGCATCTGATTCTCGTATCACCAATGCTTTGCTTAAAGCTGCTGAAAATGGAATTCACGTATCAGTACTTTTTGAAGTAAAAGCTCGTTTTGATGAGGAAAATAATATTCGTGAAGCTAAAAGACTACAAAAAGCAGGTTGTTTTGTGATTTATGGAATCAGTCGTTATAAAACGCATACTAAGCTTTTAATGATTGTCCGCAAAGAAAAGGAAAAAGTCACTCGCTATTTGCATATGGCAAGTGGTAACTATAATGAAGAAACCGCAAGATTATATACTGATATTGGTCTTATGACCACAGACGAGATTTATGCTCAAGACATTTCTGAGTTCTTCAATGTAATTACCGGTCACAGTCTTCCTCATGAATATGAGCGATTGATTACAGCTCCAAAGGATATGCGAACACGCCTTATTCATTTGATTCAGCAAGAGGCAGAAAACGCAAGAGCTGGTTTACCTTCTGGTATATGCATTAAAATAAATTCCTTAGAAGATAAAGAATCTATTGAAGAACTTTATGCAGCATCTCAAGCAGGTGTTAGGATTAAACTGATTGTAAGAGGTATTTGCTGTTTAAGACCTGGAAGAAAGGGCCTAAGTGAAAATATCACTGTGAAATCTATTGTAGGAAATTATTTGGAACATTCCCGTATTTACTATTTTCATAACAATGGAGATCCTAAACTTTACGGAGGAAGTGCGGATATGATGGTAAGATCATTTGAAAGAAGATTAGAATCCTTATTTTTAATTGTGGATGATACCTTGAAGAGACAGGTTATGAATATATTAAGGTATAATTTATGGGATAATGTGAACTCCTATGAAATGAATGAAGACAGTTATTACAAAGAAGTAGAAACCAATGAAAAACCTATCTTTAATATTCATGAAGAGTTTTTCAAAGTGACTCCGGAGTTGATTGAGGATGTGAAATTGTTTGAGTAATTTATGTGATAGTGCATTTATTTCGAAGAATCATCTAAAAACCATTTTAAAGCCTTTTTATGGTCCTTAAAAACTTTGGTGACAAAAGGTGCGTCATCCTCATTGGAATGATATTCTTCCACCTTATTAGAGGCTAATTGGGTAATAGGCGACAAAACTGCTTGATGAGTAAAACCTAATTTTTCGTATTGAGGATTAATTTCAGTGTCAAGCCAAGTTATTTCTTCTTGTCTGATCATTTCCAATTCTGTCACATCCGCATATAAAAGAAACTTATTCTGACCAGTAATTTTATGCTTTTTAATTTCTTTAGCATAAACATCCAAGGAGTTATTTATTAAATCTCTGAATACATCAGGATTCAAAACTCCTCTCCATACTTCTTTTATATAAGGAATATTATTGATCTCCTCAACAGTGATTCTAAGTTTTGGGTGAGTATATAATCTCATATTTACATGATCTATTACCACAATTTAAAGTATAAGTTAAAAAAATATTTATAAGATTTATACTTTTCAAGCATCTCTTTACATTATAATTTTGTAAAACACCATAATAACATTTTTTATGGTATATTCTATTGATAATATTGATGTATTAATTCAGTAGAGCTCTTGCAGCCTGATTTCTTTAAAATATTGCTTCTGTGTTTTGATACGGTTTGAGGACTGATAAAAAGTATATCAGCTATTTCTAAACTTGATTTTCCTGCAGCTAAGAGTTTTATAATTTCTATTTCTCTGGAAGTAAAATTAGATAAGAAATCTTCATTTACAGCCTGAAATTCATTTTGATAAAATTTATTGATGGACATATTGATAGCTACCTCCAAACTTCTTTCATTATAAGGCTTTACCAAATATCCGTAGGTAGAAGTATCTGTTATTCTTGTGATAAGTTCATGATCAGAGTAAGCAGAAAGATATATGACAGGATTTTTTTTAATTTTGTTAAGTGCCAAAGCAGTATCAATTCCATCTTTTTCTCCTTCTATATTTATATCACAAAGAATAAGATGAACATCGTTTGTATTAAATAAAAACATAGCACGCTCATAATTTTTTGCAATACCAACGCAATTAAAACCTAAGTCTTGCAATAAATAGGAGAGGTCTTGAGCTATTAATAATTCATCCTCAATTATCAATATGTTTTTATAAGTTTCCATGTTATTATTCTGTTTCCTTGTTTACAAACTCTAGTTTAAAATGAGCTCCGTCAATGCATCCGACACTTAATTTTCCATTTATTTGATCTACTAATGATTTTATGATGCTTATACCAAATGAACTGCTATTTTCAAATTGTTCTTGACTTATTCCTTTTCCATTGTCCTTTAGCGTAATTCTGATATTTTCCTTTTCTTTTTTTGCTGTTAAATCAATTCTTAATTCATCTTTCCCGCTATGTTTTAAGGAGTTGGTGATCAACTCATTCAGGATTAAACCTAAGGGTACTGCTTGATCTAAATTCAATTTAAAATCATCTATATCTAAATTGAATTTCACATCTGAATAGTTGCTTTTAAATGCAATGGAAAGATATTCTAATAATTCTTTAATATAATCTTTACAGTTCACCTCTGTATATTTTTCAGTCATATAGAGTTTCTGATGAAGAAGAGAAAGCGCTTGCATTCTTAGTTTCCCTTCTGTCAGGGCCATTTTAGCATCGGCATTTTCTGTACTTCTACTATGCAGATTTAAGATACTGGAGATTAGCTGTAAATTATTTTTAATTCTATGATTTAGCTCCCGCAACAGCAGCTCTATTCTTTCATTTCTGAAATATAATTTTTCGTTTTGGCTTTCTATTTCCTCTTTTTGGGCTAAAACTTCCTCAGTTCTATTACTTACTAATTGCTCAAGTTTCTTATTTATTTTTTTGATTTGGTTAAAACGCCACTTTAAAATAAGACCTATAACGACTATTATTGTAATGCTCAAAAGTGTTCTAAACCAAATAGATTCATACCAATAAGGCAAGACAGTTATTCCTAAGGAAGCTTCTTCTTTACTCCATATGTTTTCGTCATTTACTGCTTTTAATTGTAAGGTGTATTCCCCAGGAGGAAGCTTGCTCAAAGTGACTGATTTCTTGGAAGAAAGTGCTCGCCAATTGTCTTCCAATCCTTTGACCATGACAGAATATTTATTTTTATGTCCATTAATAAGGTTTAAAGCATCATAATTAATATTCACCAGATAGTCATCAGGTTTTAAGGTTATATTGCTTACCTGAGATAAGGACCTATTTAAAATATCAGGTCTTTTTCTAAGATTAATAGATTCGTTATTGACTATTAGTTCATCAAAATAAGGAATAGGGGTATTATTATTGTAATTGATGCTTTCAGGATTAAAATGTATAAACTCCCTTGAGGTTCCGAAATATAATTTCCCATTAACATCTTTAAAAGCGGAACCAAAAATGAAATATTCCTCTCTCAAACCATCATTTTGATCATATCTGGAAAATTTATTTTCACCATTCATTTTAGCTAAACCAGATGCAGTAGAAACCCAGACATTGCCATTTTCATCCTGAAGGGCACCGCTTAGAACATTTGAAGGCAAGCCATCTTTTTTAAAGTATCGAGTAAAACTACTATCCGAAAAGTTAAAGTGATTCAAACCAACTTCAGTACTTATCCATAATCCATTGTTAGCACTATTTGAGATATGATTTATATTGCCATTGCTTAAGCAACCCTCCTTATCGGAGGCTTCAAACTTAAGGAATCTATTTTCTTTTTCATTCCAAAGATGTAATCCGTCAGCTGTTCCTACCCATACTCTGTTTTTATTATCCTCACTTATGTATTTTATATATTCATCACCGCTATTTTCAATATTTGTTAAGTCACTTACTGAATGTGATGTTAATTTTTCAGTTTTTAAATCATAACGGTAAAGTCCATTTAAACTATTTCCTAACCAAATTCTACGTTTATAATCCACAAATATTCTAAGGTTAAACTTTAAATTTGAATCCTCAATATCATAGTTTAGTGGTGTGAGTTTTTTAAGTTGATGATCCCAATGATAAATGAAATTTCCCCAAACGGATATAAGGTATTCATTTTCATTCCACTGTGTAATTTGCGTCATACGATTTACAACAGCAGGATCCCCATCATTTAATTTGAATAGCTGATGGCTATTAGATTTTTCATTCCATACAATGAGTCCTGAATAACTTGTGATAAGAATCTCATCTTCACTATGTCTGACATAACTTGTATATCTGTTTAGATATTTATCAGTACTATTGGGTAAAAAAGCTTCATATTGAAATTTATTGAATGCTGGATGAGAATAATAGACGCCTCCATTATTGACTGAAGCCCAAACCCCTCCAATTTGGTCTTCAAAAACATTATAAATACTATTTCCTCCAATATTATCAACATTTTTTTGATGACTGTTTACTTGGTAAAATTTCTTTTCCGTTCTGTCATAAAAGTTTAATCCATTAAGGGTACCAAACCATATTTTACCAGGGTTTTGAGGATTTTCATAAATTGAAAAACATACACCATGACTTAATCCCTTACCATTAGTTGGTTCATTAGGAATATAGTCAATTTCAAAACTGCTTAAATCTATGACATCCACTCCTCCACCAGTGGCAACCCATAGTTTTTGATCATCAGTTTCCATCAAATCATAAATATATGGATATCGAAGTCCATTCTTACTTTCGGTTGATTCTCCTATTAACTGAAATTGTTCGTTTTTTAAATCATATATATTGACACCTTTTCCAGTACCAATAAAAAGCTTTTGCTTATCCTTAGATTGCTTTATGGTTCTTACGGTAAGGTCTGCTAAACCTTGTTCAATTCCATACTTTTTGAACGTTCCTGTAGATGGATTTAGTTTATTTAAACCATTATTAGTCCCTACCCAAATATTGCCTTCATGATCTTCTTCTATTCCTCTTACTTGATTATTGCTTATCGTGGTGCTATCATCCTTTTTATGAGTGTAATTAGTGAATTGATCTAGTTTTGGATTATATTTTGATAATCCGCCTCCATAGGTTCCCGCCCAAATATTGCCTTTACTGTCCTCAAAAAGTGTCCATACAAAATCATAGGCTAGTGAGTTCGAATCTGTAATACTGTGGTGAAAATGCTTGAATTCACTTCCGCTATACCTCCAAAGTCCATTTTCTCCTCCTATCCATATAAACCCCTGTTTATCTTGAATAATGCTATAAGGAAAAGGTTGATCTAAACCGGTTTTTTTATCTAAATGGCGAAATTCCATAGGGATTTGCTGACCCCATGAAAACGGTATATTGATGAGAAGAAATAAGCAAAAAGAAAGGTACTTTTTCATATAACAATATTTTAAATATTTAAATTATAAAACAATACCTATAAAGCTGTATTTTTTTCAAGGAAATTATAAACCACAAATTGAATCGAGATTACTAAGAATCTAACCCAAATGGCGATATGAACCTTTTTCAAAGTCAAAATAAATTTAAATGATTCGAATAATAGTTTAGAAATAGGGGATAAAAAAAGGTGAGCCTTGTAGGACTCACCTTTTAATTAATATTTAGTTGGAAAGAAGATTTACTTTTTCTTCTTCTTATTTTTTTCCTTTTCTTTTTTGGCTTCTTCACTTGCCTTCATTGCTTCTTGCAATCTTTGCTGGAATTTAGAAGTCTTTTTATTCACATTCTTCTTTTTGTTCTCTTCTAAGATGGCATGAATTTTATCTTCATCAATCATTCGTCTAATTAAAGTCTGCTGACCAAATGTAATTAAGTTGGCGATTAGATAATAGAAACTTAAAGCTGCCGGGAAGCTATTCAAAACAAACATAAAAATAACCGGCATGAAATATTGGATGTTTTTCATCGGTCCTTGTACGGAACTTACTTGTCCTTGCGACCATGTGATCAATAAGGTAGATAAGGTCATTAATATAGTGAACAAACTCACGTGATCACCATAGAAAGGAATTTCAAATGGTAAGCTTAAAACACTGTCGTATGTTGATAAATCCGTTGCCCATAGGAAGGATTCTTGCCTAAGTTCGATTGAACTAGGGAAGAAATAGAACATGGCAAATAGGATTGGCATCTGTAGCAATAATGGAATACAACCTGAAAGTGGATTTACACCTACTTTACGATAGAGGTCCATTTGATCGGCCTGAGCCTTCTGCATATCGCCACCATGCTTTTCCTTAATCTCGTCTAATTGAGGCTTTAAAACTTTCGTTTTAGCCATTGAGACATAAGATTTGTAAGAAAGAGGGGAGAGTGCTAGTTTGATTAAAAATACTAAAATGATAATGATTAATCCATAATTACTAATGTATTTTTCCAATACATAGAACACATTGATGATCACATATTTATTTACCAAACTGATAGGAAACCAGCCTAAATAAACGTTTTCCTCAAAATCTGGCGCTACTTTTTGAAGAGTTTTATAATTATTTGGACCAAAATAATATTTGAATTCACCCGCTTTGTTAGTTACTTCAGCTAATGGTATTTCCACTTTGGCCTTTCCTCTTTTTACATAATCATCAGATAGGCCTTCGATATCTGTAGCAAATTCAGCTCTCTTCATAGGAATATCCGTAATCAAGGCTTCCATAAAGAAGTTTTGCTTAAATGAGAACCACTTTACTGGCTCTGAAATTTCTTCATTGTCATCTTCAGATCGTTCACTCAAACCATCCATTCCTTCTTCTTCGGAATAGTAGTTCATAGTTACTTTCATTCTGCTTTGCTCAAGATCTTTTTCGAACTTACGCATTTTCTTATTCCAACGTAAAGTTAACTGATCACCCAGAACTTCATTATTAAGACCGTTGAATGCTAAAGAATAACCTACTTGATATTGATTGCCCGATAAAGTATAAATCTGCTCAATACTTTTACCTGATGCTAATTGAGCTACAAATTTAATTTGTATAGTATCTCCATTTGAAAGCTGTCTCTGAGGAGAGCCTTGCATTTCAAAATAAAGATCATATAAATTGACTTCACCAGAAGCAGTATTAAAAAGCAACTCTTTCTCTTCATCTTCCTGATTGGAAATGATCAATGGCTGGCCATCATGCGTTTTAAAATCCTTTAGTTCAACATTTTTGATTCTACCACCTTTTGAATCAAATTGGATAGCTAAAGTTTCAGTATTGAAAGTTGAAATTTGAGATTCTCCTTTAGCCACTCCTGCAAATGCACCAAATTGATTAACTAAAGCTTGGTTTAAGCTAGAATCATTTTCAATTACGTTAGTAACTTCATTGGTTTCTTTAGAAGTGCTATTTTCTTTCTGTTGATCGTTTTGTTCTATTTGATTGCCTTCAATATTTTCTGGCTGTTGCGGTGTATCTGCAAATAACCAGAAATAGGCAATCATTAAAATAGAAATCAGGATGAGTCCTGTTGCTTGATTTTTGTCCATCTAAATTGTAATTAATTCGATTCTGATAAAATTTTATGTTCTAAACTTGCTTTTACAAATCGCACAAACAAAGGATGTGGATTTAAAACAGTACTTTTAAGCTCAGGATGAAATTGAGTTCCCACAAACCAAGGGTGCTCTGGAATTTCCACTATCTCCACTAATCCAGTTTGTGGATTAATTCCGGTAGCTTTCATACCTGCCGCTTCAATATCCTGCAAATATCTATTATTAAATTCGTATCTATGCCTATGACGCTCATTAATTTTCGTTTTTCCATAAGCTTGATAGGCTTTTGTATTCTTTTTTAACTCACAAGCATAAGATCCCAATCGCATTGTTCCGCCTTTTTGGGTGATACTTTGCTGCTCTTCCATCAAATCTATAATAGGATTTTTGGTTTTAGGGTCCATTTCAGTAGAAGCCGCATCTTTTAAGCCTAATACATTTCTTGCAAATTCAACAACTGCACATTGCATTCCCAAACATATTCCAAAAAACGGTAATTTTTGCTCACGACAATACTTAATAGTATGAACCTTGCCTTCAATTCCTCTTTCTCCGAAACCTGGAGCAACTAATACTCCATGAACATTTTCTAATAATGATTCAACATTTTCTGCATTTACCTCTTCAGAATGAATCCACTTAACATTTACTTTGGTTTCATTCTCTGCCCCAGCGTGAATAAAGGATTCAGTAATAGACTTGTATGCATCAGGTAATTCTATGTATTTACCTACTAATGCTATATTAATATCTGAGATTGGATTTTTTAATTTCCCTAAGAAGTTTTTCCATTGAGTCAATTCTGGTTCTACCTTATGAGAAAGTTTAAGTTTAGCCAATACTCTTTCATCCAGCTTTTCTTTCCTCATCAATAATGGAACATCATAGATAGAATCGGCATCCATTGCCTCTATTACTGAATTGATGTTCACATTGCAAAAAAGAGCTAATTTCTTTCTAATTTCTGGTGGCAATTTATGCTCAGTACGACAAACCAAAATATCAGGCTGAATACCTGATTCAAGTAATTGTTTAACCGCATGCTGTGTAGGTTTAGTTTTTAATTCTCCGGCAGCTTTCAAATAGGGGATAAGGGTAAGATTTATGACCAAGAAATTGTTAGGCCCAACATCCCATTTTACTTGTCTTACGGCTTCAATAAATGGCAATGATTCAATATCACCTACACAACCACCGATTTCTGTAATAACAATATCATATTCATTTTTTTCGGCAACTGCATAAATATTTCTTTTGATTTCATCAGTGATATGAGGGATGACCTGAACGGTTTTCCCTAAATAGGCTCCTTCACGTTCTTTGGTAATCACATTATAATAAATCCTTCCTGTAGTTACATTATTTTCCTGAGAGGTATTAATGTTCAGAAATCTTTCATAATGACCTAAATCCAAATCGGTTTCAGCTCCATCTTCAGTTACGAAACATTCTCCATGCTCATAAGGATTTAATGTCCCGGGGTCAATATTAATATAGGGATCTAATTTTTGAATAGTAACAGAAAATCCACGAGCTTGCAATAGTTTGGCTAATGAAGCTGCGATAATTCCTTTACCTAATGAAGAGGTTACACCACCGGTAACAAAGATGAATTTAGTGTTTTTTTGAGATGCCATAAGTTATTTTGAATTGCCTGCTATACTTATGGGATACAAAGGTAGTATAAGCATTTTAAAATCTTCATTTATTTGAAATTTTAATGTTAAATTTTCTGGTGGTTTTTTGGAACACTTTCTTAATTAGAAGATTAATTATAAAATTAATTTAGATTATGATATAACATAATTTCGTTCCGACTATTCTAAAACAGAAAATTCATCACTATTTGGATATTCTTTTAAAGAAGTCCATGTTTTAAGCCCGGAAATTTCCACTGTAAAGATACTTTTATGAGTTTGTGCTATTTTTGCACCCCCAGAGGTCGTATGCCAGTTTTCCCAACTAAATTCCAAACCACCAACTGGGATTATTTGTACCCACATTTTAACGGATTCAGGCATTCCTGTTTCCTTATTTATTAACCATAAATAAGAATCACCAGGGGTAACGCCACCACTTTTATAAGTGATCAAAAGACCTTCTAATTTTTCATCTTTTTGGGTAACAAATCTTCTTTCAGTTCCAGCATCTCTTATTTTAGTGATTGGGTTTAGCCAAAATGAATCATTGGCCCATATTGCATAAGCATCTTCTAGTAATTTATTAAGCACTTCCTCTCTTTCTACTTTTTTTCCTTTTGCAAAAGCTACCCCTTCTTTAGAATCTAATTTCATGAATACATCATAGTCTTCCCAAGATACTTTTGCCCAGTGTCTATCTTTGTCCCAAACAAGATGATGTTTTCCTGCAAAATCCCATTCCACTACTGATATTTCCTGCCATGCTGAATCATTTACGGCAGTTAGCATTTTATCTGCTAATTGTTCAGCTTTATCACCCTTTTCACCTTGTGGTAATTTTTCGTCTACGATTAAATATGTAGCATAGCCTATTAAACCTAGCGTAAATAATACAATCAATATCCACTTTAAAATCTTCATTAATTAGTTATTAGAAGGGTACAAAAACAATTTTTTTGGTTTCGAAAAAAGGTTCTGAAAAGTAATCGGAGATCGAAATTTCCTGATACATCCTTTTTATTTCAGCCATTTCTTCTTCTAAATCTCCTCCTTTTAGAGCAATTATACCGCTATTGTCTTCAGGATTTTCAGAATGAACCTTTTGGTTTACCCAATGAATGAAACTCTTCATGCGGGTAACAGCACGGCTTACTACAAAATCAAACTTACCTTTTGCTTTTTCTGCTCTTTGATGGAAAGCTTCAACATTTTCTAAATTCAAAGCCTCAGCAACAGCTTTTACAACTTTGATTTTTTTTCCAATAGAATCTACAAGAGTAAAGTGTGCATCTGGAAAAATAATAGCTAAAGGAATGCCAGGGAAGCCACCGCCTGTCCCTACATCTAGAATTTTCTTTCCAGAAAGGTCTTGAAATTTAGCAATTGCTAAAGCATGAAGAATGTGTTTTTCATAAATATGCTCTATGTCTTTTCGTGAAATCACATTGATTTTTTCATTCCACTCGACATACAAATTTCCCAAATCCTTAAATTGTGCTTTTTGCTGAGCACTCAATTCTGGAAAATACTTTTCTACTATAGCACTACTATCCATATTAGAATTGCGTTTCTTTTCCTGTAATCAATTCACGCATTAATTCTCTGGAACGGTGAAGTTGTGCTTTAATAGTACCTAATGGAGCCTCTAGTTCAGTTGCGATCTCTTCATAAGAAAGCTCTTGGAAGTATCTTAATTTCACCAGGCGCTGGTATTTTGAAGGTAATTTATCCACAAACATGCGCATCAATTCAATTCTTTGTTCTTTGATGGCCTTATCTTGAGGCGTTAAATTTCCTTTATCTTCCACATCTAGTTCTACTGCATCTCCATTATCATCTGTATAAGAAGAATGGATACTGATGGTTCTCAGTTTCTTTTTACGGATAAAATCAATGGCATTGTTAGTTGCAATTCTGAACAACCATGTACTGAAAGTATAATCTTTTTTAAATCGGTGAAGACTTTTAAAAGCTTTGGAAAATGCTTCGATCGTTAAATCCTCTGCATCATCCACATTTCTCACCATTTTCAATACCATGTGATAAACTGGTTTCTTATATCTCTTCATTAACTCAGCATAAGCCATTTGGTCCTTGGCTATTACTGCTTGGTCAATGAGTCTAAAATCTTTTAATGCCTTCTCTGAAAAATTTCTATTTTTATTTATTTCCATTTAAGATGCTTTGATAGTGAAGCAAAAATTCCCCAAATCCAATAATAAATTATAAAAAGGATTTCTAACACGGGCAAATTGTAATGCATAAATCTTATCCCAAAATTAATGCTAAGCTTATAAAATACGACATATTGTCCTGCTAAATACATTAAAATAACTAAACTTAAAATTAAGCAATCAGTTGGATTTCCCAACACTAAGCCTAATATAAATAAAATCCAAAGTAATGTTTGTGCAAAATGAAAGACCCCCAATTTGAATTTATCTTTGGTTTTATAATATTTCCCAACAGACAGATGTCTTTTTTTTTGATGGAAAAATTCACTCCATTTTTCTTTAGGTTTTGAGAAGGTTAGACTTTCAGGATGTGTGCAAATTGTGGTATTTTCTTTGTTTGAGTGTCTATTAACCCATAAATCATCATCTCCTCCCAAAATAGGACTTAATTCTTGGAAACCCTCAGTCGCCATAAATAAAGATTTTCTGTAGGCTAGGTTTCTACCAATTCCCATGTAGGCCTCTTTTTTGAATGCAAATGATAAATAGAGCAAAGCGGTTTGGAAAGTTTCAAAACGGATGAACTGATTCAAAAATCCTTTTCTTTTTTTGTAAAGTGATACTCCTAAAACGATAGATTTTGAATCATTGAAAGATTGTGCCATTCTGTCAACCCAATGAACGGAAGCTGGCTGGCAATCTGCATCGCTTAATAAAATAATATCATGTTGAGCCTCTTCAATTCCTTTAGTAAGCGCATATTTCTTGGAGTTAAAATTCTCAGGGGTTTCCTCAATGTGAATTACTTTTAAATGAGAAAAGCTCTTTTCCTGACATTTTAACCATTCTTTGCTACCATCAATAGAACGATCATTGACCAGAATCACTTCATAATCTTCAAATTCCTGGTTTAAGAATAGGGGTAGATTAATTTTTAGATTCTCAAGTTCATTATGTGCGCAGATTACAACTGACACAGATTTATTCACATGATTTTCTTGAGCTATTTGTTTTTTATCAAATGTAAATGGAATAAAATATTTTAAATAAAAATATGCATGAATCAAAAATACGATGATGAAAATTATACTAATAAGGTGGATTTGCTCCATGTTTTATAATTGATTCAGCTTTTTGACAAAGATATTGGAAAATAAAAACTATAAATTCTTAAGAAGCTATATTTTTGCATTCTTATGCAATTTACGATTTCAAATAAAGATAAAAACTCTAATGCTCGTGTAGGTGAAATAACCACCGCACATGGCAAAATTAAAACTCCTATTTTCATGCCTGTGGGTACTGCCGGCTCAGTGAAAGCAGTTCATCAGCGTGAATTAAAAGAGGATATACAAGCCCAAATCATTTTAGGTAATACTTATCATTTGTATTTGCGACCTGGTCTTGATATTTTACAAAAGGCTGGGGGTCTTCATAAATTCAATGGTTGGGAAAAACCAATTCTCACTGACAGTGGTGGATATCAGGTTTACAGTTTGTCAGGAACTAGAAAAATAAAGGAAGAAGGGGTGACATTCAAATCTCACATAGATGGGTCTTCACATATTTTCAGTCCGGAAGGCGTAATGGACATTCAGCGAAAGATAGGTGCTGATATCATTATGGCTTTTGATGAGTGTACTCCTTACCCATGCGATTATGAATATGCTCGTAAATCTATGGAAATGACCCACCGATGGCTGGATAGATGCATTGAACAATTTGATAAAACTGAAGGCCATTATGGATATGAGCAATCTTTATTCCCTATAGTTCAAGGAAGTACCTACAAAGACTTAAGAAAAAGATCAGCAGAAGAAATAGCATCAAAAGGTAGAGAAGGAAATGCAATTGGAGGTTTATCAGTTGGAGAGCCTGCAGAAGATATGTATGAAATGACCGAATTGGTTTGCGATATTCTTCCTCAAGATAAACCCCGATACCTAATGGGAGTGGGTACTCCAGCCAATATATTGGAATGCATAGCTTTGGGAGTGGATATGTTCGATTGTGTGATGCCTACTCGAAATGCTCGAAATGGAATGCTATTTACTACCGAAGGGATCATAAATATCAAAAATAAAAAATGGGAAGATGATTTTTCTGCTATTGACCCAGCATTGGGGACTTATGTGGATACATTTTACACAAAAGCCTATTTAAGACATTTAATTCATTCAAAAGAAATTCTGGGCGCTCAAATTGCCAGTATTCATAATTTAACTTTTTATCTTTGGTTGGTAGAACAGGCTA